>Ga0247815_10001035_pt1 | contig 21463 bp, 14 predicted proteins | sample UWRJL194509B1_FD_181014 | JGI IMG/M metagenome (GOLD analysis project Ga0247815, IMG submission 181014) | Plant litter microbial communities from Arlington Agricultural Research Station in Wisconsin, United States - UWRJ-L194-509B-1 | ecosystem: Environmental > Terrestrial > Plant litter >...
GGGAAGTTCTGACAGGAAGTTTGTTGCTGAAACGATATACGAAATTGTTCGTTGGAAACGATTATACGCAGAAATTGCCGAAGTAAAAGAACCTTTCGACAGAGAGAATTTATGGAGAATGTTCGCAGTTTGGGCCGTTTTAAGAGGTTACCCAATTCCGGATTGGAAACAATTGGAAGGAACTCCTGAAAGAAAAATAAAAGGGCGTTTTGACGAACTTTCTAAAATTAGAGCCTTAAAAGAATCAATTCCGGACTGGATGGATGAATTGGGTGTAAAAGAACTTGGTGAAAAAGTTTGGGCTACAGAAATTGCAGCTCAAAACCAGCCTGCTAAAGTTATTTTAAGAACCAATACGCTTAAAGGAACTAAAGAAAGCCTGAGAAACACGCTGATGGATTTGAATATTGAAACAGAATATTTAAAAGATCAGCCTGAAGCTTTGGTTTTAAAAGAAAGAGCAAACGTATTTTTGACAGACGCTTTTAAACAAGGGCTTTTTGAAGTTCAGGATGCCAACTCACAACTAGTTGCCGGTTTTATGGATGTAAAACCAGGAATGCGTGTTGTAGATACTTGCGCCGGTGCTGGAGGAAAAACACTGCACATCGCTTCTTTGATGGAAAACAAAGGACAATTGATTGCAATGGATTTGTACGAAAGCAAATTGAAACAATTGAAATTAAGAGCTAAAAGAAATGGCGCTTTTAATATCGAATACAGAATCATCGATACTACAAAAGTGATTAAAAAATTACACGAAAAAGCAGATCGTGTTTTAATTGATGCACCTTGTAGTGGTTTAGGAGTTCTTAAAAGAAATCCTGATGCCAAATGGAAACTACAACCTGAATTTATCGATAACATCCGTAAAGTACAGGCAGAAGTTTTAGAAAGCTATTCTAAAATCGTAAAACCAGGCGGAAAATTAGTATACGCAACTTGTTCTGTTTTACCATCAGAAAATCAGGAACAGGTAGAAAAATTCTTAAAAACCGAAATCGGAAAACAATTTACCTTCATAAAAGATCGTAAAATCCTGGCTTCTGAATCTGGTTTTGATGGATTTTATATGGCATTGTTAGAACGTAAAGATGCAGTAATTAAAGAATAATTGAGATTAAATTCCAATATTTTTAAATTCCAAATTCCAATTTTTATACTTGGAATTTGGAATTTTTTATTTTGTTCCTATTTAATTAATAGATGTATAATCCCTACGGGATATATTTTTTGTCTGCTCTTTTTTTTCTACCAATATTTAACTCCTAACGGAGTATTGTCTTCTAGAATCATGAAACCCAGAAGAAATAAAAAATTCCAAATTCCAATTGTAAAATTGGAATTTGGAATTTAAAATATTGGGGATTTCCTTAAACCAAACTTGGCTTACGCAACAACTTCCCGTTTTCGTTTTCTTTAAACTTCGGAACAAAAACAATCTCTTTCGGTTTTTCATATTTATCTAAAACATCAAAAAACTCCGGCGCAAATTCCTGTTTCTCGCCTTCGATAACCAAAATTAATTTTTCGCCCAAAGAAGTATCCGGAACTCCGGTTACAAAGAATCTTGTATTTATCTTACCAATCAGTTTTGCTTCTATCTGCTCAGGAATAAGCTTCACTCCTCCACTATTTACAACATTATCAATTCTTCCCAAAAAAATAAATTGATTCTCTCTTATCAATTCAACTAAATCATTGGTAACAATTGGCTCATCAGAAATAGCAGCAACAGTAATCACCAAACATCCTCGATCATCCTGACTAATTTTTGCATTTGGCAAAACGGTAAAAACATTCTCTCCCACTTTTCTCGCAGCGATATGAGTAATCGTTTCAGTCATACCATAAGTCTCATAAACTTCGGTTTTTATAAACGGTAAAACTTTCTCTTCAAGAGCGGTATCCATTTTAGCACCGCCAACTATCAGTTTTTTTACATTTCTCAAAGCATCAATCGAATTCTGAACCTGCAAAGGTACCATAGCTACAAAATCATATACTTTTGTATTAAGAGCCAATGGTTGTGTGCTAGGCTCTACAATATCCAATTCGAGGCCTAAAATAATAGCGCGCACCAGCATCATTTTGCCCGCAATAAATTGTACAGGCAAACAAAGCAAAGCACTATTACCCGGCTCTAATTCGAAAAAATCTCCAGTCCCTAAAGCAGACTGAATCATTGCTTGTTTCTCTAATCGCACTAATTTTGGAAGCCCCGTGGTTCCTGAAGTTTTCATCTCGATATATTCCTTATCATCGAACCAATCGAGCAAAAATTCTCCTATCGCGGCTTCATTGCTACCACCTTCCTTTATATAATCATAAGCAACACGGCGCAACTCGTCAGCGTTTAAATGAAAACTATTTATCTTGAAATAGTTGTGAACATTTTTGTGTGTTAATTTTGACATAATATTTATTGATTTGAAATTTCTACAACATTTATTTTACCGGTTAATTTTTCTTTCCAATTACTCCAATTGTATTTTTTGCTAAAAATATAAAGTAAAATAGGATATATTATGACAACCGGCAATATAACATCCAGCCCCGCAGATGGTTCTGATAAATCTTTAAAAAGAGAATGGGTTTGAAAAACAGACCAATCTGAAGTGACCAATAAAGCACCAATTAAATTATTGGCCGCATGAAAACCAAGAGCAAGTTCGATTCCGTCATCCATAAGCGTAATAGTACCTAAAAACAAACCGGTTCCTATATAATACACCATAATAACGTAACCCATTTTGGCAACTTCCGGATTAAAAATATGCATTAATCCAAATATAAGAGAGGTCATCATTAACGGAAACCATCTATTAAGAGCCAGATTCGCAAATCCCTGCATCAAATATCCTCTAAAAACATATTCCTCGGTACTGGTTTGAATTGGGATTAAAATCGCCCCTACGGCAACTAAAATCAAAAAAGGAACCAATTTAAAATTCCATATAAAACTTTCCGGAGCGTTTAAATACACTACTACAAAACTTAGTATTGTAAAAAAAGACCAGAGAAAGAAGGAGAAAAAAATACGTTTCCAATCGACCTGTTTTCTTGATGTGGTAACCGATAAAAGTGTTTGATGATGCAAATACTTTACCACATAATAAATGCCCACAAATGCAAAAGCAAACGAAATCATGACCAAAAACAAAGTTAGATTTGGTTCGAAGATTTTCATAACGGCAGCATTATCTGTCGGAATTACTTGTTTACCCGTCATAGTTTTAACTAACACCGCAACTGAAAAAGGAATCTGACCTATAAACGAAGCGATAATAATTAAAACTGAACCAATAAGATACAACCAAAATTTATTCTGAGATTTAATTCCTTGTTCTAAAAACATATTTATAATAATTTAAAAATGAGAATTCGATTTAATAAGTAAATCTTATTTTTGGTCTTGCTAAAATACCTAATTTTTAATTTAATTATCTGATAACAGTTTAAATATAACAAAATGATACAAATTTACCATAACCCACGTTGCGGAAAATCAAGAAACTGTCTGGCTTTTATTGAGCAAACCAATCAGCAATATGAAATTATCCAGTACCTGACAGAAACTCCCTCTTTTGACGAACTAAAAGCATTACTGGAGAAATTAAATTTACAACCAATTGAATTAGTTCGAACTAAAGAAAAAATCTGGATCGAAAATTATAAAGGAAAAGAATTAACCAATGACCAAATTGTTCAGGCCATGATCGATAATCCTATCTTAATAGAACGCCCGATTGTTATAAAAGACGGAAAAGCTATTATAGGCAGAGATTTAGATAAGGTGGCTTCTTTTTTAGATTAATTATAAAGAGTATTATTAACATTTTTTTGTGATTTCTCTCTTTAAACCAAAAGGTACATTTGCGGTCTAAAAGAAAAAGAAACTAGAAATTAAAATGAAAAAAATCAAATTTGCTGTATTGCTTGTAGTGCTATTTACAAGTTTTTACAATCATGCCCAACAAGGACCACCAGCCAATAACAAAGTAAAAGTTACAGGAAAAGTTTTCGAAAAAATAAGTAAACAACCTCTTGAATACGCGACTATTTCGATCACAGCGCCAAATGACACTAAGGTTATTGCAGGCGGAATCACAAATCCTAAAGGGGAATTTGATGTAGCGGTTGCTCCCGGAACTTATGATATAAAAGTTGAATTTATTTCGTTTAAAGCAACCGAAATAAAAGGCAGAACAATTCAGGGCGATACTAATTTAGGTGTTGTAAATTTATCTGAAGATGCAGCACAACTAAATGAAGTTGTAGTACGCGCCGAAAAATCTACAGTAGAAATAAAACTGGACAAAAAAGTATACAATGTTGGTCAGGATATGATGGTAAAAGGCGGAACTGTAAGTGACGTTCTGGACAACGTACCATCTGTTTCTGTTGATACCGAAGGAAACGTAAGTTTAAGAGGAAGTGATAATATCAGGATTTTAATCGACGGAAGACCTTCAAACGCCATCAATGTTGCCGAAGCTTTACGTCAGCTTCCTGCCGATGCTATTGATAAAGTAGAAGTTATCACCAACCCATCTGCACGTTATGATGCGGAAGGAGGATCAGGATTAATCAATATTATTCTTAAAAAAGGAAAAAACCAGGGGGTAAACGGAACTTTTATTGCCTCTACAGGTATTCCTGAAACTTACGGTGCAAGTGCCAACCTGAACTATAAAACAGAAAAAGTAAACTACTTCACTACTGCAGGATACAACTACAGAACCAATGAAGGTGGCGGATTAACCAATACAGAGTATTTTAATGCCGACAAAACGCCTAAAGGTTATTTAGATGAAGATCGCGATACTAAAAGAACCAACGAAGGATTCAACGGAAGAGCGGGTATCGAATGGACTGTAGCGCCAAATACATACTGGACAAATGCTATTAATTACCAAAAAAGCAACGGAAACACCAGAGACTTGATTAACTACAATAATTTTGACGCTAATCATGCTTTTACAGGAACTTCTTTCCGTTTAAATAATGGAGATACCGATAGTGAAAACGTAGAATATACTTCAAATTTAATCAAAAATTTCAACGATAAAGGACACAAACTTACTGCCGATTTATCGGTTTCAAGAAATACAGATGACAGTAACAGTCTTATTACAGCATCACCAAATTTTAATAATACTTTAAACGATCAGGTTCAAAAACAAATACAATTTCAGGCTGATTATGTTTTACCATTAGGCGAAGGAAGTCAGTTTGAAGCCGGATATAAAGGTAGTTTTGGCGACCTGAATAACCAATATATAATAACAGACAATTTGGGTAATCCAGATCCAAAATTATCTAACACCTTAGAATACAAAGAAAACATCAACGCGATTTACACGCAATATGGTTTCAAAGTAAACAAATTCTCTTATTTATTTGGTTTGCGTTGGGAAGACACCAACATTCAGGTGAACTTATTAGACAATAGCGATTTCAATACTAAGAAATACAACAACTTATTTCCTAGTGCTTTTATTGGTTACGAAATTTCAGATCAAAGCAGCTTCTCAGCCAGCTACAGTAAACGTTTATCACGACCTAGAGGACGTTTCATGAACCCTGCAACAAATTACTCCAGTAACGTAAATATCTTTCAGGGAAATCCTGATTTAGATCCTTCTTTAACAGACAAATATGATATTGGATACATCAAACGTTGGGACAAACTAACTTTTAATACCTCAGCATATTTCGAAAACACAAAAGATGTTTTCAGTTTCGTAAGAACTCCTACAGGTGAAGTTGTAAATTCTGACGGTGAGGTTGTAACTCCTACACCAGAAAACCCAGTTAATGATGGAATTCCGGTTATTTTAAGCCGTCCAATTAACTTAGGAAGAGAACAAAAAATAGGGTTTGAATTTACACTGAATTATACACCATTCAAAAAATGGAGAGTAAACAGTAATTTCAATATTTACAACGTAAAAACTACTGGAGAAAACACGTACAATGATTCTAAAGGAAACGTTGTTGTACAAAATCTGGACAATCAAGCCACAACATGGTTTGCAAGAATCAACTCTAAGCTAACTTTACCATACAAAATTGACTGGCAACTAAGCGGAGTTTACAATGGAGAACAAAAAACAGCTCAGGGTAAAAACCTTGGACAATTTGCAATGAACACCGCTTTTAGTAAAGATGTCTTAAAAGACAAAGCTACAATCGCATTCAATATTAGTGATATTTTCAACTCAAGAATCATGAAGTCGTATACTTACCTTCAAAACGACACCACTCTTGAGAGCCAGACATCATATGGTGAAATGCAATTCCGTAAACGTCAATTCAATTTGTCTTTTACGTATCGTTTCAACAAGCCTAAAAACGAAAGAGAAAAGAACGGAGCCCCTAAAAATGATGGTGGCGGAGACGGCGGAGGAGAATTTCCTGGATAACACTTTGTGAAATTCCAAAAATAAAAAATTCCAAAATTTAAAATCCACATTCCAATCTCATTGGATAAATTCCAAAATTCAAAATCCAAATTCCAATTTAAAAGTTGGAATTTGGATTTTTTTATAACTCTAAATATTATTGAAAACATAATAGATCTACATTTTTTTACCGCAGAGGACACAAAGATTTTTATCTAAGAATGTTTTAAAACACAAAGTTCGCAAAGCTAAATCAACATAAAGCTTAGCGAACTTTGCCTTTTATAAAAAGCTAATAATAAGAAAACCATAGCGTTCTTTGCGGTAAATTTTTCCTTTCTGTATAGGTTTTGGAATTTTTTATTTTTGGAATTTCATTTATTTGCATAAAAAAAAGGACTCGTAAAAACGGGTCCTTTTTTTATGAAGTCAACTTAAAATTAAATTGCTTGTTCTGCTTTTTTCTTTGCTCTTTTCTCTTTGATAAGTTCCCAGCTTGCTCCCGTAACCCAATAAGATACGAAACCAACTAAGAAAAACATCAACCAAAACCCTATAGTTAGTATGGTCAAGAAAAGTAAAAAGCCTAAGTACTGTGAAAATTCAAACATGTTTTCCGGAATTTTTGAATGTAAGGACAAATGTATGTTTTATATTTTTCCTTAGCAATAAAAACCAAATCAATTTTCATAAAATCACAATAATCCGTATATTTAAACTCATTTTAAATAAGGGATTTTTTCGATTATTATTCAACTATCTAAATTACAAGAACATGAGTATTTTCAGGAGCTGATTCCTGCTGTCCACTATATCTTTTGTGTCCGCTGCGGCGGACACAAAAGGATGCCGCTCCCATCAGGGCTAGGGCAATAGTTTTCAAAAAGAAGTTTTTATTAACTAAAGAAATAGTAAGGACACCAGTAAAAATCCGTGTAAATCCGCGACTTTACGAAGTAAATCTGTTTCATCCGCGTTCCATTTACCATACAAACATTAAACAACAAACAATAATCACACATATATAACATCATGAAATACAGAATAGAAAAAGACACTATGGGCGAAGTACAAGTCCCAGCCGATAAATATTGGGGAGCACAAACGGAACGTTCCCGTAACAATTTCAAAATTGGTGATTCGGCCTCAATGCCACAAGAAATTATAGAAGGATTTGCTTACCTAAAAAAAGCAGCCGCATACGCCAACGCCGATTTGGGCGTTTTACCTGCCGAAAAACGTGACGCTATTGCAGCTGTTTGCGACGAAATTCTTGCCGGACAATTAAAGGATGAATTTCCATTGGTAATTTGGCAAACCGGTTCAGGAACCCAAAGTAATATGAATGTAAACGAAGTGGTTGCCAATCGTGCACAAGTTTTAAAAGGCTTCAATATTGGTGAAGGCGAACCATTTATCAAAGCCAATGATGATGTTAATAAATCGCAATCATCAAACGACACCTTCCCTACTGCTATGCATATTGCAGCTTATAAAATGGTAATCGAAACTACTATTCCCGGAGTCGAAAAGCTGCATGCCACATTAGCTGCAAAGGCAACCGAGTTCAAAGACGTTGTAAAAATTGGACGCACGCATCTTATGGATGCTACTCCCCTAACTTTAGGACAAGAAATTTCAGGATATGCTGCTCAATTATCTTTTGGATTAAAAGCACTTAAAAATACGCTATCTCATTTATCAGAAATCGCTCTTGGAGGAACCGCAGTAGGAACGGGACTAAATACACCAAAAGGTTATGACGTAAAAGTGGCCGAATACATTGCAAAATTCACGAACCTTCCTTTTGTTACAGCCGAAAATAAATTCGAAGCTCTGGCAGCACACGATGCGATCGTAGAAACACACGGAGCCTTAAAACAATTGGCTGTTTCATTAAACAAAATAGCAAACGATATTAGAATGTTAGCTTCAGGACCACGTTCCGGAATTGGAGAAATTCATATTCCAGAAAACGAACCAGGATCCTCTATCATGCCCGGAAAAGTAAATCCAACGCAATGCGAAGCCTTAACAATGGTTTGCGCACAAGTAATAGGAAATGATATGGCAATTGCCGTAGGCGGAATGCAAGGACATTATGAACTGAATGTTTTTAAACCTGTTATGGCAGCAAACTTCCTGCAATCAGCACGATTATTGGGAGATGCCTGCGTTTCATTCGACGAACATTGCGCTCAGGGAATCGAACCCAACTACAAACGCATCAAAGAGTTGGTAGACAATTCATTAATGTTGGTTACGGCTTTAAACACAAAAATAGGATACTACAAAGCTGCCGAAATCGCCCAAACCGCACACAAAAACGGAACAACGCTTAAAGAAGAAGCAGTTCGTTTAGGTTATGTAACTCCAGAGGATTTTGACGCCTGGGTAAAACCGGAGGAAATGGTTTAAAAAAGTATTCAGTCTCAGTGCGGAACTGAAAACTGAACACTGAGACTGAGACTTTATAACTTATTTCCCGTCTACGTAATCTTGTAAATAGCTAAACCTCTCGGTTAACTTTCCGTTTTCTGTTATTTTGGCGCGTTGCAGAATTCCGTCTTTATCTCCGTTAAAGAAAGCAGGAATTACATGTTCCATAAATTGCTCTCCAAAGCCTTCGCTGGCATCTTTTGGGATTTCACATGGCAAATTATCTACTGCCATTACCACGACTGCTGCCGGGTGAAAAACCTCAACCTCTTTGTCTTCTAAAGGAAAATAGCCGTAAATAGGTTCTTCAATGGTCGAAGAACGCAAAGTACACGCGATTGGACCATTAACATCACACGAAATATCAGCCACAACTTTTAGTTTACAATCACTGGCATTCAGCATTTCTCTCGATAAAATCATTGGAGCGCCGGTTGCATAAAAATGTCCTGCAAAATAAATATCCGTGACTTTAGTAAACTTTTCAAAATCAGAAACATATTCATCAGGATGTGCCACAAAATCATTAAAATCCTTTTCAACACCATCTATTCTTTTATTGTATTCTAAAACATCCAACTGTACATATACAGGTTGTGCGTAATTTTTAGTTAAATAATTTTCGACCGTAATTTCTTTTACTTTTATAGCATCAAGAATTTCTTTGGCACCACTCCCCACTTTTCCGGTTCCGGTAATTACAAATTTTAATGCTGGTAAATTAAGACGTTTCAAATGCGCGATTAAGGCATCTTTTCCGGCAAGGGTTTCAGCTTTTGGTAATTTAAACAATTCGAATTTTATCCCGAAAGCGCGAATTCCGTTATAAACACCAACCATTCCGGCGTATTTTCCAAAACCAATTAAACGACGATTTTGATCATCAACAATAGTTTCATGATCATACAAATCGATATTTTTTTCTAAAATTGCTTTCAACAATTTCTGGTTATAAGGCTGCTTTTTAATCGTATGAGAAAAAAAGAAATAGGCTTTATTTGCAATCAAGCTGTCTACAGGAACTTCTTTTACTCCAAATAAAACATCAGAGCCGGAAACATCGTCTGTGACAGTGATTCCCATACTTTTATATTGAACATCAGAAAAAATCCTAATATCAGAACTTTCTACCTCAACAACAGCATCATGATACGTTTGTTTCAGTTTTGCAAGTTCATTTGGTGAAAATACAACACGTCGATCAGGTGGATTTTTTCTTTCTTTTATAATTCCAAATTTCATTTATAGCTGATTAAAATAATTATTAATATAACTTTTTTACTTCAATTTGTTTCAAATATAACAAATTTAGTTAAAGTTTTGTTGTAAAAATACAATTTAGAATGTTTTAAAACCGTTAAAAGCTGAATAACAATCAACTAATTAAACTACGTCTTAATATTTTGTTAAAATACTCTTTTTAAACAGTAAAAAAAGACAAAACATAAATATTGAATTCTATATATTTGTTTTTAAAGAATGATGAAAATGAGCCTCCTTAAAAAAACAAATATACCACAAATACTTTTCTCAATACTAGTTTTAACCTCTTGTGGTAAAGACAAAAAAACACAAACAGATACAACAGCAGAAGTCGAAGATACTTTACCTAAAATGAAACCATTAGCGAATGAAACTAAAATTTCACAAGCTTATATAAATTCAGTAACAGGAAGAATAAATCATTTTTACAATAAAAACTGGCCCAACAATACGATGAACGGAAGTTTTTTAGTAGCAAAAAATGGTCAGATTATTTTTGAAAGGTATAATGGTTTCGCCAATAAAAACGAAGGAACAAAGATTACAGCCGAAACTCCGGTGCAAATTGCTTCTGTAAGTAAAGTTTTGACTGCAACCGCAGTTTTAAAATTGGTGAATGCCGGTAAAATCGATTTGGACCAAAAAGTAAATACAATTTTAAAAACATTTCCTTACCCGGATTGTACGATTCGAATGTTATTATCGCACAGAAGCGGAATGCGTAACTATGCTTATTTTACAGACAGAGACAAGTCGGTTTGGGACAGACACAATCAACTTACCAATAAAGATATTCTTGATATTTTAGCCACAAAAGATATTGGTTTAGAAGCTAAAACAGGAACACGTTTTAGTTATTGCAATACCAATTATGCAATGCTTGCGCTTATTATCGAAAAAATTACCGGCCTATCATACAAAGAAGCGATGTCTGAAATGATTTTTAAACCTTTAGGCATGACGCATACTTATGTTTTTGATGATGATAAGGACAGAAAAAAAATCGTTCCCTCTTATAAAGGTAATGGTGTCGAAATTGGTTTTGATTACCTTGATAATGTTTACGGAGATAAAAACGTATTTTCGACTGCAAGAGATCTTTTAAAATTTGACCGCGCCAGAAATGCTTCCGGATTTTTAAAACCTGAACTTTTAAAACAAGTTTATACCGGTTATAGTAATGAACGAAAAGGTACAAAAAACTACGGTTTAGGAATTAGAATGATCAATTGGGAAACCGGACAAAACTATTATTTCCATAACGGTTGGTGGCATGGTAATACGTCATCGTATATTCCGTTAATGAAAGAGCATGTTACCATAATTGCTTTATCCAATAAAATGACAACGAAGACCTATGCGGTTCGTAAACTGGCTCCTATTTTTGGCGATTATCCGTTTAATTTCAAGGATGAAGAATAATATTATTTTTCTGAAAAATTTATTACAAAACTAACTTCAAATAGTATAAATTTGCAAACTCATTTTTGGGGTCGACTGGTTTTGACAGCAAGTCGAATTGAAAAGTAAGCACGTCGAGCATTGAGACCTTGCTCGTAAATATAAGATCTTACAATTTTACACGGCGAAAATAACTACGCTTTAGCTGCATAATCCGAATTATAGTAAGATTAAGCCACGTCCCTATCAGATAGGGAAGCTGGATTCTCCTTGAAAGCCTTGGTTTGTGGCGGTCAGTACAGGGGAACCGTAAAAATAGACCTAGATTTCCATGAGCTTCGGGTGGAGATCGAAATTAAGAAGATAAGTGTTGAGTGGTTGTTCCTGACCTAGCTTAACATCGAAAATCCAATCAGGAAATAAACGTGTAGAAAGCTCTTTAGTTGCTTGTTTGGACCCGGGTTCGATTCCCGGCGACTCCACAAAAAAGCCTGTAAACTCTTTGTTTACAGGCTTTTTTTATTAATCAAAATGTTATCTAAAAAAGACAAATACGGCTTCTTTTGAGAAAACCGTATGTTGTCAGACTAATTCAAATTCACTTTTATAAACTTGCTTTTACTGCACCGCAAGTCAGCATATTTTTAGGATAGTACGGATTTTTGATTTCCTTGCTATCACTTAACCACACCGCATTGGTCATTGGGCAAACCTGAAGGTATAATGTATTATCGGCCACCTTGAATTTAGGTGCCAGATCCCAAAATTTAACCGATAGTACTTCAAAAATTTTACGTTGCTTATTGATGTTTTTAGTGGCTTCAATTTCGGCTACAAGGTTTATGATTTCCTTTCTTTTTGTCGTAGCCTCATTCATTTGTTCGAGATTTAGTTTTTTAAACCTGAAATTCTTTAACGATTGCTGCAATAAAGCAGCACTTTTTACAACGGCCAGACTATCTGAAACCAAAAGATTGTTTTTTAAAGTCAGGTAGTTGTTTGTGATTTCCTTTTTTTGCGCCTCACGTTTTTCTACCAATTCAGGTGCGACTTCTTCTTTTGATGTTAACTGAGCCTGCGCCAAAGTGCTTAAGAAAATAAATGCTATAACTGCTATCTTTTTCATATATCGGTTTTATTTAGTTTTGAAATAATTTTATCCATTTCGATCAAAATACTTTCGTAATGATCTTTGTTTAACCCTGTTGCTCCGTTCATTAATTTTGTAACATCAGTTCTTAATTTTACAATATGCTGTTTGGCATATAATCTTACATCACTGCGTTGTGCTGCGTTTAAGGCTTTACCTGGTTCTGTTTCCTTAGGCAATAAAAGCATACCAAGTTTTTCGATATAACCGCGCTGTAAACCTCTTCTGTAATAATCTAATTTTTCGTTTCCGCTAAAATTTACCCAAACTGTTTGCTGCATATCGTTTAAAAACTCCGGAACGGTATAAGCTCCTTCAAACTGCATTGCTTTAAGACTGATATTGTAAAGAATACCGGAGCTTAACAGCATATTCAGGATTTGATTTTGCTGGTCTGCTATCTGATCTTCTGTTTTTAAAGGAATTAGCTGATCGATTTCTTTTGGATACATCCAAAGCGGCGCAACAAATAATTGTCTTCCTACATAATCAACAGCTGCTTTTACTTTTGCTTTTGGAACTGGCTGGTATACCACACCTTTTTCGTCAACGGTTCTTTTGGTTACGTAGTTATTGCCAATATATTTTAGCACATGATACAGATACAAACCATATTGTCTTACAACAGCTTTATGCATATCTGATAAATTATCATACGCATCGTTTGGCTGATAGGTCCACTGAATCAAATTAGGCACTACACGTTTTAGGTTTTTAATTCCGTAATCGCTGGCAAGAACTGCATCATCACCAAGATCTTCTGTCTGACTGCGTGGATCTTCGTCTTTTCCTTCTCCTCCAAACCATAATTTAGGATTAGCAGTCAAACTATCGGTAGTCATATTGCTCAATATTTTTTCTTCTTCAAACTCATCCTGAGTTTTTGGAAAATAACTATACCCCCACTTCACGGCCCATTTGTCGTAGATTCCAATACGAGGATAAATCCCTACCGGACTTATATTATCTTCTGGCTGCGCCACATAATTAAGACGCGCATAATCCATTATAGAAACGGTATGTCCGTTTGCTTCTACCCATTTTTTATCTCTGAGTTTTTCTACCGGAGTTGCACTGCTGGCTCCCATATTGTGGCGTAAACCAATCGTGTGTCCAATTTCATGCGAAGAAACAAAGCGAATTAACTGCCCCATAACCTCATCATCTAAATGCATTTTTCTGGCTTTTGGATCTAAAGGTCCTACCTGAATCATATACCATCTTTGCACTAATTTCATCACATTATGATACCAGCCTACATGGCTTTCGATGATTTCTCCACTTCTGGGATCGCTCACTCTGGGTCCGTAAGCATTAGGTGTTTCTGATGCATAATAACGTACTACAGAATATCTTGCATCTTCAAGACTCATGCTTTTATCATCTTCCGGCCATTCTTTTCCAACAATAGCGTTTTTAAAACCTGCGGCTTCAAAAGCTTTTTGCCAGTCGTTGATTCCGGCAATTAAGTATGGTCTCCATTTTTTTGGCGTTGCAGGATCAATGTAGTAAACGATTTGTTTTTTTGGTTCAACCAACTGACCGCTCAGGTATTTTTTAATGTCTTTGTCTTTAGGTTCCAGACGATAACGCTGAATAATAAATTTTGTCTGAGCACGCTGTTCATCATCATCAAACAAAACATATTTGTTAGCAAAATACCCCACTCTTTCATCGGCAAAACGTTTGCGCATTGGCGTTTTTGGAAGCAGTACAATCGAGGTATTCAATCTCAAAGTTACTGTTCCGCTACTCGCTGTTGAATTCGTATAGGTTTTTGTTGTTTTTATTTCAATATTAATAGGATAAGCATCTATCATCTCGATGAAAGATTTATCATCGGCAAGAGAGGTTAGCTTTTTTTCTGTTTTCTCCTTATTTTCTATAGAAAACATTGGATTGTCTTTTTTGAAAACATCTGTTACATCAATAACAACATTTCCTGTAACAGGATTGGTTGTTTTTATTGGAAAAGCGGCAACAATTGGGCTTTCATTACTGCCCGCTAATGCTTTTGCCAACATCGAATCGGGATTACGAACATCTTGTTTGTATTGCAATGACCTTAAAAAAACAGTATTATTTGCTCCTTTCTCAAAGTAAATTGTCTGCTCATTGGCTTTTTCTCCGCCAAAAACACCCATACCTTCGGGAGTAGAAAGATATCTCGTTACCACCAGCATATATCTGTTAAATAAACTGTCAGGAATTTGAAAGTAATATTTAGCATCAACCTGATTGACCGTAAAAAGGCCTAATTTTTCTTTCGATCCTTCCTTGATTATTTTTTCGTAAGGCTGTAAACCTTTCGGTTGTGTGCTGGTACTGTCGGCTTTTTTTTCGGCCGGAGTTTGCGAAAAACCATGCTGTTGTCCGGCCAGCAGCATGATTATTAGTATAAATAATTTTTTCATCAGAATTTAAAATGGAACTGTTTCGTTGGTATTTAAGGTAAGTTTTGGATTTTTTTGCAGCACCGATAAAGGAAACGGTATAATGTATAATCTTGAATTGGGCTGCAACGTATACGTTTTTTGAGGAACGGTTTTGTTCACAATTGGAAATACTCTTGTAACCGTTTTTGCATATTCAGTTTCGGTGTTTAGCCTCTTTAAATCAAAAAAACGATTAAAGCCCAAAAGCAATTCTTTTCTTCGTTCGTTTATTACAAGATCCATCGTTTCTTTTCTGGTAGTTGGAACAGCTAAATTTACAGTTCCTGATAAAATACGTTTTGCTCTTAATGTATTTAAAACATCGACTGCTTCAGTAAATTTATCTTCTCTTGCGTAACATTCTGCCAGCATCAAATAAACCTCGGTTGTTTTCATACCCACTGTAGGATAAAAGAATTTTGTATATACCGTTGCCCAATAAGCTGTATTTGATCCCTGATCCAGATTTGTTGTGCTTGTAGTATTAAAAAACAAATTAAAACGCGCATCGTTTGTGCCAAATAAAGTTCTCAGCTCCGGACTTATAATATATTGATAGGCAAAGTTCATCTCAGTATACCCTGTCATATACATATAACTCAATACCTCTATATTATTTGCTGCAGGTACAGCAACTACATTTGGTCCGCCTTGTGTGTTGTAAGCTACCATATCAAATATTTTATTGTTGTAGCTTAATGATTTTTCTGTGGCAGCTTTAGCACTTGCAATTTCACGTTTAAACAAATGAACTTTGGCTTTAAATGCATAAGCAAATGCCAGTGACGGATGGTAAACATCCATTGGTTTTTCCTGAAGATACGGTAAAGCCTCGTCTATATCTTTCTGAATAAACGCGTAAACCTGTGCTACAGTAGACTTTGACGGCTGCGCCTCCAAATCAAATTTATCCATAATACAAATACCTCCATCTGTAGCGGCAGTTTGAGGGTCGTAGCCTTTTGCATAAGTGTTTACCAGCAAAAAGTGATCGTAGGCTCTGAAAATTTTAGCTTCTGCTTTTGCTAATTGTTTTGTACTTGCCTCTCCTTTACTATCATCGACAAGTGAAATAATGGTATTCCATCTGTTAATATAAGTGTAAGCCTGGTTGTAAAAGCTCGACGTATTTAGTAAAGAAACCCGATCTGTAGTTTCATCAAAAGTAAAATTGATTGTATTGATGTTGGGCGTTTTTCCTATTACATCCGCTTCTTTCATCCATTGATCGTCTGATAAATACTGAAAGTTATTGATAGGATATCCTCTATTGGGCAGCGATACTGTTTCAAGAAACTGATCAGCTGTTTCAATTACTAAAGATCCTTTTGGTGTTAAGTCTGTATAATCTTCGCAGGCTGCCGCACTTAAAATAAGCAGCGAAACCATTATTTTATATATCTGTTTCATTTTTTAAAGAGTAAGGTTAAAGCCAAATAAATACGTTTTTGGCATTGGTAAATTACGTGTACCAGAATTAGCCGAATAAACTTCCGGGTCAATACGATTTCCGGCGGCACTCCAATACCAGATATTGTTCATTTGAAAAGTAAATTTGGCCGATGTAATATTCAATTTATTCGCAACCAATTTTGGTAAATTATAACCTAATGAAATGTTTCTTAGTTTTATGTAATCACCATCGATAACATTTACATCTGAGTTTCTCCATTGACTGTTCATTGTTATGGCATAATTTCTGGCAACCTCATCAATATCTACAAACAAACGAGTATTTCCGTTTTGGTTTGCATCTGTGTAACGATCAGCAATACCGGCGTTGTTTACTGCATCAGAACTCAAATCAGGAACATCTTTACGCATTACATTTCCTCCTGAGAAAACAAACAACAAATTCAAATCGAACTGTTTATATGAAAAACGCTGTGATAAGGAACCAGTATATGTTGGTGTTAAACTTCCTTTATTTACCAAAGCATCTGTGCTGTTAACTGATTTTAAGCTGTTTGCTATTGGAATACCATTGGCATCAAAAGCCATCGATGGATTTCCGTTTTCATCTAAAATATAAGGATAACCATTTACTGTTCCTCCATATTTATAAGCATATAAACTATTGTAAACTTCGTTCTCTAAAAAGTAATCCAGAGGGGAACTGGCGTAAACCGAAGCAATCGACTGTGCTCTTGTAACTTTTTCGACAGTGGTTCTGTTAAAACCTAAAATCAGATTAGAACCAATACGTAAATTACCATTATTGTACCAGTCTGAACCAATACTAAACTCTACCCCTTTGTTCATTAAGGCACCTGCATTTATTCTTCTTGACAATGCCCCAACAGTAGGATCTAAATCGGTTGTTGCTAATAAATCACTGCTGTATTTGCGATACATATCTATGCTTCCGTTTAGTTTACCTCTAAACAAACTGTAATCGATACCAAAGTTTGTGCTTTGAGTTTTTTCCCATCTCAACATTGGATTCGGCTGTCCTGTGATATTCGTGTATTGCAACGATTGATATAAGTTATCATTTCTTCTTGTTGCGGTTACATATGGAGTTGTAGACTGATCTATATTTCCGTTAACACCATACGTTAATCTAAGTTTAAGCGCAGTAACCCATTTTATTTCTTTCATGAATTCTTCGTTGCTGGCATTCCATCCTAAACCTGCAGACCATAATGGGCGGTTTTTATACTTAGGATCAACTCCAAACAAATCTGCCCTGTCGACTCTATAACTTCCTGTTACGTTATATTTTGATAAAAAAGTATAACCTACGGAACTAAATACAGAAAAATAACGGTGTAAAATTTCTTTTTGCGTTCTTGATACAGTTGCCAGAGTTCTGTTATTTCCGAATATATAACTTGGAGTTCCTGTCTGGCTAAGTGCAAGACTGTTCATTACGGCAGAACTCAATGTTACGGGATCATAACCGTATCTTAACTGTTCGATTGATCTTGGAACAAAAGTTTCACGCATTTCAAAACCAGCCAAAGCGTTTATAGAATGTTTGCCATCGCTAAAATCCTCAGTATAATCTAATTGATTTCTAAAAGAATAATTGCTCGCCCTACTGCTCGATTGCTCATATCGGCCTCCTGTAGATAAACCTTCTACATAAGTATAAGCATTCGTTGCCGGATTATATGCCGTTAATGCATTAATGGCATAACGCATTTTATAGGAGTTAACGTCGTAATACTGTTCGTTATCGTTTCTTGTCGTTTCGTATTGAAATTGTGTACTTGCACTTAAACCTCTCCATAATTTGGCACGCAGATTTGCAAAAGCTCTTAAGTTTAATGAATTTTGTTTTTCGATACCTTCCTGAAGCGCATTTAAAACATTAAAAGTCATTGGTTTAAAACCACTTAAACCTGCCATTTTTTCTGCCATAACGGGATTAATGACGCCGCTGGAAGTAAAGCCATCTTTAAGTGACGAAAAAGATGATAGTACAGGATTTCCGTTATCATCTATAATGCGTTCGTATCTTTTTTGAATATCGTAACTGTTGTAATCAGGATCTGTAACATCATCATTACTGTACGTTGCATTTATTCCGAATGTTGCATTTAACCAGTTATTCACCTGAAAACTGCTTTTGGCATACAGGTTAAAGGATCGGCTCTCGTTATTTATTACACGGCCTTTTGCCTGATCATAATTAAACGATACATACGTATTTTGTCTGCTTGTACTTCCTGAAAAGGCAATATTGTAACGCTGTCTGAACTCATTTTGCCATACATTATCGCGATAATCTCTGTAGTAATCGTTTTTTCTCCATTGATCCAGCGTGCTGTTGTAATCTGCATTATTGATTTTTCCTTCTTCTAAATTTCTGTTCAGCTGATAAAGAGGACTGTAATACTTTGGGTTACTACTTCCTATATCTCCATAAGTATTGAACATCGTTTGTGTATCAGCTACTCTGGCTCTTTCTCTCTTATAAACCGCTTGTTCATAATCGATCAAATCACTTGTCGAAGCATAATTCATGCTCTTGAAACTTGGCTTTGTCGAAATAAAGAAATCCGAATTTATACTTACTTTCAATTTACCATTTCCTTTTTTGGTAGTCAAAACGATAATTCCGTTTGCTGCTCTCGAACCATAAATAGAGGCCGCAGCAGCATCTTTAAGAACGTTGACACTTTCGATATCATAAGGGTTAATATCTTCTAAAGTCAGTTCTGTTGGCAAACCATCAATTACCAAAAGCGGACTATATCCAACATCAACTGAAGAAAAAGTTCCCATACCACGCAAAATTGGTGTATCTGCAGAAGCTCCGGTAGGATTTTTTCGTAACATTAAACCTGCCACACGACCTTCCAGCGCAGTAGATAAGTCGGCATTGATATTTTCATTCAACGTTTTTTCGTCAATTGTTGCAATTGCCCCTGTCGAATGACTTCTGGTAAGCGTTTGATAACCTGTAATTACAACTTCTTTCATTGCAGCTACTTTGTCCTCAACAATCAGTGTTAGTTCTGTTCTCCCGGTGATCCCAAAAGATTTCTTTTCAATCGTTAATCCTGAACATTCAAGAATGCCGTTTTCCGGAACATTATCAAAAGCAAAACTTCCGTCAAAATCAGTTATACTGGTTCTGTTTGTTCCCGAAAGAGCAACGGTTACTCCGGGAAAAGGCTCATTTTTATTGTTTAATACTTTTCCGCGGATATCGATTAATCCGTTTCCCAAGTTCTCCGCCTTTTCTTTTACAGCCGTTACCACAATCGTTTGATTGGTAATTGTGTACTTTAAATTTTGAGAATTAAAAATCTGATTCAGCGTTTCTTTTACATTCGAATTCTTAACATTAATGGTTACAGGTTTCGAATCTTTTAGCAATTTCTGGGTATAAAAAACTTCGTAATTGGCCTGTTTTGCCACTTCCTTCAACACTGTTTCAAGTGGTGCACCTTTAAAATTAATACTAATGTTTTGTGCTTGTCCTTTATAACTGCACAACAACAAAAGTATCGCACTAAGGCTGCATAAACAGGTAGAAAAACTGCTACCCTTTTTTCTGAATTTTTTGTAAGGTTTTTTTGGTTGTAAATTAAATTTCATACATTTACATTTGGTTATAGTTAAACAATAGGTGGACAACTTATATTGGCTATTAACTTTTAAAACAAACCGGAAGCATCGCAACTGCTTCTGGTTTTTTAGTTTATAGTCTCAATATATTCGGGTAAATTTAAACTCAGGGATATACAATAATTGTTTTTCCTTCAACCTTAAATTTTATATTACTAAGCTCAAGTACTTTTAATACCTCAGACAAATTTTTATTCATAAACGTTCCGCCGTTAAATCGTACATCCGAGACATCGCCGCGGTATTCTACTTTAATTCCGTACCAGCGTTCTAATTGTCGCATAACGGTTTTTAAGTCGGCATTATCAAATTTAAAACGGCCATTTTTCCATGCAATCGCAGCTTCGGTATCGACTTGTTTTATTGTAATCTTATTAAACTTATCAGATACATTAGATTGTTGTCCCGGTTTTAAAATGGCTTTTTGGTTTTTATAATTCACCGCAACGCTTCCTTCTAACAAAGTCGTTTTTACAACAGATTCATTATCATAAGCATGTACGTTAAAATGCGTTCCAAGGACTTCGATATCCTGATCGCCGGATTTTACTATAAAAGGTTTGTTTTTATTTTTGGCCACTTCAAAATAAGCCTCTCCGTCAAGTTCTACGATTCTTTGATCACCGTTAAACTGGGTTGGATATTTAATCGATGAAACCGCATTTAGATACACTTTTGTTCCATCTGCCAGAACAATATTGTATTGTCCTCCGGTAGGTGTCGAAAGTGTATTGAATAAATTAGCATCAGCTTTTGAAGCATCAGCTTTTGGATTTATAATATAGGTGATCACGCCATTAGCGCCCATTTTGATGGTAACCTCATCTTCTTCACCTTCTTTGGCAATTGTATCTTTTGCCGAAATATCAGCCAGAATAATTTGCTTTCCGTTCGAAAGTGTCAGGATTCCTCTATTTCCTCCCGGAGCGATTTCTTGTGGTTTTTCAGCAACTTGCGGAATTTGTTCTTTTGTTTTTGTAAAATAAAATATTCCCGTGCCCAATACTACAGCGATCGAAGCGGCAACAGCAACACGCGGCCAAATACGAATTACTTTTGTTTCTTGTTTTAGAGGTAACTTCGCTTTTAGATATTCGTAACTATCTTCCAGCTCGTACTCGTTAAGTTGTAAATTGCTATTAGAAGCTTTATGCAAATACCACGCATCTACTTTATCCTTATCTTCATTCGATAAAGTGCCTTCCTGATATTTTTTTAGCAATGCTAAGATTTCATTTTCATTCATAAGTACAATACGAAATTTTGTCCCGTTTTAAGTAAGACAG
>Ga0247815_10001036_pt1 | contig 21463 bp, 16 predicted proteins | sample UWRJL194509B1_FD_181014 | JGI IMG/M metagenome (GOLD analysis project Ga0247815, IMG submission 181014) | Plant litter microbial communities from Arlington Agricultural Research Station in Wisconsin, United States - UWRJ-L194-509B-1 | ecosystem: Environmental > Terrestrial > Plant litter >...
ACAGTGATACAATTGTTAAAGATATCGCGTCAATAATTGCGGAACCCGCCCCCGGCACAATTCTAAATAAGGAAATTTACCGCAATCAACTTAATCTTTATACCAAGCTCAAACAAATTATTTTTGAAATAGATCCTTTAACACCCAGCTTATTTTAAGGCCAATGAACATCCATTTAATCACCTACGGTAACGAACAATACGCTTTTCAGCGGGAAAACTTTAGACAATCAGCAATAGTTTCTGGATTCTTTGACAAGATCACTGTATTTACCCCTGAAGACATTGACCCTCATTTTACGAAGCAGTTTAATCAGATACTCAAATTCCGGCGTGGCGGTGGCTACTGGTTGTGGAAACCCTATTTCGTTCAGAAGGCAATGGACAATACCAAAGAAGGCGATATATTGATTTATGTGGACGCGGGCTGTATGGTCAACCCAAAAGGCAAGGCAAGGTTTGATGAATATATAAATCAGGTAATGGAAGATGAAACGGGAACATTGGTATTCCAACTTAATTTCAAGGAATACGAGTTTACAAAACAAGAGGTTTTCCAGTATTTTAGGGCAACGGAGGAACTTATCAATGCACACCAGCACTTATCAGGTATTATATTGTTTAGAAAATGCGCGCACTCGGTTAAAATTATAGACAAATGGATGCAGGCGGTATATGATAACGCATGGCTATTTACTGATCATTTGTGGATGCAGCAACGCGATGGTTTTATAGAAAACAGGCATGATCAAAGTATTTTGAGTATGCTAATCAAAATCTATGGGGCAGTCCGTATTCCCGATGAGACCTATTTTCTGGATTTTGAAAAAGAGGGTCAAAGGTTCCCTTTTTGGGCGACCAGATTGAGTCATCTTTGATATCAAGGATACTGAATTGCTAAGGATGAAGGAGAGAAATATTCAGGTAAATTTTATTTGAAATTTTTATTTATTTTTTTTCGTCTTATATGTTGATGCTAAAACATTTTAATTGATATTATTTGATTATCAGCTGTTTCGGTGCTTTTTTTTCTTTATTTCTCTTTATATATTCGCATAACCAAAGAGATAAAAATGAGGCAAATATTAGTCGCGCTGCTGTTATTTCCAATAACAGTTAGTACGGCTCAGGATCTAAATACATCGATCAGCCAGGATTGGCTGGTCACAAAAATAGCAAAGAATGCAACGGTCTCTGCGAATAATGATAGTTCTGAAGTTACGCTGGATAATGGTCTGCTGAAACGTTCGTTTCAATTGCAACCAAACCTGGTTTGTGCGGACTTCCGTAACCTGCGCAGCGGCGAACAATTGCTCAGGGCTATAAGCCCTGAAGCTATAGTAACAATCAACGGTGTTATATATAGCATCGGAGGATTACATGGCCAGAAAGAAAAGGCCTATTTGAAAAAGGAATGGATAGACGGATTAACGTCTGATCAAAAGGATTTTAAATTTAAATCCTATAAAGTCACATCTATAATACCCTATGTGAAATGGAAGCCATCTAAAACCCGTTGGGCTGCATGCCAAGAGCAGCCTGCGGGCAAGATGGTGACCTTTCAATTTGAATCGGGGCTGCCAGCATTGAAAGGGGTAATCATAGATGTGCACTATGAATTGTATGATGGTATACCTCTATTATGTAAATGGCTAAGCGTAGAAAATAAAAGTGTCAAGCCAATAAAACTAGACAAAGTGATAAATGAGGTGCTAGCAGTTCACGAGGAGGAATCTTCGGTAGTAGGACCAACTGAACAGATGAAAACCCCTCATGGCATATACGTTGAAAGCAACTATGCATTCAACAATGCAATGACAGCCCGCCTGTCTGATCAGACTACCCATTGGAAAACTGATTCTACTTATACGTCCCAGGTGAGTTATACATTGACCACCCCCTGTTTATTGGAAGTTTATCCACCTATTGGCCCAGGTATGACATTAGCGCCCGGACAAGAATTTAAATCGATCAGGACTAATGAATTATTGCTGGATAATTACGACCGGGAGCGGAATGGTCTGGCCCAGCGAATGATGTACCGTAAAATAGCCCCGTGGGCGACTGAAAATCCAATTTTTATGCACCTGATTACAACTGATCAAAAAAAGGTTAAGGAGGCGGTAGACCAATGCGCAGTTACAGGGTACGAAGGTATTATTCTGAGCTTTTTTAGTGGTCTTCATATGGAAGATACGTCAGCAAAAAATATCAAATATTATAGGGAACTGGCAGATTACGCACATAGTAAGGGTATTCAGATCGGCTGTTATTCCTTGTTTTCGAGCAGAGGGATCAATGATGATGAAGATGTGATAGACCCAAAAACAGGAAAAGCAGATGTGCATGCCATTTATGGTAAAGCACCATGTATGGGCAGCAAATGGGGTTTAAACTATCTGAACAGCCTGAAAAAATTCTTAAAAGAGACGGATTTCGACATGTTTGAACATGACGGCCCTTATGCAGGTGATGTTTGTGCTTCAACAAAACATCCGGGGCATAAAGGGCTGGATGACTCTCAGTGGGCGCAAATGGAATTACAAAAGGGTTTTTACCGGTGGTGCGCTGAAAATTCCGTATTTGTAAATGCGCCCGACTGGTATTTTCTGGACGGTACCAACAAGGTTGGCCTTGGGTACCGTGAACAGAACTTCTCCCTGCCGCGTGAGCAGCAGGTGATCCTGAACCGCCAGAATATATATGATGGCACCTGGGAAAAAATGCCTTCGATGACCTGGGGTTTTGTGCCTTTAACAGAATATCATGGTGGCGGGGCGGCTGCGACTTTAGAGCCGCTCGCTCACCATTTGGATGCCTATGAATTGCTGATGATGCAATATTATGGGGCTGGTGTCCAGGCCTGTTACCGGGGTCCAAGATTATACGACACGGAGGAGACGAAGAAACTCGTCATTCGTGTGATCAGCTGGTATAAAAAGTACCGCATGATCCTGAATTCTCAGATTATTCACCTTCGCAGACCGGATGCAAGGGATTGGGATGGTATCCTCCATGTAGATCCTTTTGGCAAGGAAAAAGGCTTAGCGATGTTGTATAATCCCTTAAATGAAGCAATCACAAGGAAAATCAAATTGCCGCTCTATTTTACAGGCCTGACAAAAAAAACTGTAATTAGGGAAAAGGAAGGAAAGAGGAAGACATACAATCTGGATAGGGATTACAGTGTTACTGTTGAAGTAAATATACCAGCAAACGGCTATACCTGGCTAGTGGTCGAATAGGTCGCGATAAAATTACAGACTTAAAATTATAATTTTTGTGTGGGGACGTTGGTCCCAAAAGTGGTAGTCCATATCAGCCGAGCTGGTGATTGCTTATCTTAGAGATAACCAATAAAGCTGATATGACTATCAAATTTTTCTCTAACTATGACACTTCTGAAGGTCTTTTAAAACGGTTTCTGGCAAATTATTCAGTGTGGGACGATCAGTTGACTTTCACCATTGCTGAAGATTATGAATATGCTGTTGTGTTTAACCGGACGGAGGAATACATTCAGCCGGATGCAAAAATTATTACGGTAATCCAGGAGCCTTCCTGGAGCCCGGCCCATGCGGTTACCAAATTCCTGACCAATAGCGATTACCTTTTTATTCATGACCCGGAGCTTTTTGAGCGGAGTTTGAGGATCAAGCTAGGAGGAAAGGTGATTGAATCGCCATCGCTGATGTTTTATAATGATCATGTGGACAAGACTTTTTTCCACTATGCCACGGCTACCAATAAAATAAGAAAGCTGTCTATGGTCGTTTCATATTTCAACTTTCCCTTTGGAATCTATCAGAAGAGGTATGGGCTGTTGAATAAGATCCTGGATTCTGATCTGGATATAGATATATATGGATATAAACTGCCCATTACGGACAGTCGTTACAAAGGCTATATCGATTATAAGTTTACTGGTCTTTTGCCTTATGAATATTCGATTGCGATAGAAAACTCAGAAGAGAAAAACTACGTGACCGAGAAGTTTGTGGATTGTGTGTTATGTAATACGATCCCAATATACCACGGAGCGCCAAATATCAATGAGGTGTACGACCAAAGATACTTTAAAACGCTCGACCTGGACAGTCCGACCGTGATAGAAGATATCAAAAATATCATCGCCCAACCGCCGGTCTCTTCTACAATAAACAGGACAATGTATTTCAATGAATATAACTTATATAAGAAGTTAAAGCAGCTAATACTGTAATCAATGGCCTGTATACAGTATTAGCGGTATTTACCAGGATCACCTGATCGGAAGGATCCAGTAGCTGAACACGTGATCTGCAAAGGGGTACCGGTATTTCTCAAGTGGCATGTTGTACCAGCTGTCAATACCTCCAAGGCCAGTTTGTTGTAAATCTACATGCATATAGATTTTATCCCGCTGCACCAGTTCACCCGAGTGGTATTGCTTTTTTTCCATTTCCGGATCCAGATCATCTAAGGCATAGGGGAGGGCTGAAAAGTTAAGCAGGGTGTCTGCCATAACAAATCGAAGACCTTTCTCTTTTAGGTCAGTCATGTTTATCCATCTCACATCAGTTTTATTTCCGCTTTCCTGTGGCCTCGCATATGGATAATATTGTTGATCTATTCCTTGTTGATACAAGCCTATCATTGAGGCCGTTTTTCGGTCCCAGTAGTTTTCTCCGGGGCCACGGCCATAATATGTGATTCTGTTTAGCTTTTTATTCAATTCGAGATTCGTTCCAAAACGTAATAATAAAGGATACTGAACTTTGATAGCTTTAAAGTTTGTGCTAACCTTAATCGCACCATCAGGGTAGACTATATATATATGCGTTACTTCAGCATCGCCATTGACAAGCTTTTTTTGGTTTATGATTTCATAACTATGATCTGGTAATTGCCGGATGGACATATTCGGATTACCCGCATTTTCATAAGCATTACGCCAAACCCGCAACTTCCTGTTGAACGATGCACCAATGTCATTATCGGTTGGGGCACGCCAGAAGGCAGGAACAGGGCCTTTACAGATTAACTGCTGGCCTTTCAGGGTGTAATCAACCAATGACCCGCTTCTGGCATCAAAGGTCATGGAAAAATCTTTCCCCCGGATGATACTTTGCTCGCCCAGGTTGGATAATATAAGATTACCAGCAATTTTATGTTTTTGCTTGTAAACCTGCGTTTCACCTTTCCAGGGAAATTGCTCTTCGGCGATCACATATCCGGCCGGTAATAATGGTTCGGCAGTAACCAATTGGTAATACATATTCATATGGTATTCAGAATCTGCTTTCGCGACCTTCCTGACCCGTAATGTATAGTCCTTTTCTTGCTGCGGTGACAACTTTAGATTGTTAATAGTACCATTTTCTACAACCTTGCCGTCTTCCAGCAACTCCCAATGCAATGATACGTTGTCAAGATCTCTGAAGAAATAGGCGTTCTTAACCGTAAGGACATTATCATGATACGCTGTTTTGATATGCTGATACACCTTTTTAAGCTCTACTGCCATTGGAGTCATCTGCCTGTAGGCGGTCACTACACCTTTGACACAAAAATTATTGTCGCTGAAATCTTCGTTCACTGGGCCATCTAGTGGGAAGTCGCCCCCATAAGCCTTAATGCGTTTGCCATTTTTTACAGTATCAATAGATTGATCGATCCATTCCCAAATAAAACCACCCTGGAGTCCGGGTTTGCTTTCAATCACGTCCCAGTAGTCTTTTAAGTTTCCGAGGCTATTGCCCATGATATGGTTATATTCACTTTGTATCAGGGGTCTGGGTTGGTTATTGTCTGAATATTTGATCAGTTCATCCGGACTGAAATATTGCGGTACAACCATATCTGTATTGTAATCCATTTCTGCACGTTCGTATTGTACCGGGCGGTTATCATTTTTCTTCAACCACGCATATCCTTCGTAAAAGTTAGTTCCATTGCCGGCTTCGTTTCCTAGCGACCAGGTTATTACTGAAGGGTGGTTTTTGTCCCGCTCGTACATTCTTTTGATCCTTTCCATGTGGGCCGTTTGCCACTGTTTGTCATTTCCAAGAGTGATGGCAAGATCATAATGACGACCGTGAGATTCTATATTCGCTTCATCAACTACGTACAGACCATATTTATCACACAATTCCATCCAATAGGGATCAGGTGGATAATGTGAATGGCGCACGGCATTGATATTCAATTTTTTCATCATTTCGATATCTTTGATCATATTCTCTTTAGAGAGCGTATGGCCTTGTTTTGCGTTATGTTCATGTCGGTTTACACCTTTAATATATATACGTTTACCATTGACGAGTAAATCCCGTTGCTGAATTTCGATAGTACGGAAACCTGTTTTTTGGGAAATGACCTCAAGGATCTTCCCTTTGTTGTCCATCAGGCTAATGAACAAGGTGTATAGATTTGGTGTTTCTGCTGTCCAGGCAGCTACTTTTTCAATTTCAGTTTCAAAGGATAAGCTTGTCCTAAAGTTTCCTGTTACGGTTTTAGTTCCTTTGCTCTGGTCTTTATAAACCGATTTGCCATCGGCGCTGCGTAAATCTAAAGCCACGGAAAAGGTATCGGCCTTGCTGTGGTTTATATTGTGTTCGATCTTATAGCTATTGACTTCGGCATTCACCGATAAGAGGCCGTTTTCAAAATTTTTGTCCAATGTGGCCGTAGTTTTGAAATCCCTGAGATCTAAAAGTGGGGTAGCATATAAATAAACATCACGTTCGATACCGGATATTCGCCACATATCCTGACATTCGAGATAAGACCCGTCGCTCCAGCGGTAGACCTGCAGGGCTACAAGATTTTCTCCTGTTTTGAGATATTTAGTGATATCAAACTCGGCAGCGAGTTTGCTGTCTTCACTATAGCCTACTTTTTTCCCATTGATCCAGATAAAAAAAGCAGACTTAACGGCACCGAGATGAATAAATACCTGACGTCCTTTCCAGCTGGCTGGTAAAATGAATTTTTTCCTATAGGAGCCCACCGGATTATTGTTTTCGGGAATATCGAATGGAGGGTTCAGATCTGCATTGATCTTTCGTCTTCCGGCAAATTCGTATGCCCAGTTCACGTAGATAGGTAAACCATATCCATTTAGTTCCCAGTTGGCGGGCACTTTGAAATTGTCCCATTTGGTATCATTATATTCTGGTTTATAAAAGTCAGTTGGCCGTTGATGTGGATCCTGTACCCAGTTGAATTTCCAGTTGCCGTTCAAGCTTTGAAAATAGGCGGATTTTTCCTTTTCCCCTTTTTCCGCAAGAGCGATCGTTTCGTAGGCGAACGCCGAGGCGCGCATTGGCATCCGGTTGACTGATACAATTTCTGGGGTCTGTAGTTCAGATGGCAAATTTTGGGCAATTGCACTATCGGTCAGCATGAGCAGGAAGAAGCCTGCAGCAAGTAATCTCATTATATTTGGTTTAATTTCTGGATCAAATATAATTGTCAGCGATTTTTATTAAGATTGTATGTTATTTTTTGCTCGGGAGTAAAATGAAATTTATGTCGACTGAGGTGAGTTTTTATTTAATAGATATTCGTAAACTTCATTGTTGATCAATATTGATTGCCTACCTATTTCTTCCTCATTTCGAGTGGTAACTTGGTCCTCTGACATGCGGTAATTGAGCAGCGCCTGAGGCTGTATCCAGAAAATTCCATCTTTTTTTGCAATTTCTGTCCATAATTTATAGTCTTCAACGTGCCTGTAATTTTCGTACATCAAATTATGTTTTTGGATGAACTCCTTCCTTAACATGACTGAGGGATGTGCAACAAAATTATAGTGCAGCAGAATTCTTAAAGGTTGCTGGATGTGACCCGCATGCTCTCCATGTAAATGAGTTTCAATTCCTTCACCGAAAATATTAATCCAACTTCCACAGATATCAATGATCGTATTGTTCATAATTTCATACTGAACCTGCAGTCTGATAGGGCTCATGATATCATCTGCATCCATTCTGGCAATAAATTTCCCTCTTGACATCTCAATCCCCCTGTTGAGGTTAGGAATGAACCCTGCCGAGTCAGTAAAAATTTTAATCCTTGGATCCTGATAAGTGGCAAGTATCGACAGTGTATTATCAGTGGAGTTATCGTCAAAGATGAGCAATTCAAAATCGTTGAATGTTTGCGCCAGTATGCTATCAATAGAATCAGCTATATATTTTGCTCCATTTTTTACGGGTAAAATGATGCTTATTTTTTCCATAGGTAAATCAAAATAATTTAATCTCAATTTACCAGTATAAGCTGATATTCTGGGGATGATAGGAAGATTTGAGGCAGTTGTCCGTCGAGTTTCGGAAACAACACAATGCATTTTATAGAGAAGGCAATGCTATAGGGATACACTATATAAGGCCGCAGCTTATATAGTGTATTATTAACAGTATTTACTCTGGCTCAGGTTTCAATAAAGTATTTCCCCAGTATATATACTGGTGGATATACTTTTACGGTCCGCAGCGATAAAGGCCAGATAGGTCTGTAAAATTACCTGCTCATTGAAATGTAGAATTTCAACAGCATCTTTTCCGCTGCTACGTTTATTTCCGTCAAGTACAAAATAGGCTGTTTCCTTTGAAGGGCACAAGGCCAGCAACATTACACGGTCTGAATCCTTCATTCCTTTTAGTTTCCAATTAGGATCCCAGCTGAATTCAATGCCCTCATCAGTTACTTTAATATCAGCATGCGCTATTGCAGGCATATTTCCCTTACTGAAAATTGCTTTGGAATAATCTGTCTCCACTACTGTGCCATCCAGCTTAAGTGCACCCGGATTATTTATTTTTACAGCATAATTTTGATAGTTACTTGTTGTGTTAGCGGTAATTTGATGAAATCCCACCTTGATGAACTCTTTAACAGGCCTGAGAAGTTTATTTATCACAGCGATCCTGTCCTGGTTTTTCAATTCACCTTGCGTAAAGGGTTTTGTTCTTTCACCAAGGCCAGATGTTACTACTTGTCCGTTTAATTCTCTTATAACTACATTACCAACTTTACCTGTTGGCCTATTCCCGCCATTTCGGTTGACAGCCATAATTATTTTTTATTTTAGGTTGACCAATCAATTAATTTTTCGTCAGCATCGCTGCTGACTTTAATATTTATTACTCCAGAAGTGTAAACGAGCCAGCATAATCGCTGTCGGATACATATTTGCCGTCATCAGAAGTAAAATATAAATAGGCATGGAACACATCACCTTCCATCCCATATGGTAATTCACAGGTAACAGTTTTTGCTCCTCGTTCTGCCAAGCTGAAATACTCGATAGCCCTTTGCTTTGTAACGTTAAAAAACGTGACGTGAACCAAATCTTCTGGCCCTGCTACTCCGGGATACTGCTCCCGTAACTTAGTGAGCGCATTCCAGTTTAGCGTAACTTTTGAATCTGGATGAGAATCCAAGGAAACCTGAAACCCACCATGGAAACCATTATTGCTTCTAGTGACGTGCAATTGAGAATAATCAAGCTCAAAATTGGGAAAGGTTCCAATTGTCGCAGAATTCATGTGGTCGCTAATTGCTGCTCCAATTCCCTTAACCTTCGAGTTGGCCCTATAGCCCATATTAATTGTCTTGATTACTTTATTGAAAAAGTTACCGACTAATGTAAACCTAAGCTGCTGACTTTCCTTTCCTTCTGTTGGTGGTATAGAGGTGGGGCAACGTGCGATTCTAGCCCGCTGTTTGTCACCATCCTTATAGACTTCCACATCACCTATTTTTCCGCGGAACGGCCCGAGTGTACCTGGTATAATCCTTGCCATAAGTGTTAATTTAATTGTTAATTAATCTGTTAATTCAAGTTTTTGTGCTACCGGCAGCATCGCAAAACTGAATTACAAAATTAATAATCGGAATTTTAAATTCCTAACCACCAATACCTTCAGTCGCTATTTGTCGTCGGGGTTCGTCGTAGGTCGCTGTTTGTCGCCGGGATTAGTCTGAGAACTGAACCTTTTTCACCTATGAAACTGTCAATAGGCCAATAAATTTATTGCTTGACGTGAATGGCATACACCTGCTGGTAGGCAAGTAGGGGGCTTCTCCCAGTATTGACCGAAGATTGACCGAAGGTTGACCAGTATGAACAGATCCTAAACGGATCTTGAATGGAGCATGAACAGAGCCTTGAGCCGGTATTTAACCGAACTAAGGCCCTGTTCATGCCCTGTTCAGGCCCCGTGCATGCTCTGTTCATCTCGGTCAATGTACGGTCAATGTCCGGTCAATGGTGCCTGAAAACCCGGACAAGCTATCTTGAGGTTCCGAAGTACTGGGGAGGATCATAAAACGACTGCCTTACGTGATATTTCTGTTCCCTTTCTTCAGGTTCATTAATGGTATTTACGATAGAATCCAGCAACGCTAGGTTTTTTCAAACTATTTTCATTTTTTTTACCACTTTGCTAAATCGTTCAAGAAATTCATAGTGCCGTATTTTTTAAAATATTACACATATAGGTCTGTAATACTATGAGTTAGCCTATTTTTTTTTATTGGATTTACTTTTTAAATTCGCTCTCAGTTTTTAGTCAACCAACCTAATTACATCAACCATCTCACCAACGCGGGTACCATGCCATCCGTCTGGGAGATGGTTTTTTTTTGATATACCTATAGGATAATAGCTAGAAGTGGTAGACTATAGGGTAGGACAACAGTTATGAAGAAATATATAATGAGTTACGGCTGCCCGGATTATGCATTACGCAGGGAACTGTTCAGGGCAATGGCTATCGAGTCTGAGTTTTTTGATGAAGTAGTGGTGTACTCGCCTGAAGATATCGGCGAGGAATTTGCCTCGAAGGTGCGGCAGACGCTAACGCTGACTAAAGGTGGAGGATTCTGGTTATGGAAACCTTACTTCATGAAAAAGATGCTGGAAAGAATTGAGGAAGGGGATATCCTGGTGTATTGCGGGGTGACCTGCATCGTGAACATCCTCGGGAAATCACGCTTTGATCAGTACGTAGACCGCGTAGTAAGTTCGGAAACGGGTATCCTGGGTTTTGAACTGCCCTACAAGGAAGAGGAATATACGAAGAAGGAAGTGTTTAGGCATTTTGATACCTCGGAAGAGATTACGAAATCAAACCAGCTGATGTCTGCAGTGCTGATTTTAAGAAAATGCCCGCATACGGTGATGCTGATCGATAAATGGTATGAAACGGCAATTGCTGATCCAACGTTATTTACGGATCAGCTGCAGATCCTGCCACAGGACAGCGAATTTATTGTTCACCGGAATGATCAAAGTGTATTTAGTGTGATCCGAAAGATCCATGGTTCGGAGATCATTCCAAGTCGGGAATACTTTTATGATTTCATCAGCGAGTGCAATACATTTCCATTTTGGCCGACTACCTTCAGCCGACCGCAATAAAACCTTGAATTTCAGCAGTTGGGACAGCTGCTACACATATATTATCGTTTACCAATAAATAGTAATCATGAAAATTCTAAAAAAATTATTTAGTAAAATATTTGTTTTAAGAAAATACTTGTTATTTTAGTGTTACGGTTGTCATTGACCGGTGTAATAGGTAAAAAGTTAACAATTGAGGCTGCCCGATGTGGATGCACGGTCAGCCCCATTTTCCTTTTTGTGCCTTTTAGAAAATAACTTTTGTGCCTTTTAGAAAATAGCTAAGGCGTTTTCAATTTCATTGTAGACCTCCTGCAGGTCTGCATCGCTGATGCAATAAGGTGGTAAGATATAAATTACGTTGCCCAAAGGACGCATCAGTATTCCTTTCTCCATAAAATACGCATATAACAGGTTCCTCAATTCACTAAAATAGGATGTACCGGATTCGGTTTTCCACTCAAAAGCGATAATTGTCCCGGTTTGCCGTACGTCTGAAAGTTTAGGATGTCCTTTGAGTTTGTGTAAAAAACGCTGGTGATTGCGCACAATTCTAGCGATTTGTTCCTGGCAATCCTGCTGTAACAGCAATTCAATACTGGCCAGGGCGGCAGTGCAGGCCAGTGGGTTCGCGGTAAAGGAATGCCCATGGAAAAGGGTTTTCATTTTATCTTCGGAGACAAAAGCCTCATAGATGTGCAGTGTACAGGTGGTGATGCCCAATGGCATCGTCCCGCCGGTAAGTCCTTTGGAAAAACACATCAGGTCGGGCTGGGTTTGGAGGTAATCTGCAGCGAAGTTCTTTCCAGTGCGACCAAAACCTGTAAACACCTCATCCTGGATCATCAGTACACCCTCCAGACGGCAAAAGGCCATCAGTTGATCCAGCGCTTCTGCCTGATACATGAGCATACCAGCGGATCCCTGGATCAAAGGCTCATAAATGAAACAAGCCAGTTCATCTGCATGGGAGCTGATAGTGCTTTTTAAGGATTCGAGATTTGCTGCTGTAGGGGTATCAATAAAGATTACCTCGAATAATAAGGTATCAAATGGGGCGGTCCAGGCACTACGTCCACTGACGGACATGGCGCCAAAAGTATCCCCATGGTAGCCATTTTTAAAAGCGAGTACTTTCTTCCGGGGCATGCCTTTGTTGTACCAATACTGCAGGCACATCTTCAACCCGACCTCGACTGCGGTAGATCCGTTATCGGTGTAAAATACCTTTTGCTGGTTGTCGGGAAGTATCGCCAGCAGCTGTTCCGAGAGGGCAATTGCAGGTTCATGGGTGAAGCCTGCAAAGATGACCTGGTCGAGTTTGTTCAGTTGTTCTGTTACTTTTTCAACAATGTAAGGATGGGAATGTCCATGCAGGGTAACCCACCAGGAGGAAACGGCATCGATATATCTCCGCCCGTCTTCTCCGTAAAGGTAACAGCCTTCGGCACTGACGATAGGTACAGGTACCGAAGCTTGGTGTTGTTGTGTATAAGGATGCCATATGCTTTGGGCATCTCTGTCAGTTAAGGTCATACGACTTGCTCTTTCTGCATAGGTTTCAATCCGAGGAGGTCGAACATCTTGCGGTCGTCGTCCAGTCTGGGGTTCGGTGTAACCAGCAATTCTTCGCTTTCGCTGGTGAAGATGGAATTGGCTCCGGCCATAAAACACCAGGACTGTTCCTCGGTACTCATCTCGGCGCGACCAGCACTTAACCTGACCATGGAAGCGGGCATGATGATCCTGGCTGTAGCGATCATCCTGACCATTTCCCAGGAATCTACTTTGGGCAGATCGGCGAGCGGGGTTCCCTTGACACGGGCAAGTGCATTGACTGGCACTGACTCAGGGTGTTTGGGCAGGGTGGCGAGGGTATGTAACATATTAATCCGGTCGGCATGGGTTTCGCCTAAACCGATAATCCCACCAGAGCAAACGGTAATTCCTGCTTTGCGCACATGGTTGAGTGTATTTAGGCGGTCGTCAAATTTGCGGGTGGTGATGATCTCTTCGTAATGTTCTTTGGAGGTATCAAGGTTATGATTATAGGCGTACAAACCTGCTTCCTGCAAACGGGCAGCCTGACTCTCGCTGAGCATGCCGAGGGTGCAGCAGACTTCGAGGCCGAGCTCATTGACGCCTTCTACCATCTCGAGGATCTGGTCGAAATCACGGTTATCGCGGACTTCCCTCCAGGCGGCGGCCATGCAGAACCGGGAAGATCCGGCATCTTTGGCGCGTTGGGCAATGGCCACTACATCCTGTTTTGACATCAGGGATTTGACGGTAATGCCGGTATGGTAACGGGCGGCCTGACCGCAATAGGAGCAGTCCTCAGGGCAGCCCCCGGTTTTGATGGAGAGGAGGGTGCAGACCTGAACCTGATTGGCAGGATGGAATTCACGGTGGACAGTAGCAGCTTGATAAACCAGTTCTAATAGCGGCTGGTGGTAGATGTCTTCAATTTCCTGGGTGCTCCAGTCGTTGCGTACAATGGAAAAATCGTTCATAATAATCAGTTTAAGTAAATCTCATAATTTGCTGTGGAGCAGTGTCTATTGCTGATCTGGTCAGCATATCTATATCGGGCAGGTGACTCCAGTTGGTGCTTTCTGGGAGCTGGTCGATGATCACGTCGCGGGTATCGGGATGAAAGTATCCGTTCAGGATCACCTGCTTGACGGGGATGTTCATCGTGGCCAGGGCGTGCAGGCTGAGCAGGGTGTGATTGATGCATCCGAGGTAATTTCGGGTAACCAATACAACTTCTGTATCGAATCTTTTGATAAGGTCGACCATCATGAAACTCGGTGAGATGGGCACGAACAATCCGCCTGCTCCTTCGATGATCAGGAGGTTGTCGGTCTCAGGCATCACGATGTCTTCGGGTTTAATCTCGAGTCCTTCAAATTTGGCCGACTGGTGGGGCGAAGCCGCCTTGTGCAAGCGGAAGGCTTCGGGGTGGATGACGGTTTTTGGGTTGCTGATCAAACGGCTGACCTGGTCGCTGTCGGAACAGGTGAGGTCGCCCGACTGCACGGGCTTCCAGTAATCGGCTTTAAGCTGCTGGCAGAGCACAGCTGAAACAATGGTTTTGCCTACATAGGTACCGATCCCGGTTATAAATAGTGGTTTAGTTTGCATAGGATGTACTCAAATGGTGAATGTGACGACAAAGGGCGAGGATTTCCTCATCGCTGTTATGGAGGTGCAGGCAGATGCGCAGCCTTTCTTTTCCTTTCGGAACGGTAGGGCTGCGGATGGCACGGATATCAAACCCGCTTTCCTGCAAGGTGCTGCTGAGCCATAAGGCTTCTTCGTTGCCATCGGCGTAGATGCACTGGATAGCCGAGGGGTTCTTGCTGCTGCGCATTTGGTGCTGCGGCGGCAAATTGTCCTTCAGGAGCGAAGATTTACGCTGCAGGAGTATTCTGTCATAAGGACGGGACAATAGTCGCTTATAGGCGATCTTTATCGCGAGTAACTGCGAGAAAGGCGGGGCGGTGCTGTAAATGAAGGGCCGTGCGAAGTTAATCAGGTAATGCCTGAGGATATTGCTGCCCAAAACGATGGCCCCATGCAGGCCTAGCGCTTTTCCAAAAGTGACTACGCGGGCAAAAACCGAGTGCTGGATCTCCAGCATATCCACCAGTCCCGTTTCGAAAACCCCAAAGGCATGGGCTTCGTCGACAATCAGCCTTGCACCATAATAGCGACAGAGTCTGGCGATCTCTAGCAGGTCGGCCAGATCGCCTTCCATGCTATACACGCTTTCTACAGCCACATAACATTGCCCTTTGCTGTTCCTGATTTTCTTTTCGAGATCCTCCACATCATTGTGCCTAAAGTTGAAACGGTTGGCAAAGCTGAGTCGGCAGCCATCGATCACCGAAGCGTGAATGTACTCGTCGCAGATGATGGTATCGCCCTTTTGCGGCACGGAGGAAAACAATGCGAGGTTGGCATTGTAGCCCGAATTGAAGATGAGGCCGTGACTGGCGTGGTGGATTTGCGCCAGCTCTGATTCCAGGTTTTCGGCAAACTCAGTATTGCCGCTGAGCAGGCGGGAGCCCGTGGCCCCCACCATGGTACCGGGGTACTTTTCCAGTTCGCGGCTGATGCTTTCCTTGAGTTCAAAGGAGCGGGCATAGCCTAAATAATCATTTGAGCTGAAATCATATAAAATGTTTTCAGGCTGCAGGTTACGCAGACTTCCTTCGTCCTTCCTGAGCAGGAGGCGTTCCTTCAAATCATTGTGTAAAAGTTTATCCATTAGCGTTTGTATTTGGTTAACTCTTAACCCTGTGCCACCGGGTGAATGTGCTTTGGCAATGCCACAGCGAGATCATTGATCCAGTTTTGGTACAGGTGTTTTTCCAGCGAAATGATGTTGTTGGCATGAAACTGCCAGTCGGGCGAAAAGCTTTTCAGCTGCGCCGTCATTTCTTCCAGATGGCCTTGTTCTTCCAGGATAATCGAACGCACACTGACTTTGCTGCCGGCCTTGTTCAGCACTTCCTGGTAAATGGGGTAAATCAGATCGGCCCGCACCTCAATCGCATAGGTGACAAGCAGGTAGGCCCCGAACTTTAGCTTTGCACCTTTTAGCAAGAGGTGGTCCATCAGGTAACGGCTCGTCATCATGTCCAGCTTATTGAGGTAATACTTGCTGCTAAAAGGTGCTAGCAGGTAGTCCGGCTCGTAAGTGGGGCAGGCCGAAACATCCAGTTTGCCGATCTGCTTTTTAAGGTAGAAGGCATGGCGGTGTTCTTCCGCTGCATGTTTGAGCACCATATAGGTCGATGTTTCCGGTAATTCGTTGGCAGATATCTTTCTGGCCCCGATATTCTCCTGCAGGGAGAGGGTATTCAGAAAGCGTGCATGGGTTTGGTCATCACTTACGATCTGTTTGAGGAGCTCTTCTAATTCCATTTTACATTTGTTTACATCAAAAGTATTATCTTGCCAGACAGTTAAAAGGTACCAGTTTGTAGTTTATGAGTAGTCCGGTTCAAATTCCCTTCAAAAGTGTTATCCGTATAGACAGGTCGCTGGACCGTCCGGTGTATTTACAGATCGCCCATCAGATGATCAATGCCATCCAGCGCGGTGTGCTGGTTGATGGTGTGCAGCTCCCCGGTACCCGGAGCCTGTCGGTCGACCTCGATGTCCATCGCAAGACTATCATCGCGGCTTATGATGAGCTGGATGCCCAAGGCTGGACCGAAATCAGGCCCAATAAGGGTACTTTCGTGAAAAATATAGATCCAAAAGAAGTGGTGAAACTGGCGACTTACGATGATAACTTCCTGACCAGTTATCCTGATAAAACCGGGTATACCTTTAAACAGAGCATATTGCTCGATTCCATCCAGATCAATTCGCCTTCCATGCTGGAGTTCAATGACGGATTGCCCGATATTCGTTTACTGCCCCTCGACCAGCTGTCGCGCATTTACGGCGGGATCCTGAAAAGCAAGACCAACTACCGGCATTTCGGATATTCCCACGTAGAAGGAAACGAGTTTTTCAGGGAAACCCTCGCGGCTTACCTAAACAATACCCGTGGTTTGCATATCAGTAAAAGCAATATCCTGACCACCCGGGGGATCCATATGAGTATCTATCTGGCCTCGAGTATGCTGATTAGTAAAGACGATGTGGTGATCGTCGGCGACCTGAGTTATTACCTTGCAAATATGTGTTTCCAGCAGTGCGGAGGGAAGATCATTTCCGTGCCGGTAGACGAAGATGGGATCTCAGTTGATGCTATACGTGATCTTTGTAAGTCGACCAAAGTAAGATTGTTATACCTGACGCCACACCACCATTATCCAACTACCGTAACCCTCAGCGCAGAGCGACGGGTGGAGTTATTAAACCTCGCTTCAACGCATGGTTTTATCATCTTAGAAGACGATTACGACTACGATTTTCACTATAACGGCAACTCTGTTTTGCCCCTGGCAAGTGCTGATACCAATGGGATGGTAGTGTATATCGGATCCTTTTGTAAGTCGCTTGCCCCAGGCTTTCGCTCCGGATACCTGGTCGCCCCAGAGAACCTGATCTCCGAAACGGCGAAGTTCAGGCGTCTCGTAGACCGACAGGGGGATATGCTGATGGAACAGGCATTAGGGGAGCTACTGGATGAAAAGGAAGTGCAAAGGCACCTGAAGAAGGCCGTGAAGATCTATCAGGAGCGCAGGGATGTGTTTTCTGCTCTGTTAGAAGATCAACTAGGAGAGGTGCTGGAGTTTACTTCGCCACCCGGCGGATTGTCCATCTGGACGAAGTGGGATCCGAAGTTGAACCTCATGCGGATCAGCAAAAGCTGCCTCAAAAGGAACCTGCATCTACCGCAGGAGTTGCTGTACCAAACGGAGAACTCTACGGCGATGAGACTGGGTTTTGGAAACCTTACCGCAGAGGAATTGGAAGAGGCTGTAGGGATACTGAAACAGGCTGTGAAAGAGAGTTAGAAATGGATAATATAGGTAGTTATCAATTGATAGTATTTGTTTTTACTGGTCTATTAATCAGGGATATTGTAAAGGTTATGTGGTTAAGTACTTCGCTATCAATTTGGCGGTGGTTGGTCTTGGGATTTTCAAGCTTCGCGGAAAAAAGGTGGTGTGGTTTTAAGGCTGCCAACCGCTGAAACGCGCTTGAAGGCCTTAAAACCACACCACCTTTTTTCTTGGGAATACGCTAAGGAAAGATCATCCGAAGGTTACTCCCAGCCGCAATTGATCAAGCACTACATGGTCATTAACCAAAGGTTTTTCTACAATACCCTTGATAAGTAAGACCAGTAGTTTTGGTGGAGATCCAAAGATCTTCTTAGGACAACTTTTTTATGAATTGACCAGTATCCGAAGATATATACGGATACCTATTGAATGAATGACTTGTAATAAACTTGAGATCAGTAACCGAAGATAATCTATGAATACCTCTTGGATGAATATGATAAGTAATAAAATTGGGCTAGTATCCGAGGATCATCTATGGATGACCATTTGACTGAGGGCAATATTACCGTGGAGCGAGAAACCGGAGATCACCTTGGATGCCCTTGCCAAGAGTAGCGGTGATATTGGCGCATAAGCAGCGATAATCTTACGGATGACCTTTTGGGAATGGATGCAATATTAACCTGGGGTCGAGAAACCGGAGATCATCTTTGGATGCCCTTTTGGGAATGAATGCAATATTAACCTGGGGGACGAGAAACCGGTGATCATCTTTGGATGACCATTTGGGGATTGTGCTAGCGGTAATACTTGGGCGATTGTAGGTAAGGAAATGGTAGGAAATAAGGCATGTGGCAATAGGTGTGTTTTGGAAAAGAATATAGGCGGATGTATTGGATCTTGGGTGGGTCTGCAAATTCCAATGGATTGTCTGGTTATAAAAAAATGGTGTATTAAAATCGAGGCCTTCAATCGCGTTTCAGCGATTGGCAGCCTCGATTTAGTACACCATTTTTTAACCCTCGGATAAACCAATCAACGTGCAATACCTTACACGACCTCTATTTCCTTTTCCTCCAACTTCTCGTAAATCATTTCACTGACACTGCTCCGCGTACTTTCCGACACAGAGATGTCCTTACACCAGAAATACACCTTAACACTGATACTCGTCTTCGTTTTAGGACTCATGATGATCTTAGGTTCCTTGTTCACGAAGATATTGTCGTTTGCTGCGATAGACTCCTTAATCAGTTCTTCTACCTCATCACGCGCAAAAGGCTTCTGCAACACAAACTCCATTGAGATTCTCATCTGGTTATTCGTCAGTGTCCAATTGATGATATTGTTTGATAGGATAGACCCATTAGGAATGATAATCTCCGCACCGTCATCCGTAAGTAGCGTACTTGCACGGATCCCGATCTCCTTTACACGTCCCTTCTTGTCACTCAACTCCACTACGTCCCCTATGCGGAGTGTTTTATCAAAAATGAGGATGATACCCGACACGAAGTTACTTACGATGTTCTGGAGCCCTAAACCGATACCTACGCCCAAAGCACCCAGCACTACCGTGATCTTGTCGATCGGCAGACCTGAGGCTGCGACTGCCAGCAGGAAACCTCCAATAAGTAATACCAATCGTGTCACGATCAGTTTAGAACGTTCCCCTTTATTGTCGTCCAGTGAATCATCACCCGTGTCGCCAAAGAAGTACGCAATGTATTTTTGCAGGAAGTTGGCTGTCCAGATAATCAGCAGGAACAACACGATTCCGCCAAAGGTGAAAGCCAGTGTACCTATAGTTCTTTTTTCGGTAAGTACATCCAGAATGCTGGTGTACAATTCGTTAAATATATTCAGGTTAACCAGGAATAGCGTAATCCAGATCAGGAAGGCGCCGATGTTCAGCAATCCGCGGATGCTTTTCACCACAGGCTCCCAGTCGAAATGCTCCGGATAATTCTTGCGGATCCGGCTACTTTTGATTTGCAGCAGGAAGGCTTCGGTGATCATTCCCGACAGGATGATCAGCGAAATTGCATGAAGGAAAGCACTCGATGCTGTGGTGTAAAATATCTGGGTGAGCGTAAAACGGCCGAAGATATTACAAAAGATTGCCACGAAGTTGAACAGGATATAGATAATCGCCACTGGCAACATGATGCGGTACTTGCCGGTTTGGTTCCTGAATTTCGAGTAAGCCAGGACACCGAATGCTGTGGAGGCGATAGAGAAAACAAGCAGGTTCCAGCGTTGGTATCTCGGTGGCATTCCCAGCAGTCGTAACACTACCGGTGCAATCAAGAGTACCGTGAAGATACACCACTGGTAAAAGACTTCCCTCGGCAGGCGTTTGTACAGCAGTGCCATCAGGCTTAAGGATAGAACAATGTGCACCCCTTCGATATACAGTGCCGGCGCCAGCAAATCGAATACCGGGGCGAGCGTTAAGATAAAGATGATCGAAATCTGGTAAGGCTTAGGCCGGATGAACATGAAATTGAACGAGTCGACCGCATCCAGTTTCTTCCGGTTGATCAGGCTTTTGTAATTGAAGAAGACCCAGAAGAAGAAAACTGCTCCCAGTAAAATCAGGCTGAGCCTGCTGCTTCGGGTATAAACAAAATAGTATTTGGAGATCTGTTGTTCACTGTTTAGGGTTCTCTTAAAACCTAAACTGCGGTTGGCCGGCTGGTTGATAGTTTCCCATAAATACCGTCTTTCCTTACCGAATGCTTTCACGCCCACAGCTTTTAACTGGCTGTCGGTCATGTAAATCAGCTCCTTTACATTAATAATGTTTGCAGAGGTACGTGCTTGCAGGGAATTTATCAGTTTTGTATTGCTTTTGATCAGGCTATCCATTTCCACCTTTTTCTCGCGGAGTTCAGTAAGCTGAGGTTTGAAGATGGTTTTTAATGAATCCACGCGAAAGACCCTGATCAAGACTGTGTCGCTTCTTAATTTCAGGATTTGTGTTTTCAGTCCGTTTAAAGTCGCGTCGTATTTTTGCAGGTCTGCCAAACAGTCGACATTGCTTGCCTCCAATTCATCCAGTAAGGTTTGGTACATCTGCAGGTTTTGCAGGTTCAACGTACGGTCGCTTAGCTCCAGGCGTTTTTTGATCAGGTTGATCGCCGCTTCATCCTGGTCAAGGTATCCCGAGATCGGCGCCATCCGGTAAAAGGAAGCAGTGGCCACTTTCACTTCGTTCATTGTTTCGAACACCTTTTGCAGTTTCGCCAGGTAGTCACTTCGGTTCAGCACAGATGAATCGGCCAGGTAGGACATGTCGCCAGCCTGTTGCCGCGCGATTGCTTTTTGCCTCGCGCTTTGCGCCATCACTCTCGAATTAAAGAACAAGTTAATCAGCAGGATCAGGAATACGGAAATTTTAGGTATAGTTGTGGTATGCGGTATCTTCATTTAGACATCAGGTAGTTAGGGTAATGAGGTTGCAGTATTGTAACAAATGTAACAAAAGGTACACAAATAAATGCGCTATTGAATTTAAAGCCGCTTATTTAACATTTGTTGCCAATTCAGTCAGTAAACCAAAACGGCCTAAAAGCGAAAATGTTATA
>Ga0247815_10001037_pt1 | contig 21452 bp, 20 predicted proteins | sample UWRJL194509B1_FD_181014 | JGI IMG/M metagenome (GOLD analysis project Ga0247815, IMG submission 181014) | Plant litter microbial communities from Arlington Agricultural Research Station in Wisconsin, United States - UWRJ-L194-509B-1 | ecosystem: Environmental > Terrestrial > Plant litter >...
TGTTCTACGCGTGCTAGTGGATCAACTTAGAGTAAGCACGGTATGACTCGGTGCATTAGCTCTCAAAGGCTGACAAGGCTGCGATAGATCAAGAACAACGTGGCCATGCTCATTGTAAACCCAGCTATAGCGTTCGGCCGCGGCATCGATTACCCAAACTCGGTACGCTCATCTGTCATTATTTGGTCGCTTCTCACGTATCCCTTTAGGATATGTTCGTCCCCGAGGTCATATTCTTGACACGGCATCGGGCTAAAACCTAGCAGCGCTGGACTGGCGTCACAGGCTTATCCCTGGTATCCCTCAATTAGAGTCGACTTATCCGCCCTGGTATACATCTGCACCGGTGCAGTCTGGCCTCTCAGAGCTATACCACAAGCGGTTATGTACCTGATCGAGTTATATCAGGTATGTAGGGGTCATGATTTCTGCGACGATGTCATCATCTGATCAGTCTTCCAGCGCTTCGCTGAAATGCCTGCTGCGATTCAAGGCCTCATTCCGCATTTGGGAATGCACATAGAAAACTTTGCATTTCAGTACGAGAGACACGACAGCTCCATCAATCAAGGTTTACAGCGCAGTATGGAGGACTTCTTCTGGTATGTTTACTTGCTCTCATCATGCCACCGCGTCTACAACTTCAGCCAGGGATATTCAACGTCTCGCTATGCGTCTTCGGGTACTTCATGGTCTCCGAGGGTCAAATGCCACCGCTATCGAGATTGTCTCCAAACCATTGGCTGCTGACGCAGCTCGGATGCGCTCATCGCAGGCTGAAGATTCCGTTAGTCACATTTATTGCCCACGCTCACTTCCTGCCACTGACAATTTCCTCTCTTCCAACCACAAACATTTGTTCCTTGTGCTATACTGAAGGGTGAGTTACAGCTTTCAATATTGGATAAGTTTTTGAGTTCTCAAGTTCATGATGGCCAACTAGAGCGCATCAGCGAAGACTCAATCGAGGAGTTACTTGACAGACTTCCTCCTCCAGCCGTTGATGTTGAGCCATTGCAGCTGCTTGCAATATGCGCTCTGCTTCCGAGCGGTCTTTTTCCGGTTGTGTTCGGCCAGGTCACGAGTTGTTTCCGTGATCCATTCAAGGCCACCCGATCATTGCTAAATCATGGTCTGGCCGGTTACGGCCTTTCGGGTGAGCTGAACGTGTTGTCATCTGTCAGAACGCACGTGGCAGCCCATTATCCTGCCACTCCATCCCATGCACTGAAGCTGGCGAATATCTACGTCAATATTGCATCTGAGCTTCCACTAGCCAGACTACCAGGATGGGAGGCTCGGAAGGCGGCCAGTTTGACTGAGTTCACCAACATCTGTGCCATTCTCACACCACTGCTTGAACGAGCTTACACTCGACTCCTCCTCGAGGCCATCAAATGCCTCATCACATTTTCAATTTCTGCTGGAAAGAACGTCCCACATTTGACCGATATGGAATCTCTCCAAAACGGCCACATGGATGTCCATCTTCGGGCTCACTACACAGATGCGCTGATTTACCACCGTTTCGGCAGAGGAGAGTACAGTGTCATCCGGGAACTCCTTTCTCCTGCAGTGGTCATGCACAATCAATGTCGCACCTGTCGCATGTACTCCGTTGCACGCGCAATGGTTCTTGCAGAGATCGACCGCATACAAGGCCGGTTTGACGGCGCATCGCGCCGGCTAGCTCAATTGCGCATCACCGCAGAGCAGTTAAACGATGACCAGGTCTTAGCCTCGTATCACGCTCACTGTGGGCGTGTCGAAGTTGAACAACACAACTACATGTTGGCCAGGCTACACTTTCGAATTGCGGTATTTGCCTATGGTCGCGCCGGCAATGAAGCTAATGTTCTTGATGCGACAACCTGGCTCGCACAGATCGAGCTTTCCGATGGAAACGTTGCCGTCGCCTACAAAAGCCTCGAGGAGACTCAGACTTTGAGCAAACTCTCGGAGAACCATCAGGTTCTTGGCCGATGCATAAGTCTTTTGGGCCAAGTACACATGATTCAAGGTCGGTTTTTACTCGCGGAGCAGTGTGCCCTCGACGCGTGGCGTCTGGAAACGACCCGAGGGCATCGCTTCAGCATCGCGGAATGCGACTATCAGCTCGCTGTCATTCTTGCAAAACTACAACGTGGGACAGAGGCTACAGAGGCTGCCGGTGCAGCAGCAAGGGCGTACAGAACCATGGAAATAGAGCACCGTGCTCAAAGCTGCGAACGGCTCATCGAGCGGATAGCTGTCCAGTCTGCCGGTGATACTCCTGGTGAGGAACATCCGTCTTTCATCGAATCAGAAGCGCTCACGACTGAGCCAGCAGCTGACTATTCTGCGTCAGAATCTACTGATTCGGGAACGTGAGTACCCTTCAACTGGTGAACATGCTATTACTGACCGAAACCAGTCCGCGGTCACAGTCAGATCATCTACCATCCGGTACATCTTATGGCCGTGATGGTGAGTCGGACACCGGGTCAACAGCATTCTTCGACGACGTAGCCTCAACACGTGTTGAATCCGATGACTTCAGCCGTCACGGTGATGATGTAACCTCAACTGTGTTCGACGACACTAATTCAGTCCATGTCGCCGCGAAGAACGCATACTATCACGAGAGCGACGCGGCCTCGATCAGCACTTTCAATTCTCACATGTTTTAGCGTAAGGTAACGAATGAAATATGTGTGATAGTGTGCACGTGTGAAGCTTCTCGTCCGAGTTGAGCCTGAGGCCCACAATAGCTGCATAGCTATCGGGAATACACTATTGCATGCCACACGGCTCTAAGTCTGAGGCAATAATCTACATAGAACGAAGTGATCGAGGCAAGATGAGTACTTAGGTTCAATCGCGTTGAGGAAGACGATTGAACCAACGACTAGCAAACGCTGCTTCACCGCCACACGATTGAAGGACACTTCACACATCACTGATTCTCCAGATGTTTCTCACGGGATACAGACTTATTCCCAGCTGCCTCGATCGAGCCACATCGTGCACTCGGGAAACACCGACCGGATCAGCCTCCGGATCGTGGGAATTTCAGATCTGGTTCTCGGCAGCAGCCGTGGCCGAATTTGGAAAGCCTGCCCCGAACCAACGTTTCCTTTCTCCTGTTCACGTCCATCGACCACCGCATCTCCTTCACACGCACGGCTCAATCTCATAACAGGCCATCAATCCCGCGAGACAACGTAATGCGCATGGTACGGGCCTGAAACGAGGACGGCGTCCGCTGCAGCCACACAACTTTTGGCGCGACCGCCACTACAAAGCTTGGGATCCTTTTGCTGGGTGCAGAGCACTTACGAGCAATAGCCCTATCTAATCCAGCGAGTTCAATGCGAGGACTGACCGAGGACGGGGGTGGTGGCTTGGCGGTCTACCGGGTATGGTGGTCGACCAGCTTCTTACCGACACAGGGCAGGGCACATGCCACCACTCGAAGGCTGTGGTTAAGGTCCGCTCACGGCTTTCTTGGTCACGAGGCTTGGCAACAACCTGCTTCTCGACCTCGCTGCAGGAACCAAGGAATGGCGCAAAGGCTTCCGTCCCGACGTCGAGTGGTTGTGGTCGCAGTTTTGGGATTGTCGGTGCTACAACGTCGAAGCTTGCTTCTAGTTCACGATCTCCGCCTGCACATTTTCGCGAAACCGACCACATCGGACCCCCTGCGCTCTAGTCCGCGACTCTCCACGTGCGACAGGGTGCCACGGTAATTGACGGCCAATCGCGGAGCTCTCCGCGGCAGCTTCCTTGAATGTGTTACGTCCTGATGCCGTTGTCTGTCAAAGCCCCTCGCTTGGTCCGCCATCCATGTGGTTTTTCTCACGGCAGCACTCATACCACCTTTTTGCATCCATTTCTTCGAATCATGCGCCGGTGCCTGCTTGATCGTTCGATGATTTGGACGTACATTTGATGACATGATCCTTGGCCAAACAGTGGTGCCGGTGACAGGCCAACGACCGATCCCACATCTGCACCGGCGGATACTCGATGTCCGTTCTTCGCCTCATGTCCTCTTCATCCGAGTCTACGGCGCCTGGAACGACAGCCCCAGATTGGCGGGTACCCTCGTTTTGAGTGGTTGTCAGCTCTTCACTGATCAGGTGGGCGATAACGGGACACAATGTAGTCGTGTGGGTGGCTGTTTGCGCGGCTACAGTCTGCAGCGCGTGAGGGCACCAGCCACATAAAGGGAGGCCAGGAGCCGGAGGGCTGGGCGGCTCCCCCGTGTTTTCTTTCCCCTTTTCCTCTGCCCCTTTCTGTCCTGTTCGCCCGCGCGCGTTCCGCGCGATGGCCAGTTCGTCTGTGCCCGCTGCGCCTGGCGCGCCTACCTCTGGGCAATCGCAATCATTTCTGCCCGAGCGCGCCCGGTACGGCGAGCCCAACGAACGCAGGGTATATCCGTGGGCCGTGCCCGAGTACCTGGACCAGCGTACGTGCACGCGCGCGCGCATCCTTTACTGTCCATATTCATCTGGCATTAACGCGCCTTTTTTTATGGATACGTCCAGCTAGACGCGGCGGCCCGGCTTATGGAGCCGACCATGACAGCGACAGACGACTGCCTCCGCGCTCTCCATCACCATCGGATGTGATCAGAGACCCTCCGGCACTGTCTCCGAGTAGCGTACAGAGTCCCAAATCGAGCGACAGCAGGCGGAGGAACTACAACGGTAGGCGCTTGCTGGCGATCACAGCGACATCCAGACGCTGATCGAATGGTTCTGGTCCTTCGACTAGACTCTGACGACTCGGCAGGTGATTCCGATTATGAGCCAACGAGGCAACGTGCATCAACGCAGACAAGCGTGTCGTCTCAAACTGGCTTGCGAGGGGTGACCAAGCAGGATGTGTACCCACCCACTTCACATCCAATAGCCTCGTCGCAAGAACCACCGTCCTCAAAGCCTCGTAGCAGTTATCCCTCGAAGGCTGGCTATCATTCTGCCACAGTGGCCGCATGGAAGGACGGGGCTGTTAGCAAGCATACCAATACGAGCTCGACCAGTCGTGTCAAGCCACTAACACCGAGCGGGGCGTATCCTTTCGTCAACTATTTGCCGATAGGTTCTCAGGCTACGACGCCAGCAGATGAATTGGTGCCATCCTGCGAGCCCACTCGCCGTGCGCCGGCGACATCTTATGACCGCGGACCACCGCCGCCTGCCTCTTCGTTCCGTCCAGGGGCACAAGCTTACGGAGCCACCGAACCTGCGGCGATGCACGCGACTTCGTACTCCCGGTCTTCCAGCCAGCGTACTGCACCGACTTCGCCACCTCTCCGCCCGTACGGCAGCGAGGGTCGGCCGCGTCTTCCGGTTGCAAGTGGTCCGCCTGCCGCTGCTCCGCTCCGCATGCATGCTACCCAACCACCGCACTACTCAACCGCACCAAGCTACTCCCGCAGTGGCCGCGAATACAGCTCTGATCGTGGCTCTCCATCGCCTCCGCCTGTGGAAGACTATCGTTCTCGCAGTCTCATCACTCACGGGTTTATCGGTAGGATTGGCGCAGCGCCTCCTCCCCCTCCCCCTCGTTCACCGTCGCCGTACGATACGGCATACGTCTCACGGACACAACCTCCCTTGTACGACCGCCCAAGCTATGACAAATACACGGCGCCTACTACGATCGCATCAGGTTCCAACTTGCGCGTCGAGTCTTCGGGATCAGGTTACCCGAAGCCAAGGAGTAAGCACCAAGCGCACCACTGATTCTATTATTATCTTACCAACTGATGTTCATTTTTTCAGAACCGTATGACCGACCTTCGCCCACGCCTCCGCCAGCACCTACGGTTATTTCTCCTTCGCCTCCGCCCTCGTTGGCTGTCCAATCTGCGCCTCCTCCCGGCCCTACCTCTGCTGCTGCGAAGGCCCGCCGCGCCGCTGCAGCCTCCACTGACGCCCCAAAAACTCCTGGTCTCATGACCGTCTGGGCATACGAGCGAGCACCAGGCGGTGGTTACAAATGTCCCGTTCCCGGCTGTACGGACGCCTTCGAGACGGTTGACACCGTCTCTTGGCACGCATCTTCTGCTCATCGTGGTGGTGGCATCGGCACGTACACCAAGTATAAGAAGATCGGCAATCGCTGGGTGTGTCCGTTTGAGAACTGCAAGTGGAGCACGACCAAGTATCGCGATGGGACACGCGGAATCACAGGACATGTCAAGAATCATGAAGAGGGAACGTGGTGCCCGACGTGCTTCGTGACGACGCCGCCGACGAGAACGCACTATTGCCACTATCAATCGGCGGTCAAAGCGGGACGGCTCGTGGGAAAGGAGGATGGCGGTGGGGATGATGACGAATAAGTAGCTCCGTTAGCTGGCAGCCCGGTATGTTCTGCGTGATGCTCGTTGGCTAGAACTTACAGATGCTACAGGTACTTGGGCAGCTCCAAAATAAGCTCGTCTTTCCTTTCGTTCATTAATTCCCGAACTCTAACCTCGCTCTGCCACTGCTTTGAACCAAACCTCATCTCCCGTTTGCTATCCCGCTTTGACTTACCCACGCTGCACACCTTCTCCTTGAATCAGACTTTACCAGCCTCGTCATCTTTCTTTCCTCGCTCAACCTTCTGCCGCTGTCCTCAATCGCTCTCAAATCGCTGCATCATTTGTCCTCATCACACGCTATCGTCACCTCGCTTTCCCTCCTGCTATCCCGATCCTGGTCTCGTCCATACCTCTTGCTTTGTTTGCTCTCTTGCTTTCGCGTTTTCGCATCAGTACCAGCCCCGGTTTTGCGCATGCATTGTTTGCTGCCGCGCCTACGGACATTCTGTTCGTTGTTGCATGGCATCTCTCTCGCTCTGAGCTCATTCCTGTCCATCGTCATGTCCTCCTTACTTCTTCACCGCTCTCACGTCCACTACTCATCACGCCACTCTGCTCTGCGTTGTTCTCATAGTCCCTCTAGCTGTCTTGCACTGTTCAAAGTCTCAATCGTCCATCGCTTTCGTGCTTTCGTGCTTTCTCGCTGTGTTTAGTATGTCACGCTGTTTGTACATGGTCTCTCACGTTATGCAGTTCATGTGCTTTGTCAACTCACCACTCCTGAGATAGTAAAGAACCTACATCAAGAGAGTTTCCCCCAAGCTGTCTTGAACACTAGGTCTGCGCGTGTCACCCGAACAATGGACTAAAGCGACATCCTCGGCAGTAGTAGTAACCATCGCTCTGTCCTTCGAATGCAGATATAAGTGCCTCCTTAACTCAAGACGAGTGAAGGTGTCCGATTAGGGGGCCCATCAGGTGGGAGACCATAGATCATCTGATGAGATATGGAAAGTGCTGCGTACGTCGGGGCATGCCGACTCTTTCTTATCCGCAAACTCCCGTATCTGTTGCCAAAAACCAGCACCACTGTTGTGGGTAGCGACACTCACATATCGAATTGAACAGCACGCGCAGCATTATGGACGTCACACTGATACTGCCAGACGACCTGTTACACGACATTTTTACGCTCGCCTGGTGTGACGAGACCTGGACGCTATGGCGTGGCTTTCGATCACGAATTCCAAAACCCGTTTCGATGCTTTTAACGCCATACCATATTGCATCTACTTCCCAACGGTGGCGTCGTGTCGCGCTTGACACGCCGCACATGTGGAGCAGCATAACTGTGCCTAAGGCCGCTTCCAGTTCGCTACCTTTCGACGCCACTGGACTCTTATCCTGGTTTCAAACTGGTCTCAATCGCTCAGGCAGCGCTCCGTTGACTATTAATTTATTAGGCGCCCGATTCGAAGACCTTGTGAATGGCCTTCAGCTGCAGCCGGTCACCATCCTCGTCCAACACTGCAATCACATAAAGATCCTCATTGGCGATACTCCCGCGAGTATTCTTGCAGCAGCACCCGGTTATCCCAAACTAGAGATATGCGACATCGTTCGACTCAACGGTGATGATTGGTCCTTTTATGATCGCTGCCGCTCACTGGTCGCTTGGCGTCACATTTACGGAAGAGGGTCTCGTTCAGTCGACTGCGTTGCAAGATCTACAGCTCGAACTTGCCTCATTAGATTCGATCGAGTTGTGCAGCATGGTTCTTGGCAGATTGAAGCGACTGTCGTTTCTTATCCACAATTTCATCAACGCCAGCGAACTCGTGCTGCTTCTTCGAATGATACCGCAAGTCATGGAACTGTCACTAGAAGTATACGTATACACAGATCACCACCCCGATACAGAAGCATTTGATGCCTCTCGTATCGACCTGCCAGCTCTCAGGTCACTTCGACTGCGTTGCGACACTAGTGTGGCCCTGGAGGCCATCGCCTCAGAGCTGTACGCGCCGAATCTCAGCACTCTGCATTTTGATCGCACCAGAACAAAATTCGGACAACTGCGCGGAAACTTTCCAAATCTACGCGAAGTCGAGTGGATCGAAGCGGACTTCTCCCGATACGACAACCTGGTTACATTTTGTCGCAGCCTCGGGGCAAGTGTACGCGTCGTGCGCTTTGAGCGCTGCACGTTCGATGCGTTGCTTCCCGATGCGCTTCTTGAGCAACACGAATTTCATGGACAGCAGGTGTGGGCACTGTGGCCGCAATTGGAGGAGATCCGGCTACTTCAATTGAAGTTCGTTCCTAAGGACGGGTTCAGTTCGCTTCTGGAAGCAAGATGCATCTCGTATGAAGGAGCAGACTGGACACCAGATACTGTGAACATGATACTGAGAATGCTGTTGGATCCGGGTCGGCATGATAACGTCGTGCTTCGATGCCAGTGGTAGATACCAAGGTGACCCTGTCGTGATTCTGCAGTCTGGGCCTAACAAATCTCGGGGATTCGAGGAACGATGACACCAAATGCTACGGTGAGCGAGTTCACCAAAAACTGTAGTGACCTGAGACGCACCGTTAGGCACCTTTTTTTTTTTTTTAATTAAAAAAATTTTTGGGGAACATGATACTCTTCTCAGAATTTTTCAAACTCCGGAGGCGAACTAAGATTTCAAATGAATTTGTGAATAATTTTGATGAGCCCGATATTCCTGATACTTCATCTTACTATTGCTATCCCGTAGTGAACGGGTGTTCATATAAAAACACTGCAGCTATTAGAGATATCGCGGTTCATAATTTGGAGTGAGCTGAATTTTCGTAGCACTCGAGTTCACCGAATCTCGGCTGCTCAAAACTCGAGTTCACATATCTCGACTTTCAGTTCGCTGAATTTTCGTAGCACTCGAGTTCACCGAATTTCGGCTGCTCGAAACTCGAGTTCACATATCTCGACTTTCAGTTCGCTGAATTTCCGTAGCACTCGAGTTCACCGAATTCCGACTCTCAGCTCACAGAATTACATACAACTATCAGGTTGCGTAGTATGTGAGCATACGCTCAAGAAGTATGGCGAACTCAAACGCATGCCACTCACAATGAGGAGGTAGAGTTTACGGATGCGGTCAAATTTACCGAGCTTTTCAAAACCGCGACGTCGTCATCAATGTTTGGTGAAAATCAGCACAAGCAAGCAAGCACATAAATAAACGCCGCGAGTTTTGCGTTACCGTTCTGAGAACTTGACCTCATGGAAGTTGCAGGCTCAATATAAGAAACTAACGAGTCTTTTGGGTCACACAGTAACCTTACTTAGATTTGGCGGCCGAATAGAGTTTGCAGGAGTCCGCCTTACGATATTGAAACTCATGAAGACATTGTTTGACCATTCCAATCATTCACACAGAAAGCCACACATGGCGAGGAAACGACATTTGCACCAAACCCTTGCTCTCAGATCGGTAAAGCGCGCGCTGAATCTTAGGAGAGTCTGCTCAAGATGCACCTCGCAGGCGTGTCGGCGCAGCCTCAGACTTGCAGTCGCGACAGTAATTGTTCCTCATCACACCCCGGCGGCGCCGTCCTGTAGATAACGACATAAGTTGCCAGCATTGCTCAAGACTGACAACTCTTACCTTCGCAGACCTAGTAGTCCGAGTCACGAGACGGTTGCCAGGGAACTGGAATACGGCGAGCTTGTCGCGGAAGAGAGTGACTGCCGCGCTCGCGGCGCTCTTGTCGGTATTAGGCGCACGATAACCGGCCCGCAGCGCCTTTTCAACAGCCTTGACGTCGAGGCCGAGACTCCGAATTTCCGCTACGGCCATATCAATTTTGCCAAGATGTGCCGCTGACGCGACAACAATGGTGGTGTCGTGGTCACGAAATACCGGTATCCAGGAATCCGCAGTAATCTTGCGGCGGATCCATTCGCCTTGGGGTGCACAGCCTTCGTCTCGAGGGAACGGCATGTACTGATAGCCGGTCGCGTCGTGAACATCGGCGAGCTGGTCTGCCGCAAGAACGTCCGACATAGCGAGGCGGTTATTCTTGACACGGACCTGTTCCTCGACGAGAGAGCCCTGAGGAACCTCCTCAGCGACGCGCCTCAATAAGTGCACACAAACTGTACTCACCGTGTTGACAAACGAGACACGGACATCGTGAGTGAAATCTAAGAAAAAAAATCAGTTGATGGAAACACTTTACTGCAAAATTTAGCACACCTCTTTCCTTGAGCGGCGTGTGATCCAAACACTCGCAAGCGACAGATAAGCCACCATGGCGGACACAATGCGAGAAGCACAAATTCCACTCGCAATCCAATGCTGCGTAGCGAACGCAGCCCTTGGCCTCGCAGTTCTGCTCCAAGTAGACGCTGCGCGGATGGTAATTGCGCGAGGCGACGATGCGCTGGTTTCTAATTTCACCCGGGGCGCGAACGCCGAGGGCTCTGATCAGAGTAGACGAGTGTTTGATCATGAGGTTGTTGGTGAGAGGCTGATGAATGAAAACCAACGGGTCGCTGTAGTCGTAGTTCGTCGGGTCCAACCGGGCGGAGCGCAGCAGGCCCAAGAGTACGCCGGCAGCCTCGGTCACGCTCAACACAGCTGGAATCTGCGAGAGGACTTGCGTCGGTGCACGCGAGATGATGTCTTGGGTATTGACAGTGTGTCGCCCAACAGATCGCCGACCGTCGATCACGGCACGGTATGTGTCGGCCGTGCGACGAGCGGACGTTGAGTTGGCCGAGCGCAAGCGCAAAATGCGCACCGGTGACGCCGATCTCGATCGGCTGACGGCAGCTGGAGCAGGAGATGGAGAGCGCTTGTCTGGGGAGAAAAAGCGAGTTTTATCTGCGGCGAGATCGCGGTCGTCCAAGTTGGCGTCTGGCATGTCGACATCCGAAGAGGGCGACTCCGAATCTGAGCAAGAAGCGGCAGACATGTTTTCGAATTGCGATGCAGGCTCCTCCGTTTCTGTGTTGCTGGGGGAGTCGCTGTTAGAGTCGGCAACGAGGGGTTCTTCCAGCATGGACGGCGTCGATGATGGCAGCAAGGCACTTGGCCGTCGGGCCTCGTTCAAGCGATCGATGCGTTCGAGGGTGCGGGCCATGATTGCAGTATAGCCGTCGACGAACTGTTCCGTAGTACCACGGGACGGTAGCCATGTGGCGAGAACAATGTCATGCTCGCCGTCGGTCCGTTCACCCTTGCGATGAGCCTCAGCGCTGGACAGCTGACCCACGTAGCATAGCTTCAGGCCGTTGCACGGGCCGCCTGCAGTCCTGATCGTTGCCGCGATGCCAGGGCCGGCGCTGCTGTCAATGTAGCAATAAGCTTGAAGTCCGTGCGTGAGTGTGCACTTCGTGCGTATCAGCAAATTGTTCGGGACATTGGGACGTCAGATGAAAACATACCTCCATACGCAGCCGTGCAGGCGCTCCCAGTAGACCGCCGCAGGATATGAGAGCAGCACCGCATCCAGACGAGCGACAGTTTCCAGCAGTGTGCTGAAGGTGCGAGAGTATGAAGGCATGCTGCTGCTCGCTACGGACACCAACGCGAAGGCGCTCACTCAGCGACAGGTGATCGACATTGACCGTTTCACCATTTGTAGGAAAATAGTAGGCGCAGATAGGGTGCGTATCGCACTAATTATAAATGAGTAATCCGTCGCAATCATAATGAACGAAGACGTACCGCCAGCGCAATCCGGGGTGGATCCGGACCATCCGTATCAACGCCAGCCGAGCGGCGAGAGTTGGCCTCGATCCAACAGCATTTCCTGTATATCTGGTGTCGTGCCCACTTGCTGAGTATTTTTCTGTGCTCCTGGACAGTGCGGGATCCCAGGCGAACTGCTTCGGCGACGGAGAGATCCCGAATACGGACTATGGTCATGGTCCTGCGAGAGTAGTATGCCTGGATGCCGTGTTTATCGCACTGCATTTCAAATGCGTCAGTCCATGACTGAAAATACACCTGCTCGTCAGCTGAATCTGTATCAGAGCTCACAATATACGGCCAACGATCGCGCTCTTCGGCTTCGAGTTCCGTGTCCATTTCACCGATGGGCGCGAGCTGACTACAGGCTCCCTGGAAGCAAATGATCTGGTGCAGGTATGGTCCGCCGTTGTCTTCCATTGTATGAGTTCAGAAAGGAGATCCGAGAAGAGTGTGAAACGGGTTGGCCAGCGGTCGCACGCCCATGTATAAGGCTCACCCGTCGACAGATCGAAACCCTGCGTCATGTGTCTGGCAGGAGCTGGATCAATTCCGTGAAGCGTGAAGCAATCGACGGTCGCTGTGCCTTCGCTGTACGTTCATTTCCGCTCAGTCTAAACTGAGTTTAAGCGATTCGCAATATCACTATCATTATGTTACCGCCTAGGCGTTTCCTAATAGACACTCGTGTTCAACATGTCCGGGATGCAGCGACGGAGAGCCGTAGGGGATAAAGTGGCTAACACACATAATTCATCCTGGGCATTTTGGATAGTCACATTTTGATACCGAATGACGTTGTAAATACAATCAAATTTGATTATTCTTGACTCTCGATGGAAATAGCAGCAGTTTTTCCTGCCCTCCACCCGCCCTCACACCGCAAAAATATTTGGACATGCGTAATGGTTATGGCGCGCTACGTCGCGGAATCGTGAATGAAGTACATGCGACGACTAAGACTGAGTGGAAAACGCTGCTCAATCACTCCGAACCCTGCTGGAGTGATCATGTATCTGAACTGGCGTTGCATAGTGGAATCGAGAAATCCGTGCGGGTCGCCCGGAAGGGACTCCAACATCTCCGCAAACACGCGCTGGCGCTTGCAACCGCTGAGCTCAGCTTCGTAATCACACTGCTGATAGCTGTAGTCGTCGTGGCAAATACAGTCATGGATATCGCGGTAAAGATCGATGTGGCGGTTTGCGAACGAATTGAGCTGGTGAATGCCGTTTCGATCGCCATACGACTCGCCAACAAGTGCCGCCCAAGCATAGTCAGTCGGGGTACTCTCATCATACGTATCGTACTCCCCGATTCCGGTCAAGTAGGTGAGAAACAGCTGCATTCATATGTTAGCTGGGTACTGGATGCGACCACCACAATGCTCACCTCCCATCTCGCGCAGCCGTGGGGTACGAAGAACGTAGCGGTGTCTTTCTCCCCAAGAATTGCTACATCGCTCTCGAATCCCAGCTCCACAGCAAGCATGGCTGCTGGTGTTCCGGTAATAACGGCAGAGTGCAGGCTCATTGCCTGCAAAACACCGCCTGGATCGCTGAACCAGCAAGAGAGCGTGCGCTGTATAGCCTGGCGAACGATTTGCTGCGCTGAGGCACGGAATTCCCTGTTTACCGCCGCCAGCCGCCAGAGTTGTGGTCGGGGGTGGCCTGTTCGTGCGGCACGGACGATAGCCAACACGATGTCCCGCTCCCCGAGCGCATGTCGCGTCAATATCGATATATTGTCCGTCCTGAAAATGTCAGGTCAGTCGCAGCAGCAAATACGCTCACATCGGTCGCTGTGAGTGCGTACATTGCAGAAACCTCGTATCAACAGGCCAAGCGAGGGATTGCCAATGCGGGTATTCAAACTACGAACTGCCACGGCGGCACGCCCCTCTCTGTGTGACAATCGTAACTCGCAAGTCTTGATTACGAATTAGAATTGTGTGTCATGTTAGAAAGGCAAATGCCGAAAATTTATTCCACCAGAAGCGACTACCCAGGGCACGCTACCAACCGGCGTACATCGGATCGGCGATAACAGGTTGTGACTGCAAATGAAACTGAAACAGCTCGCTTCGCGCATTGCAGTGCAGTGTTATAGCCTGTCCGAGAAAAACGTGACGAAGGGACGACAGGTCGCCGTTCGAGGTACACATGTCCGAGAGGAGACGTCGAAACGTGCTAGCCACCTTCTGGCTGATTGCCAGCTGATCCCTGTAGCTGTCCTGAAACACGCCGATGTACTGAATGCTGAGATGGCTGAGTGATGGAAACACGGCATCCAGCTGGCGAAGAATCTGTGTGACCGCATCGGCTTCGGTGTTGACGCCTGTCAGATACGCGAGATCACTGACAGGGAATATCCAAACTCCAACGGAGGCGATTTGTTGACGAACAGGCAGTGCTACCTCCGTCAACATGCGATCCACATCGAATGACTCTGTCCATGCGAAGTTGAGTTGACGGATTGACGGAGACCGGTTGAGTACCAATGAGAGAGCCGCCGGCATGGCAAGCTGTGACATCACATCCACTCTAACTAGTGCCGGCTGCTGCACCGCAAAAACGTACTCGCACTCCGCGTAATCCGTAACGCAGACGCTGGAGAGGCACGTCGCACCGATCGTCCGCGGGTGCCCATCCGGTCTAACTCCTAAACATGCGCGGAAAGCCTCGAGGCGCGGATGTCTCGTGATGAACGACCGGGGAGCTTCAGCGCTGTCAATGTATACTTTACGGAGCTCGGGCCATAAGTGAAATGCCAGCAACCGCTCGAGATCATATCTGTCGACGCTAGTGCTGGTTCGCAAAACCCGTAGATTGTCGAGCTGAACGAGAGCGTCGCAGAGCATTTTCGAAACTTCCAAGTTGTCCTGTTCGGTAGTCCAAACAGCGTCAATATCCTGGACCGTGAGAGCTGCATGTCTACCCCGAGGCGAGGCCAGGTACGCGAAGAGCGCAAGTGCAACGCGTGGTTTGAGCAAAGCGAGCCTGCCATCACTGTTGTGCCTCAGTGAGAGTTTTCGGTAGATGAACCTCTCCGCAACGAGAGCTCGAGTGCGATCGACAAGCAGCATTGGGAGTAGCTCTCCGCGTCTCAGGTGGCCTGCAATTAGTCCCCACAATTCGATGGCGAAGACCATTGAGAATACGAGAAGAGAGACAGAGGCGCAGGCACGTACGAATTGAGACGTTAATGGTATCCGCCAATACCCGTAGACTAAGGCGTATGCAGCGCAGCCGAAGCGGCGTCACAGTTTCCGACAGGTGTTCAATCCATATTGGGCGATCGACTTCGCAGCCCCGGTTGAAACAACTTCGATCGAGATCACGCAATCACAGGGTTCGCCGTCTTTGCACTTCTATTGCTGTAGTCCAATACAATTCACGATGTGTCAAGCTTACGATGATCCCTGACGCTGCGCCCGCAGCATCTCCAACTCGGCTTGCATCGCCCGCTTTTCCTCCTGTTCCCGTGCAAGGTCGCGGTTAGCCTGTTCATACTTCAGCTGGGCGTCGCGGACCATCGTTGACGTGACGGCAGCGCTAGTGTGGTGCGCCGGATCGTTTCGGGTGATTTCCTTGTGTGCTTGGAACATCTGCTGCGCCATCGTATCTATGTCGTCTTTCATGTAGTACAAAGCCCACGGGTTAGCCCAGAGATCAAGCTCCGGCCTGCGGCGAGTTGTATCCAGATGCATGACAACAGTCAAACTGTGTGAGATCTCAGAGATCTTTTGACCCTGTGAATCATGAGCACTTGCCGACCACTGCAAGCTGAAGACTCACCCCTTTTGCAAGAGCGTTCCACAGAACATATCGACGCTGAGAACGGACACTGGTAGAAAGGGTAGTTCGCTTGGATTTGTAGTCCTTCGGAACACCTGCGCACCCATCAGTTTAATATCCACATCGTGTGAGTCAACGCACTGTTCTTGAATCGAACAAGTTTCTCCTCGCCGTCTTCTTTGATCATGCATAGTCGCTGACCAGGATAACAATGACCGTGCAGACCCCCGTTCTTCGATTCGTTCTGACTGTCTCTGAAGAGAAGTTCTTGAAGGTCGTCTCTGTCCTGCGGTAGCTGAAAGAACTCCATGCTACGGTTCTCCTTCGCGGCCTCCTTGTCGACTTGAGCGACTTTTTTGCTGCTGCTGCTGCTGTTCTGGCCAGTGCGCTGATTGCCGCTGGCGCTACTACCGCCAACGCCAACGCCAACGCCAACGCCAACGCCAACGCCAACGCCAACGCCAACGCCAGTGCGGTCGTTGTCGTCGCCGTCGCCAACTCCAACGCCAGTGCCGTCACCGCCAGCGTCATCGTCACCGCCCCTGCCGCTGCCGCGACCAGCATCGCTACCATCATTACCAGCACCATCGCCAGCTTTGTTGCCATCGACTCGGGACGAATGCCCACCCTGCCTCACGTGCGGCGGGATGGCCATAGAACGATCGCCCGTGCTCGCAGCGTGCTTGCCCTTCTCCAGAATCATTGCGTCCTGCTGTCCGGCGAGTTGAGCCGATGATATTACCATTGAGCGATGAGTGTGGCGCGGGACGTCCGCGACGATCGGCCTCTCGTCGGCGTCTGTGTCAGGTCGATGAACGCCAGACGACTTCGCCAATGTGACGGCCATGCGCCCCTCCATCCGCTGTTGAAGACTGTCGAGATGTAGGGGCAGCTTGCTGTGGTGATCCTTTTGCCGAGCTTCGGTAGCTTTGCTTCCCCGCTGTGCGAGCTCAGACGACGACCGATGGTTGGCAGCCTCGCGGAGAGTTGCGCGTTTGGCTGCGCTAAGCGTGGTGACCCGTGGTCGCGGTGCTACTGCTGTGATCGGTTCAGGCGTTGCATGGGGCTGAGGCTCTACTGACTGCGCCGGGTTCGCCGCATTTATTGCGTCCGACTTCTGTTTCTTCTTGCGGTGGGTGTCACGGCCGCCCGGAGAACGGGTGACAGCTTCCGAGCTGTCGTCATCAGAGGGCGGCGATGGACGTTTTCGAGCGTTAGTTGCTGTTGTGGGCGTCACGGCTGAGGTAGCTGAAAGACCAGGCGTAGGTGCGGGGTGTGATGCAGATGCAGATGCCAGCATCGGAGCGCTGGCGAGTACAACGGATTCCGGATGGCCTTCATCCCCTGCAAGCGGACGTGGAATACCAGATGCAGCATTTGTCGAAGCACCCAGTAGCTGTTCGGCAACAGGGCTAGCGACTGCAGCGTAGGTTGGCGCATCTTGGCCGGGCCGCAACGCCGAGTCAGGTCGGAGGAAACGACGTGTTGCTGGAGAGGGCAGCGTTGCAAGCACAGCGATGCTCGGTGCAGGCGATGGAGGACGGGATACCGGGCGAGATGTCACAATCGGCGTTGAGGGTCGATGCTGAGGTTCTTGTGCTGTACGCCCGCTCTTGCTCTTGATCTTGCGGTTGTTGACGGTAATCCAATCGTTGCCGTCGTCGGGCACCTTGTACGTGTGACATCAATAATGAGTTCAATGATCCATAGAAATGTGCTTACCTCCGAAGGGGTCTTTGCGGCGGAGCTCGGCATGCTGTTCTTCACAACGACGCGGCCCTAATGCCACACACATCAGCATATATCACTCGTGGCATCGACCAGAAACTCACTGTACTGCCTTTGCTGCGGTCCATCGGTGCCTTCCGTGCGACCTTCGGTGCCACCGGAGTTCCGGAGGTACGGGCTCTGGCCTGGACGCAGTTAGCAGAGTGGTCAACGCGACAGTCAAAGTGAACTAACCACGCCACCCGCATTGCTCTTCTTAGAGACTTCCTCTTCGTCATCCTCCGAAGACTCAATCACATTACCGTCGTCGTCGATCTGCAAACGCCCCACATTGTTAGCGACATCAATTCCGGGACGGCAGAGGTGACGAACATAGGCATAAGGCTTACGACGCTGTCGCTTCTTCTTCGGCTTAGCCGCGGGCTTGATGGTAGTGTTGCTGCTGATTTCGTTCGTCGTGCCAACGGCCTCTTTCGTGCGGCGAGACATGATCGCGAGTAGGTGAAGTTGAGTTCACAAAATGTTGCGCGCTTTATATGACTGCCAGTTCACGAATTTGCGAGGTAATGGTTCACTCCTGATTAATGTCAGCGCTTGTTCCCGTTGGTTTCAGGAACCAGAATGGCACACGCCAAAGTGGCGTTTCCTGTGAGATAATGCCGCTGGGCGACGATGGCGGACTTAGGGGTTGAGACCAGGCTTGGGTTAGTCGCGTTTTCACGATGCATCCAGCATGTATGCTCCGTAGATGGGGCACTAGTCCCACACGTTGCGGCGATAGAGGTGGATGTAACTATAACACGCCACCGCGTGCCCGATCAACGTTGTATAGTAGCCGTCCGCAGATCTCCGCACAACTGTGAGCATGACTAAGAAGTCTAGCCGATAGCATGCAATTAAATGCAATGCGATGCGATGCGATGCGATGCGGTGTCTGCGGGTGACGCTGGATGTTGACAGCAATCACAACAGCAACCGTTCAGCACCCGCGGACTTCAGCGGTGCAAAAGTCGCTGCATTACGTCCCGTCGTGTACCTTACGGTCACGTTGCAGAATTAGAGCTGAAAACTCTCGGATCAATCGGTACGCGGTTCACAGCATCTGTGACAGGTAGCAGTGTACGATTCCACCTGCATCTGTTCGCCGTCGACCACGTTCACGTTTACCACTATGCCTCGAGATCCAGCGGTTCCACCTGAATCTCCTACAGCGAACGCTCGGCCGAAGCGGCGGATGACGTTTCTGGAGCGCTCGGAACTGCAAATGTCGAAAACTGTTTTCGGCGCAACTCGAGGACCAACAGACGCCCCACGATCTCAGAAGAAGAGACCGCCAGGAAATTCCAGCGGCTCAAGGAGATCAGTGAAACAAATCGACCCCCATATTATCTCGAAAGGCGACAACGATCCACAGAGCGGATCTCGTGACCGTGGTCCGTTGAAAATCGCGTTCGGGCACCCCACAGGCGAATGGCAGTCATATTTACAACTGGTTATCGATGGCCACGTTCGATTTTTGCAATTGGATCGTCGTACCTGGCTTGCCGAGCAGTACGATCTCCTGAACGACGATAGATTGGTACGCTGAACGCGCTTGAACCCCGAAAGTCTGCTCATATCGGCCGTAGGACGATTTTCCAGCGGACGCCCGGCGAGGCTTAGCCAAATGGACGCATGTCACCGTGGACAAAGACGACCGCGAAGAGACGTACTGTTGCTCGACATGTTCACAGCACAAGATGTACGGCGAGTGCGTACATACACTGCTCGTGCGCCATCGAGCTCTGGAATACATGCAGTGGAGTGCAATCAGTATGTCACTGTATTATTGCCTCGCTCGCAACTGACATCACACAAGGCGACCCGGAGGTTCTGGTGTTTCATTACGACTGGAACGATCATCAAGCGCCTGTACCCGTGCCGATGGCTACAACAGCAGGCGCACTGCAGTCGTCAGAGACACCGATGGACACGGACAGCACTGTCGGGGAGTCTAACGGTACACAACCCCCCGCCGTCGTCGATGCTAGAACATTTCGTGCCCTGTTTACGGTGGCTGAAACGACGCGCTATAGTCGCAGCAAGGGGCGCGTCGCGGTACGCTTTGTCGGCCGAGCCATTCAGAGCCCGAGAGCATGGCATTGTGCCCGGTGCATGGACGAGAGGTGTCCTCATATCCTGCTATCCCAAGAGCGCTTACGTGCCTCGTACTTGCACCGGAAGAAGCAGACGGCGAAGAGCTGTTTGTATCGCGGCCTTACGTTCCACTCCGCGAGTATCGCAGGGTTCAGCCAGAGTTAGAGCGGCAGAACGAGCGCTCTGTGTCTCACCTGCCACGGCCAACCATTCCATTTGTGACGCCACAGGAGTGCAGAGTCCATTTTGACATCGACTATTTTGCGCTCGAGACGCTTCGCCTAGGGTCCATGCCGGGGCCACTACACCACGAGGAGCAGCCTGCTTGTCGCTGTGGCAATCGTTCAGCCGCTTTGATTCCGATGGAAGCTAGGGATTGTGTCATCTACGACATGGACCGCGCATACCAGACGTCCATCGAGCTATATCGGTGCCCAAGTTGTGAGAAAATGAGTGCTGGGCCGGATCTCTGGCAGCATGGGCTGTTCAATTTCGATAACAAAATCATCGTCACCCATCGCCTTATCCACAAATATGATGCTTACTATTCGGGACAGGAGGGGACTTTCGCAGCTTTTGTCGAACTTCTGAACTACGAGTACGATGCCAAGTTGTCAACGCCGCCGACGTTCATGCACGTAGATGTTTTCCGGCACGTCTGGTTCTCGTTTATTCGACTCCAGCTGTTCTCCGACAATATGGTCTGCCCCATATGTCGTGAAACACCGTACGCGATCATTGGGGATGGCGTGACGGTTTCAACACAGACGGAGAAGGCGACCGGTCAAATCCATCCCCCGACGATTTCGCATGCAGAGGCTCCAATACGCGAAGCTGTCCGCCCTGCAGCTCGCGGCGGAGGGCATCAACTTGTGCCGCACCGACAGTTGCGAAAACAATGCATCGATATCATTGACTCTGTTCTGAAAGGTACGCCAGCAGACGCTCGCCCGCGTGCGCGGCGCAAGCTTGTGGCTCGCAGCAAGGACCGGTGGGATCTAGTCGACGATCCCGAGCCGGACGAAGAGGATGACGTACTCGCGTATGTCAACCTCATGCACTCGGCCGCAACGCGGCATGGTGTCGTGTCACCCGCACGACCGTCGGACGAGACAGTCATGACTGCCGCAAGATCTCTCGTCGAGCACGACGATGAGCTGCAATCGCTAGCAGACGCTTTTCAAGCATTTGTTCTCAGTAGCAGCACTAGAACTTGGCGGACGTCTTGGCTGCGGTTGCTGCGGCAGGTTCGGAAGTTTCGGGCTGTCATGTGAAACGCTGCGCTAATACAAACACAGATGTTTTGCGAGGAATCTGCTTTACAGGTGGTCTCTTTTAACTGCATCGTCGCGTTAAAACAGTTTGCGTCATGGACAGCCGAGGAGGATGACGGGGAGCAGTCTGGCCTACACGATCTGATTGACGGCCTCCGTCGCCAGATACCTTGCTTCGGCGTTGTTGCCTCAGAATGTGTCGAAGGCGGCGGGGCGCTACTCGAGCTGCTTCAACAGCTGGCCCAGTGGTTACACACTCGAGCCCACGCAGTGTACAACGATCTCGAGCGACACCGTTCAGATGACGGACAACCAATGCCTGAGAGCATCACCCAGCCCGATTGGATGCAGGTGCGCCCCTATGGCCGGATACCAAGCGTTCTTCAATCAACTAATTTGGCATGTCGGCATGTCGGTAGACCGGCCAGTGCTACAGCCGACCGCTGGTGCGCTACCGGCCCTACTACCCCGGCCT
>Ga0247815_10001038_pt1 | contig 21451 bp, 23 predicted proteins | sample UWRJL194509B1_FD_181014 | JGI IMG/M metagenome (GOLD analysis project Ga0247815, IMG submission 181014) | Plant litter microbial communities from Arlington Agricultural Research Station in Wisconsin, United States - UWRJ-L194-509B-1 | ecosystem: Environmental > Terrestrial > Plant litter >...
TTTTATGAACACCGTGGCGGTTTCCCACGACATCATGCGCATTGTCCAGGCGCTCGGCCAGGACAAGCTCAACTGGATCGGCGTATCTTACGGAACTATTTTGGGCGCGACATTTGCGTCCATGTATCCTGACAACGTCGGCCTCATGTTGATCGACGGTGTAGCGGACGCCGCGCTCTGGCATACGGCTGACATCCTCAACGAGGTCCAGGATGCCGACAACGTCGCCGGTGCGTTCTTCGAGCTCTGTTCCAGGGCTGGTAAGGCCGCCTGTCCTATTGCCGAGAAAACGGCACAGAAGACCGAAGAGCGGGTCGCCCGGATCCTTGCGGCAGTCAAGGCTCGCCCTATCGCCGTCACGCCACATATCAACGGACACAGCATCGTCACCTACGACGTACTTCGAGCATTCTTCCGCACTCAGATGTACACGTCCGCCACTGGGTTCCCTGCGTTCGCAGCGGTCATGGCAGCGGTCGAAGCGCGCAACACCACGGCGCTGTACGATTTCGGCGCGAACGATCCTGAGACAGGTCTTCCGCCAATTCTTTCCGGAGACCAAGCGCTTCAAGCCATCTCATGCACGGACTTCCCCGATCTCAGCAATACGACACTCGACCAGGCATGGGTCTGGCTCCGTGACGCCACTCGTGCGTCTAGGTACACCGGGAGCATCATCTCTCGTGTCAAGCTCGAGTGCACTAAGTGGAAAATGCGGCCCACGAAGCGCTTCGAGGGCACCATCGGCGCGAAGAAGATCAGCGGCAAGCTCCTGGTCTCGAGCAACGTCTACGATCCCATCACTCCGCTCGCAGATGCTCGCAGCCTTCGGAAGCGGTTCCCAGCCGACTCGAGTGCACTCATAATCCAGAACACAATTGGTCACTGTGCCTTGCTGAATCTCGGCAACTGCACCGCGCAGACGATTGGGGCATTCTTCCAAGCCGGTATCCTCCCGAAGTCGGGCACGGTCTGTGAACCGGACGAGTTGCCATTTGTCGGCGCTGTCATCAAGGGTATCAAGGCCAAGGTTTGAAAGCAATATTAGCCTCACTTTCACTTCAACAGCTCAGCTGCCGCATTTGCAAGGACATTATTACTGTCGTTTATCTACTTTCATTCAAAATGGAGAATTGGTTATGGCCACCCTGCGTTTTGGTCTAACCAAGGTTTACTTAGTCTGTCTCCGACTCGCCTGGGACTCATCTTTTGTCACTTGCAATAACGCTCATTTGAATCTCTGTCGTTGGCTCAAACTTCAGCGCTTTCTCTCTCGCCTGAGCAAACACTTGACGAGCTGCCACACGCATCAGATTGCGCAAGTCTTTATATCACTTAGATATCAGTTTGAACTTTCTAGCTTTTTGTTAATTCTGGCAGCTATGCCTTCTGTGGAGTCTGAGTTCGGCGCTTGACGAAAGATACGTGCGGGAGTAACCGAGTCTACTTTTCGCAAGTTGAAATTTCCTCGATGACTGAGCCCGATCGCCGCGCACGCCTTGTACAAGCTGTACGCGCTAACCTCGACCAATTTTCTATGGACGCTGCTCTGTCAACTCGGTTCGACCCAGAAGCGTGCGTGCAACTTTCGAAATCGAATCAAACGCTGACGTATCCCAGATTTCGCGCATTGGCGAGCGAACTGCACCAAGTACTACGCGAATCACTGAACACCTACCGCACCAGAGCACTGTGTCTTCCACTGCGACTGCCCCTGGACATAGTTCTCCTCGTGGTACACCACGGCGGTCCAGAGGTCCGCGACATCCTCTCGCAGACGTGTTCGGCTTGGCGACAGCTTCTTCTCGCTCATCCTTCCGTTTGGAAAGCCGTCCATTGGAAGTTTGAGGGTGTGAATCCACTCATTCCGTTACGGCTGCAGCTACAACGATCTGGCGAACTCGAAGTGGATGTAGTTCTAGATCTGCAAGACTGGAACACGATCAATGCTTGCGAAGACCTAAAGGCTTGTCTATATCGTATCCGTACACTCAAGCTGCGTATCGATTTGGACAGCGCTCGTGTCACAGCTCAGCTAGTAGACGCCGAGCATGAGTATCGGCTCCATGACGCAAGACATCAACATCTACCCGTTATTCAAGCAATGGCCGAGACGCTCTGTGACACGGCTGCACCTTGTCTTCGTGAACTGGTCATTGAGGACGACTGTGGTGTTATGAAATTGGCCCTGCTCCGCCCATGGATCATAGATGAGCCAAATCCTCAGTTGTTCGCCGAAGATGCGCCACTCCTACACACCGCCATCTTCAATTTCTCTCCATCAGTATTTGGCAGAACAGAAGTTTTATCCAAAGTCACGCGCTTCGGAACGAGACTGGACGAAGACGAGGGGTTTGTAGAGACGTATTGTCCCAACGTCTCGCACCTTACTCTGCGAGACTCATGGGGATATGCCTGCAGACTCCCAGAGACCGTACAGACGTTAGTTCTAGTATCATGGAACTGGAATGCTGTTCAGAAGCTTTCTCAACTGGCCAATCTTTCTCGAATCCCGCACATTGACATTCGAATCCACGACGATTACTACTCCAGCGACTCGGAGGTTCGCAAAATTATGCACCTTCTGCTAGAGCAAGCAGAGCTCGAAACTGCGCGCCTGGTACTCACCCTGGACGAACGCACGTACAATTGGATTGCCGATTTTGATTGGCATGGCGTGAGGCGCATTTTCCGAAATCTTTGGCTTCACCCCTTGGACTCGACGGACGAAACAGCCGTTTTTGTCCGAAGTCGAGTTTGCGAGATGTGGGTGTCACTCACCGCATCCTCTACACTGCGCATCACTTGGTATCCGTGGCCCGCTGTAACCGACATTGCCTTCTTTGACGTAGATCCAGACTTGATCACATCCGATCAGAAGGTAGTACTAGCGGACTTACGGCTCCAGTTCCCGAAACTTGCCACCGTCCTTATAGTTTGCCCGTCTTCAAACACTGGCAGCGTGCCGATCAACACAGACAGAGATGCTATCATCACGTTTCTCGAGAGATACGTAGGCTCCTGGACCGCGTCCCGCCTTCTAGTCAAGACAACCGCATTTGTGGAGCGCGATGAACAGTCTCTCATCGTGAGGCCACCCGACAATAACGACCTCAGCATACTCTCGCGCATCCAAGCTCGTGCGGCGACGTTAGTAAGGGAAGACCCCACCTTCGACTACTTGGAGAGAGGCAGCGGGTGACTGATCGCTGTGGTTTGGAATCGATGGACTAACCGGCAGCGGTTTGATCACGGCATTTGTTTGCTCACGCTCGGATACAGCTAATCGATGACATTCGGATAATCCCTTGCTTGAACTTCTGAGGCAGGGTCTGACAGCCGGCGAGGAGCGGCGCGATGTCCGCGTGGCACTGTCAATGTCATTCGGACACTGTGGATCTCATGATGTCCGAGTCCCGTCAGGTCAAGTCCTCGGCCAGTTGGCCTAATGCAGGTTTGCCCTCGACCTCCCACGTGTTCTTTGCCACGTGTCGACAGCGCGGCACCCTCAGACCGAAGTGATGCTTCGCAAGAAAACCGCTCCGTACTCGCTCCGCTAGCTTCATCAGTGAGATTAGCCGACCTGTCATCCTGGCCGTCACACCCTGACTGGCGCGACAATCAGCCCAATTGCGCACGTTGGAGCCGGCCTTCTCTTCCTCTCGCCGTCACTCGCGAATTGGGTTTACAGGCCACCGCAGGCGTCCATTGCCTACGCTTCACTCGCCACTACTCCGACCTCATAGGTCGCGCAAGACGCGTTCTTTGGAACTGCGGCGGGTCGCCGAAGCGCACCATTCGGCTTTGCACTCGCCTATGGACGCGTCTGCGCCAACCCATGAGCAGTTGATTGAACTTGCAACACACGCCGCGCAATTGACTTCCAGGTGCGCATTGCACTACGATGTCAGCATTTCAAGACACTAGGCTGATCTCACCCCCTTTCCCAACAAGGCTACGCTATGAACATCTTGGTGAGCCACAGCAACGACGCGATTTCACCCTGTGCTTATGAGTTATTTCTACAGCTGCCTGTATGTCGCGAGGAATGACAAGGGTTCGCTACGGTGCTGAACGAGGCTTGCAGACACGGCGTTCATTTACGACTGGCTCCTGACAGTGTCAACAGAGCGCGAGCTGGTGAGTCTCGTCAACATCTTCCTGAACCCTAAATTGAGCGCTGGGCATCTCTCCAGCTTTCGGGGTCGGGATTCATCCCGTTCAAAGTCTCGTATCTGCTCTGCCGCTACTGGCCGCTGGTGCTGCATCCTGTGACCCTTTGGACGCAGGTACGCGTGGACGGCGGATCCAGTCTCACGGCTTACCTCATTATTCTTGTCAGCTCAGCGTCAAGAACCCGCATCAATGTGCTCAGATGTTTCGGCGGCCTCTGTTCTTTGCAACGTTCAATGTATTGGCGTTTCTATGGTCGTTCTCGTGCCGTTGCTGACGACCGTCAGTTTGTCGGGGTAGCTTCGGTGCTGCTCGTCCGACTCTACGCGTTCAACGGCGCCAGGTTTCTTCCAATGATTCCTCTGGTGATGGCCTTGTGCGTTGTCGTGGTTTTCCAGGTGCGTGCGTCGCATCGTCGCGACCTATTCAGTTGTCGTTGATGGCTAACGTCGATCCGTCCTTGTCGCTCAGCTGTACGTGACGGCTGCCAAGATCGCGCCAGCGCAGGTTGCATTTGCGTGCTTTCCAGCCAACCCGGGTCGGAACGCGAGATGGTTATCTGTGAGCACACCGCCGTTCTTTGTAACGAAGTTTGGCTCCACGCTGACAGCGACCCTGCACCATGCTTAGGGTTTCTTCCTCTCCGCGCTCATTTGGGATGTCTCAATCACTGCCACATTTGCCTTTGTACGTGTTGACGTCTACTTCCATGCGACTTTGTTCACCAATGCGATGTCTTGTGTGGCCGACAGCTTGCGCTCCGCGATCACATTCGGCGCTCATCCTCGGACAACGTGATACGCATGTTCTTCGCTCAGGGCCTCTGCTTCTTTTTCGCAATCACGTTACTCCATGCCGCCAACACGGTCCTCAGCTTTCAATCCGACACCTCCATTAGTGGGACATTGATTCCATTTAGCATCATCCTACCAAACCTGTGTGTAAGTTTGCTGCCACACCAGTCCCCCTCCGATCCATCAAGGCTGACTCTGCTTGATCAGGCTTGTCGATTGTGAGTTCTGGGGTCGAACTTGTGGAGCCAGTGGGGAGCTAACAACGTGTACCTTAGGGTCATCAACCTGCGGCGTGCAGCCTCAATAGCATCCGAGTCCCTCGACATGTCCACTGTTCCTGGCCAAAGGGACTTCGGCATGGCGAAGCCATCCCTTGTTCTTCCCTTCACCAGCGAGGGCATGACCAGCATCTTGACCAATCCATTCGCCAAGACAGGCGTCAGTGCAAGCCTCGTCTCGCACCCGGACCCCATAACGTCGTGGGACCCAAACTCAAGTGGTTCCAAAACAAAAGAGATGGAACTAGGCCCGATGCGAAGAGACAGAGGGAGGCAAGAGACCAACTTTTCAACATTTTCAGGAGTGACAGACTCTCTAGGTGTGAGGACAGACTCGGGCACAGGGTCCTTCACCTCGAGCAGTTTCACTGGTACTGCCGGCATGAGGAGCGGGACGAGCAGCCTTGCTGGACCGGCATACCGATCGAACTCGAGTCGGACTGGTGGATAGTGGTCGTACGATCGACTACCCTCGTGTATCAAATACAAAGACGGAATAGGTTACGACAGATGTAGCATAGCGCGACCAGCAGGAGCGCATAACTTGTACAACAAATTTAGCAGCATGCAGCAATAGTTAGTACATACATCCTTCTTAGCGCTAGAACCGGTCAATAACAAAATTTACTCGGACTGTCCATTGACATCGAGCCCACCGAACGGGTAATGTAATCCCCGATCGCCCGAGCGCGGGACATCGAGCAGCGGCGAGAAGGTACTGCTGTAACCGATACTCATCATCGCCGCCCGACTGTCTGTTTCATGCTCGGCCACACTGGCGAGCCTCGGTCGTTCGACCCTTGCGCTCACCGCACGGGATTGAGCAACGCTGCCACCTTGAACCGGCGCTCTCTGGCGCAATGGAGATACCGGGGTTGCGACGTCCAAGTAGCCAGCAGTATGAACGTCTGCAGGCCAGCGTTGGGCGGGAGATATGGTCGATGTATTCGACAAGGTAGATGCCGTCGGCGTGAAAACGGATGATTGGTGCACCCAAGCGGGGAAGGCGGAAGATGATGGGGTGGATGGTGGCTCCCGGCGATGAGACGGGTGACCGAACAGTTTGAGGCGCTGGTGAGCGAGCGGGTTGTCAGTATGACAAGATCACGAGGCGTGGGACGAAGTAGTGATGACATACCGGCGACCAGTGCCAACGCCTGCTGCTATCCACTGGCGGTGCCAGTAGCACCTGCCCTCCATCCTCTGACCTGTACGCCGTGCCAGTAGAACTACTTGTCCCACTTCTGGCCCCAGCGGTTCCTGTAAAGCTGCTCGTGGTGTCGAAGCTCAATGCGAACGACCCTGTCCCGGAGTCGCTCCTCACGCCAAGAGACCCCATATCGCTCCCGCTCACACTCGCATTGAACGTCTCCCACATGCCATTCTTGCGCACATGAACAAACTCGCGTTGATCGGTTAGACGAATCTCTGATAGTGGAGTGGGTAGTGGTGGCGCGAGAGCGAGAGCTTGGCTGTGGTCGACGAATGAGATACCAGTTGAAGTTGTCTGGAAGGTGGTGCTACCACTGAACCAGCCGCTGGCACCAAGTGCAGACACGGGTACGGCGGTGATCTTCTCTTCTTGTGGCCGATTGCCGACGTTGTTTGGTCGACGCAAAGGGAGCGGCAGGAAGTGTACCGCGCCACGAAGGGGTACAGGATAAGTAGGCTCCATGTATGTCTCGAGCGTGCGCGTAGATGCAGCGGCTGCTCGCCGGAGGTTGATGATACTAAAAATTGTATGAATTAATGTAATTGTAAGTTTAGAGAACGTTGGGAGGCGATGACGCACAGACGACATGTGAGCAGGTTTGGTAAGATCATGCTCATGGGCACAAGGGAACCACTGATAACAACGTCGCTCTGATAGCTGAGAATCGTGTTGACGCCATGGACGCTTGCGATGGCGAAGAAGTACATCAGACCCTCGTTGACGAAAACGCGGACGACGCCAGTTGCAAGCGAAACTCGAAGTCGTTGGCGAACAGCAGTCTGCAAGGTGAAAAAGTCAGGTATCACACACAGACAGATAGATGCGCGCGCACATAGATGAAGACGAGCATAATGAGCATGTCCCAAAGTAGCGGCGCCAAGAAATAGCCCTGCCGGAATCTATCAGCCGTTGCCTATGGCGCCAAAGGTAGCCACTCACCGAAAGCCACCTCGCCCCCATCTCCTTGTCTGTGGGAAAGCAGGCTGGTGCAAATGGTGCAAGCATCGTTTTGGTGGCCGCGACGTACAGCTGTTAGATCACCTGTCGTCAGAGAATGTGTGGACAACCTCCGATCTCCGATAGATGCTCCTCGGCACATACCTGGAAGACCACAACACTAAGCATAGCAGCAGCCAGGACAAATACGGGCAGGAGCCGACCGCCGTTAAAGCCGTAGAGTCTGACAAGAAGAACCAGGGCGGCACCGACGAACTGTGAAAGAGATCGCTTATGCGTCAGTACTTGAGGATGCAACCTATGTGAATCTGACCACAAACATTAAAGGTCGTCAAATAGAGGGGCCGACGAAAGATATCCGCGCACTGCTTGAAATCGGAGACAGTGACCTGTGGGGGCGGGCCGTGGAGCGGGCATCACGGAGTTCGGGTTGAGAACTCAGACGGCGAACAGCCGTGATCAGGACGAAGGACACACCTGAGCCCAAATCGTGACCGGGTGCATCACTAAGGGCCAGTACCGACAGAAGAAGTACGCCAACCGAACCGGAGTGAATCCAGATCCGGCAAGCTGTAAAGAGGTGAGATGCATGTTTGTGATGCTTTTTGAACGTACCAGTTCTCGTTCAGTCTTGAATGTCAGAAGCCAGTCATAAACGAAGAGTGTATCTGAAATTGTGTCATATTTAGTGATAGGAAAACTTATTAGTGCCTTCGTACAAGCAGCTGCCAAATCGAGGTCAGTCAGGTGATCTGGATGCTGCCGACGCAACTCACCGACTTGTTCGGCACGTAGCCTGTTCACGCACAACGTTCGTGAGCTCATTGTCAAGACCTGGAAGACACCACGTACACCTGTGTAAGTCGTGTTGCACGTGCTGTAAGCTCCACCAGCTTGTCGAAGGGCAAGTGTTGAAAGTCCATAACGGCGAGATAAGGGTGGAGTCTGGGGTAAGCAGGTCGTGAGAAGAAATGCGGTCCGCGTCTTGCGCAGCCAAATATGCAGCCTTGAAGAAAAAGAAATAAAGCGAAGGGAAACCGTCGAGAATGTGCGCTGGCACAAACGGGGCAGAAGAAAGAGGGGCGCGAGCGGAGTTGCGCGTGGGACTTGCGTCGTTTTGAGTGAATCACCGGGACGATCTGGTGATCAGCCGCAGGGCTGTAAGCGGAAGTTCGCGCGGGCACTGCCACGCCCACGAGCATTGGCGTGTCGAGGACCTTACTGCGCCACATCAGGGCATATCGCGTGCGGGTAACGCTCTCAGCGAGTCAGCAGGCAGCACAGCCGCAGTGAGCTCGAGGTCTGATGGTTGGAAAGCAGCCACAGCGCCGCCGACAACATCCTCAAGGCGAGCACCATCGCGCTCTCGTTCTTGACCGGAAGAGTGGGTGTGGGTGTGAGAATGTGGATCTCTTGAGCTCGAAACTTGCGGGCGTAGGCAAGTGTCAAGCTTCTATGATGTGGGTCGCGGACGCGGCCGGGTTGAGCACCGGTAACATCCCCTGACAGTCAACATGAAGAGCTGCAAAAACTTGCGCCTTGAAAGCATAGAGAAGTGGGAATTCCTGTACGGTGGCTTATCGGTGCGCACAGTGTTGTAGTCATAAGAGAGACCTGAGATTCTGATCCGACGGGAACATGCGAAACCGGTACGTCGAGCCTAGCCCATCGTGTGATAATGTCGAATCTAATATCAATGCAATATTTTACATGGTTCGATGCTATTCGTGAGGGGATGCAGGTTCTGTGGCTCAGTCTACTGGGAAATGCTCGCCGCCGTCGTGTCGGTTCACGCTTGAACCGCCGGTGTAAACGTGGTGTAGCCTTCCAAACTCTCAGGAGTATAAAAGGTAGAGCGGTCATAAGGCGTAAATTTAATGCCTTTGATGATTCGAGTGGGGAGGTCCGGCTACAGAAGTGGTTAGTTCAGACCGAGTTCCCAGAATAACGATCCGATCCTTGCCACTCACGTTGCTCGTCCAGTTTCGGCCAAATCCGGCAATTGCCGCCTCTCCCAACGCAAAAGAGCGAGCAGTGAGCTCAGCGGCTGTTTGAGGAGTATGCCCGCCGGCACGAATGAGGACGTTGGTCGGTGCTGAACGAGTGTCAGCGATGCAGATCGGGCTCGAGTCGAATGCGCTTACAGGGAGCACCGCCTTCAACGGCAGGAAGATCCTCGACGGTGACTCCAAGCGCCTGAGCAAAGGCTTTCACAGCGGCGGGACGACCGAAATAGAGACCTTGCGCCCAGTCGGGATACTCCGGTAGCGCAAAACTGCCATGTGACCCTGGTGCATACTCCTCGGGGTTGTCTGTGCCACGAATGAGCAGGAACGTCAGCAATGAAGAATCATAAACAAGTCGAGAAAACTCGCCATCAGAGCGTGGCTCGGTCAGGTGGAGGTAGGCTAGGCCGAGCGGCGCGAGGGTGCGAATGGCATGTCCAAAGGTCTCGACGAGATCCTGATCAGATGGTAAAGAAAGACCAGCCTTCTTCTCATAGGGGCTCAGACGAATTGCCGTCCGGTCTGCACCAATGGCGGCCGAGATGGCTTGTGCGACGCGGAGAAGAAACTTGACGCGTTTCGTGATGGGGCCTCCATACGGATCGGAAGACGGACGATTATTAACATGCGACCTAAGGAACTGGTCAACGAGGTACCCTGAAAAGCAGCCGTAAGTATGAGCTTATTCGATGGTTGGTCGACGTACCATTGGCGGCATGAACCTCGACACCGTCGAACCCCGCAGCGACGGCGTTTCGAGCCGCCTGAGCGAACAGCTCAACATATTCGTCAATTTCCTCCACTGTGAGTGGACGAGGCTGGCGCCCTCCATTATAAACTCCAGCAGGAGATGCTACATTGCCGCTTGAAACGACGTCCGCGCCTTCGGGTAGTTCTTCAAGTGTTGCGGTGCGACCCAAGGCCCAGATTTGCGCAAATATGAAAGATCCTTTTGCATGAACTGCGTCTGTAACCTGTGTCAGCGAAGAGCGGTCAGCATCAAAATATCTCGTGAGGACTACTAGTGCAACGGACCCTCTTCCAGACCGCAATCTGTTCGTCGCTCCAGATACCTGGCACGTGCGCATATCCGCCAGCCTTAGGCGCAATGAAGATACCCTCCGTGATGAGTAGCGTGCCCGCCGGAGTCGCACGTTGCGAGTAATACTCTGCTGCCGCCTCGTTGACGACATGTTCTTTGCTTGCGCGAAAGCGGGTCATCGGAGCCATGGCGATTCGGTGCGAGAGCTGTATGCGACCAACGCGAATCGGCTTAGCAAGGACAGAGGACGCAAGCGATAGATTAGCGGATGCCATTGCGATAATGAGGGACGATGTGGTTATGCAGGCTGCACGGAGAGCAATTTCGCCCTTTTTGTACTGCTGTGAACCTGAGCGGTTGCCGTCTGAGTCAGCCAGGTTGGCGCCATGATCTCAACATCAAGAATGGCGCAATGGCTCGCTGACAAAGACTAGAGAGACACGGCAATCTTCACGAATCGTCTAGAAAAAGAAAGGCTCCCCACAGACGAGGCTAATGACAATCACCGACACAAATAGCAAGGTTTGACCCGATCGAGAAAAACAACCAAAACTAGTTAGCCCAGCCAGCTTTGGAGCTCCACTGGATTTCTATGCCGTGCGGGACTCTTGGTCAACATAATAAACGCTGAGAGTGGTGCTCGTGATAGGACACGTTGTAGTCACACGATGGGTAATTGTCATTCTGACCCGACGGAAGTATACTAGACAGGTACGTTGAGCCTAACACAGTATTAAATGAAGCTGAACTCTATTACAAGGCATGAATTTATATGATGCAACGCTAGCTGTAAGGAACTGCAGGCTCTTGGACTTGATCTACCGGGAAATACTCGTTGTTGCCGTACGGCTTCACGCCTGAACCGCAGCCGGTTTGAAAGTTGTATATCCTTCCAAGCTCTCGCGAGTGTAGAATGTAGAGCGGTCGTATGGTGTGAAGGGGATGCCTTTGATGATTCGAGTGGGGAGGTCCGGCTATACAAATGGCTGGGTCAGACCGAGCTCTCGAATAGCAGTCCTTGCCACTCACGTTGCTTGTCCAGTTCCGACCAAATGCAGCAATTGCTGCTTCTCCTAGCGCGGCAGATCTTGAAGTAAGCTCAGAGGCTGTCTGAGGAGTGTGACCACCGGCACGAATGAGGACGTTGGTCGAAGCTAGTTGATCATTAGAAATGAAGTCCATCCACTTCAAGACGAATGGACTTGCAAGGATTGGCCCCATCAACAGCGGGAAGGTCTTCTACTGAGACTCCAAGTGCCTGAGCGAACGCCTTCACAGCCGCAGGACGACCGAAATAGAGTCCCTGCGCCCAGTCTGGATACTCTGGCAGGGCAAAGTTGCCATGCACTCCTTGTGCGTGCTCGTAAGCGTAGTCTATGCATGATGAGCACGATTGTTAGTGCCAAGTAGGAATAAATGAGTCGAAAGAGCTTACCATCAAGACGAGGCTCAGTCAGGTGAAGATAAGCCAGGCCGAGCGGTGCCAGGGTACGAATGGCGTGCCCAAAGGTCTCGACGAGATCCTGATCAGACAGCAAAGCCAGACCTCCCTGCTTCTCGTATGGGCTGAGGCGGATTGCCGTTCGGTCTGCACCAATGGCGGCAGAGATGGCGTGGGCGACGCGAAGAAGAAACTTGACGCGTTTCGTGATGTGGCCGCCGTATGGATCGGAGGATGGGCGATTATTAACATGCGATCGGAGGAACTGGTCGACCAAAAACCCTGAAAGATGGGTCGTTAATTTTAACCAATTCGAGCTAGAACGCACGCACCATTAGCGCCATGAACCTCGATACCATCGAAGCCCGCCACAACGGCATTTCTAGCCGCTTGCGCAAACAGTTCAGCATATTCGTCGACTTCTTCAACTGTGAGAGGACGAGGCGTTTCGAGACCGCCAAAAGAGCCGGGAGGAGATGCTACGTTGCCGCTTGAAACGACATCCACGCCTTCGGGCAGATCTTCAGTATCGGCAGTACGACCCATTGCCACGATTTGGGCATAGATGAAGGATCCCTTTGCGTGAACTGCATCTGTGACCTGGATCATAGAGCTCTTATCAGCGAGGAACAGGTTGTTGACAGTCATTGGTGAGACGCACCTTCTTCCAGGCCGCGATCTGCTCGTCGTTCCAGATGCCTGGGGCGTGTGCTAGTCCGCCTGCCTTGGGCGCGATGAGGATACCTTCGGTGATAAGCAGCGTGCCCGCCGGGGTCGCACGCTGTGAATAGTACTCTGCGGCTGCCTCGTTGACGATATGCTCTTTGCTTGCGCGGAAGCGGGTCATCGGGGCCATGACGATTCGATGTGAGAGTTGTATGCGGCCGACTTGAATCGGCTGAGCAAGAACGGAGGAAGCAGGAGATGGGCCGGAGGAGGGCATTGTAATGGCGAGGGATGAGTTGGTTATGCAGGCTGCATGGACAGAATTATCCCGCTTTTTGTACTGGGCCGACTCTGAGCGGTTACCGTCTGAGTAAGCCAACTCGGCGCCATGATATCGACATAGAGAATGGCGCGATAAATCGCTTACAAAGACCAGTTGGGGCCACAAAGGTGCCGTCTCTTTTACTCCGCGATTGTCGCCGACATTTGCCGGTACTGGTTTCAAATAGGGCCTTGAACTGACGCCTGTCGGCCCTCACCTGAAACCACCTTCTCCCCATGTGTGATACTGCTCAAAAACCAGCAAGAAACGAATCTGCATCTGTACTACGACGAGCTTGAGTGGGTGCCGTCTGAGTCAGCGACGTCAGCACCATGACCTTAAGGAACAGTAACCCGCTGACAAAGACAGACAGCCCCACAAAAAGATCAGTAATGCAGCTCGGGTGCAGACGGGACCAATATTCGCCGTTATAGAAGAGCAGAATGAGAAAGAGTAGGCCCAAATGATTTATGAATTTGATTATTTTGCTACTGCATAAAGGGTTACAGTTTTGAGCATTGCGGCCGACATGTCAGGATCACGTCAAGAGTTTTGGTACAAATTGCTCGGTTTCAACGTTTACACCCCGTAAAATTGGCCACGTACGTGCTGCCATATCAGAGAGGCTCTGACTGTCGCGCATGAAATAACACAGGGAGTCGTCGCATAGGTTTGTGGTGGACGCCGTGAAATATAGCTCTTTACACACTCCAGTTGCACAATGCTTGTCAGATATGGTCGCGAGTGCTACCATCAGCGAGATTCACAAGCGGACGCAATCTTCATAATACTTAATTCCACCTGGACGCAGTTGAACTGGAATCGCCTTTGGGGTTCGAACGAAACGCGCGTCTAGCGGAGTTTGAGCACCGGCCGCTTCTCTTCCTTCTAATCTCCGGTTCGCCGGAAAACATGTATTCCTGTCGCACTTTTCAGCGCCTAAAGGTGATATTGGCGGACTCGGGTGGAAGTTTTGCGTTGGGTTTTAAGCGGCCATCGCTCAAGTTTGTCATCACAAACCGGCCGAAGCTGTTGCCGCGACCGGACGTGCGACATCCTCTCAGTTCAGGCACATTTGCGTATAACTCTATCTGGATCTGTCCCGCTCGATGCTTTTTATTTGCACTTCACGCTGAGACCTGAAGCTTCTTTGATCCAAACACCATGTTATCCGCGATTGCATCGTGGGACAACCGCCGCCAAATCCCTTTGCAAACTTCGTTGGCATGTTTGGCGGACCTAGAACCTTGCCTTAACCCCCAGACAAAGCCCTTTCGGGTGTTGCTTGTTTGTAACTTGTCGGCGTTGAAAGCTCGCGTTCCTGCAAACACCTCTTCTTGGCGACCGCCGGCTTCAAAGCAGAGCAAGTTGCTCTATCTCTGCCTTCCCCCACGTTCGTAGCACATGGGCCAGAGTAGACTTGGATGAAATCGTCATCACCACCTGCCGCCAGTGCTGACGAGCTGAGTCCAGAGTTCAGCACGACGGGGACTGACGTCGAGGATGATGTAAGAAGCGAGGAGGCTGCAGCCGCGCCAGTGATACGCGGCCGCGAGGGCGATCCCACACAAATCCGACCCCATTCTTTTCCTTGGGAACATTCTCCCGCTGGTATGTAGTCTCTCTGATTCTATTACGGGGCCTCATGCCAGTTTGAGATCGATATCCCAATCTGAGGCGGCGCAGTGGACCCTCAACAAGAAACGTCAACATTGAGACTCGGTGCGTCCACCCCACCTCGCGCCATATGATTAATCTGATTGGTTTCAAGATTAAACGAAACGGACGACGAAAATGACACGGTCTGGTGCAGTTATAAGCACTCAGCCAACGAGAACGACGGACGCCAGATCTCAACCTGGGTGGAGTCTCTCGACTTCCTCATCCTGTCTGTGAGTGACCGTGATCAAAAAATTTGCGCTGCTCAAGTTCTGATATATCTGCAGACGAGTATCTTCAGCGTCGTTCTGCTCACACTCATCCTGTACCTGTGCGCACAAGCTTGACGGCGTGATTATGACACTCAACTAATGCGGCCTGCAGTCATGCCGACATCAACGTGGAGGTGGAAGTCTCACACCAGCTGCACGACAAGGCACGCATGCTTTATCACACATATGCAACATCGCGTCTCTGGGCAAGCTTCTTCTGGAACGTTGCCTTCGCGTGCGACCTGCTGGCCATCCTGTTTAGCTGCATCGCCAAAAAATCCATCTCCACGTACTGTATTCAAGCACGCCGCTCAACTTCTTCGGTTCGGCATTGGGCACATCGTCACACTTCGTTCACTCGGGGGGTCGAGGAGTGGATGCTGGATGAGGTCATTACAACCTTACCTTTTCTTTTCCACCTTGCGCTTTTCCTATTCGGAGCTGGCCTCTCCATCTTCCTCGTACCACTGGATGCAGCATCTTCGCATGCTGTAGGAATAGCTGTCTCGCTCTCTGCTGCGCTTTACCTCACCGCCAGCATCGCGCCTTTCATCTGGCCAGCGTGCCCTTTCGACACGCCGCTTGTGCCACTCGTCTATCAAATTGGGCGGCTGGTACAGAAAACCGCACGCCCCGGCTCTGTGTCCCTGTATATGAGCTGGGAGAGCCTTCGGGCCAAGTTACTTGGGTTGACAAGCGTCGGTAAACAACTGCTGCAGCACGACGCAGAAGCGATTCTACGAATCGTTCGCCGGCTACATTCTCCAGAATCCGTGGAAATTGCCTTGGACGCGATTGGAAAGTTGGATGTGTCGTCATTCATAGAGTTTGTTATAACGGAGTACGTCACACAACCTCCCCCGAAGCTGAACACCCCCGGCGACGGTGATGGACAACAGGCGGCTTCCGAAAGGAAATCAATCAGCGTCGGCGAAGGTGAAACAGAGCCTGACACTAGGGAGATGTTGACAACCGCAACGGTGTCACCTACCTGTGCCCGGCCAAAGTTTCCTAGCCCGCTCGAAACACTCAAAAGCTCTCCTGAAATCGCGGCCGCCGTGCGTGCTCAGCTTGTTTGCCTTTTGGCCCAAGGTGCTAGTGCCAGTGTGACTGCCGTCGCAGCACTCCTTCGCGCTATGCTCTTCCTCGGTACAACATATCACACGGAGGCCGACGCTGCCCTAAAGGACTCACTCGAAACCGCGCTCAAGGTCTGGTCGCAGTTCAAGAAGCATGACCTCTTCATTATCTCGCGCATTATCCTCCTGGACAGCTGCTCATTGCAAGTCCGTCACTCGGATATCATCTCCAAGGAGCATGGCGAGAGCCTTGACCTGTATGCATTCACTGGGATGAGCGAAGTAGCACGGTGGGCGATGGACCACCCTGAAGAGCGTCCCTACGAGCCGGCGACGCTGAAGCTGCTCGTGATGTATAATCGACAGAGGATGAAGAACACGCCAGATTGCGTGGTTCTCGATGTGATGACGTTTGTTTGCGTCGAGGTTCTGTATGTGCACGCGACACTGGGCGTTGAAGGGCTCGCCCGGAGCAACGCGCTCGACCTCGTCTCCCTGCTTCTTCAGAGTGCACCAGGGTTCAAAAATCTCGGCGGTGAATTCGACACAGACCTTCGCATTCAAATCCTCGAGTTCATGAACTGCTCCGTTGGTTCTTCTGGTTCGGCCGAGTTCGACCCTGATCGCGCTAAACTCGCGCATCATACGCGTATAGTCCTCCTCGCGTCGTTTGAACAGCATCAATCGCCTCTCAAACTCTCAGCTCTGGAGCGATGTCTCTCGTTCTTCAACGTAGCGGAACCCCTTCCAAAAGACTGGACTGAGGCATCGCTCACAGGCGCAGTGTCTCTATTTCGCTTGTCTCTGGCAGCAGCCAGGAAGTCTCCTGCAATGGGCCATGCCTGGTCCCGCGAGCTCGGCGGTATCTTACGCGGACTACTTGCCGCAGTGTTCTATCCGAACGCAGCAAGCTGGTCGCGGCAGTCCCTCATCGATAGCTTCGCCGAAATATTCGCTGAACTCGCCCTATCGACTGCCGCAGCAAGTTCAGCATCGCATATCACGGACACCAATCAAGAGCCGAGCAGTAGCGAAGATGTCCTGCTTAGCAGTATCCTGAACCTTCTTCAAGTCGGTCCTCCCGGTCCCACGTTGTCTTGTTGGGGCATGGCTGCGGACCGCAGCATTTTGCGTAATAGTACGATCCAACTTACCACTCAACTCGTCGGACTTCTTATCTCCGCTCATACTCGTGCCCCGGGATCACAAGTCACGGCCTATGCGGACGAGCTCATTGGTGGAGAGGCTCGCCCCGATTCCTCCGAGGACGCGATCAAGTACGACGCGGCAGTTGAGCGTCTGCATGGGATCTGCTCGCCCCTGAAGTGGGAGGATATTCAAAAGGCGAAGAACGTGCCAGTAGCTCCTACCGCGGTCGGACAGGTCGCGACACCTAGGGTCTCGTCTCCCGCTAGCGCTGCCAGTGCCACACCAAAGCGGACCCAGACTCCGTCTCCTCTGGTGCCACAATCCTCTTCAATCTCGCGACAGCAGACGCCACCTCGTCAGCGGTGGCGCTCAAGTAGTGGCGTTGGGGAATCCGACGCGGAGGACGTTGGGGATGTTGTGCTCGTCGAACGTCGCAGTCGGCTCAATCACACCAAAGGCTCTCCATCCATCTCGAGGTCATCTTCTCCATCTGGGAGCCCAGGCCCGTCCCAACGTCCAAGATCGCCTCTGCGCATCGACGTTGGCAAATCGGTGGCCCGACCGCGCTCGCCGCTTCCTGAACCCAACAGTCCAAACAACCGGAAATCCCATGGATTCGGTGACCTGGGCCGACAAATAACGCGTAGCCAGAGCGCGCAATCGAACTTTCACAGTAGGCAGCACGAATACGCTCAAAACAACAGCTTAGGCTCAATTGCGTCGGCGTTGTCCGAAGGCTCACTGGCGACTCCTATCCCCATCCGGTGGGCGAAAGGCTTGCCAGCCTCATTCGCACGCAGCAAGTCTCCGATTGGGCAAACGATAGCATCCCTAGGGTATGATACAGTTTCAGCAGGTCGATCGAACGAGGAGCAACGTGGGAGGGCAGGAAGAACCTTGGTCAGCAACGATGACCGCCCTCACACTCCCTCATCATTTTCAGCGTCTCGCACGAGGTCTCGCTTGCGAGAAAGCTACGGGGGACACGAGTCGGATTCGGTCACGACGGGGTCAGAGATATCAGGAGATGATATACCAACACCGACGGTGCATTCGGCTGGGTCCAGTAGTAACGGACGACCTCCATTCGAAGCGGAGTGAATGAAACTCACTTCTTGTACTATTACTCTATGAAATGAAATGTGGCTTTGTTTCTTTCAACCCGAATGACGTTCGTGATGCATGCGCACGATGTGAGGCATGCTACAGATATATGCGAAAGCTCAATAGTTGTACTGTCAGCAATCACTTCACACTGCATATCTCTCTGGAGACCTTAATGGGATTTTCTGATTCCTGACTGAGGCTCGGCGGATACGGAGTTCATGCCGCCCCGGCTAACGCCAGGAGCCTCACGTCTTGACCTCCTGGTTCTTCCGTCATGGATGCAAACTCTGGCCGTGCAGCACTGCTGCTATCCTTGAGGAACTCTCTAGGACCGTCTGAGATTTCTGCAGTTCTATCACCAGTCTTCGATATCGACGAGTGCGTATCGTTACGAAGTTGCCGTGCAGAGCTAACTCGCAGCCAGGTTTCGCGTGTTCGCAGACGAAGTCGTTCAGGTCGTTCGCAACTCACTTCGGGCATATTGTACAGCTTTTATAGGCCTGCCGCTTAGGCTTCCACCTGAGGTTGTGTTGTTAATCGCGGAGAGCGGCCCGCCACACGTTCGGAACGCCATGTCCCACGTCTGCTCAGCTTGGCGTCAAGCGCTTCTTTCAAATCCGACCGCTTGGACCAGGATCGCTTACACCGAGAGCACGTACAACCTACCGCTCGCCATCCAGATTGATCGCTCTGCACGCGTTGAGCTAGATGTCCAGCTCGATTTGCGCGACTCGAACGCACAGAGCGACTGTCGTCAAATCATCGGCCACATGAGCAGGGTGAAATCACTCAAGCTCCATATTCGCCTGGAAAGCTTTTCACGCGCGTCTGACTGGGTCCACGAGGACGCCTGTGACTACTACGCTTCGGATTTGCCAGCCCTCCGCACGTTGTACACTTTGCTGTTCAACACACCCGCTCCTCGCCTTCGGCTTCTAGGTATTGAAGATCCACATTCTCTCCTTGCGGCCAGGCTCGATCCGGTTGTTGTAAACACGACTCAAACGCTCTTCGACTCCGACGCGCCAAACCTGACTGCATTTACGGTCAACATCGGCTTGCACGGTTTTAAAAGCATGACGGAGCTGAGGAACGTCCGTTATCTCAAGATCCACCCCAACTATAGGCACAAGGAAGACCTGGACATTGTTAAAGATCTATGTCCTAACCTGGTTCATCTTACGCTGATGAGGAACGGCAACGAGGAGTTGCATCTACCGTCGAACCTCCAGACGTTGGTCTTTGTGGACGGGACCGAGGGCAACATCAGCCTATCAGCAGTCCCACGCGTCGAATCGGAGTCTACACGCCACCGTATAGCACGTCTTCCACGCAGTGTGCGCGACAGAGCCGACGAAATCCTCGTGTTCAATGGCAAACGGGCCGGACGATTCCTCAAAGGCATCTCCGGTGCCGACGTTCGCATGATCATCGTACCCGACCCGAGTGGTCCAAACTGCGCCGTAGTCGAGTTCGAATGGGCGACGCTTCAGCGATGGGTCAACAAGGTTCCGGCGGGGGCGTGGGACTCGGAAGAAGATGACGCTGTCTTACTTCGTGAAACGGTCAGCGAGGTCTGCGTCCAAGCAGACGCCTTTGACGAATGGGGTTGGCTGCGAGATTCATTTGGACATGGCTTCCCTTGGACCAACCTCGTCACCTTGAACCTCATCAATGACGACCTTGTTCAAGTCGGACCCGCACTCGTGGCCGGGTCTACGACCACACGATTTCCGCGCCTACAAAGATTGAATCTTATCTGCAGGGTAACTAAGGATGCCCCTGTTCTGGAGTCATCCACAATCCTCGACTACGCCGTGCACATTGTGGGTTCACCGCTGAGCAAAAGCCTCGCCATCGCAGTCTGCAACGCTTCTTCAATGAGCATGGCTTTTGTCACAGTCGCTGGCCCTACGATCATCGCTGTCCCTGAAAGTGAGGAGAGGATTGAAGCCACTGTCCGGGCCTGGCAACGTGTCAAGACGACCAGGGATCGCTTTTGGGAATCTCATGAAGATATGAGCCTTGGCCAGCGATAAAATAGGAAGGAACCGCCGTCTTACTACGGCGAAAAACGAGGCCAGTTGAAAGACCACAAAAGGAGGTTTGGGTCCGGGACCGGGAACAGCCACGAGCCACAGGATGTTTTAATTGCCGTCGCTGTCAGATGCATCTGCGTGTTGCTGATGAGCAATATATGTTACACCGGGCTTATTGAACCTTGCCAGTCCCGATATCGGGGGCTATACCAGCTTGGCTCGTATCATACGCTGGTGGACTGTTGGCACAGGCCCGTGCTGTCACGGTCCCTGCGCCATCGGGTCCGAGAAGTGTCACGCTCAAACCGGGGTGATACCGGATCTGCTGTTCCACCTCTCTATCTGTCTCAGCCACACTACGCTCATGCTCACGCCTTCAGGGTCTTCCAGCCAAGCTGCTTCGTCGAGACGGCTTAAGCGCGCTCCGCAACTGGTTCTCCAAACGATCTCCTGCTTCTTCAGGCACACCACGTGCACGAGATAATGCGGTCGATGCGCAGATTCGCCGGCTCATGCATGCAATCATGATGCTTTTGATGGCTTCGTGTCCTTCTCGTGCGCCGAAGATGCTCTTTTTTCTTCTTCTTACCCCTTCTCGCCGTCGTTGTGTGGCAGCCAGACAGCGCACGGCAAGCTCTGGCGACCGACACCGATCTCGAGGAGTTACAGACATATTCGACAGGTGGACTTGACTGTGTGTGAACCGCTAACAAGCGTTCTGTGTTGGCGTTGGCGCTCAGGCGGGCGGCGCTGGCACTTTTTGGAAGCACCGGACGGCGTCTGTCTCGGCGGGGTTTTGCGACTTGAATCGGCCTTGCGGCGGGTCGCCTTGCTCTCTCGCCGTCGACGCGTGCTGCGCTGCGACCAGGCCAGGAGCGCGCGCGCACTCGCGGTAGAGTACACAGACCACATCTCCTTTGACGAGTCGCGAATCCGCACCCGCGTCATCGCCTGCGGCCTCCTCCCCGGCCCACTCACCTACTCCGACACCCACGGACCCATTCGCAGGGTCACAAGTAGGAACAGGAAGGTGCGCGAACATTGCTAGACCCGTTGTAGCATGCAAGCCTAACTCGGCCCTATGCTTTACCGTGTCGCGACCTCACCAGTCTCCGACATTCGCGTTCCAAACCTTCTCCATTCTTCTGCCTGCTCGTTCGCAGGGAGTACTGCGCATCTGGGACCACTCGCGGCAGCTTTCAAGCACTTGTCGTCTCGCAATTCCGGGCACTGCTTTGCTTACGAGACAGGTCG
>Ga0247815_10001040_pt1 | contig 21435 bp, 17 predicted proteins | sample UWRJL194509B1_FD_181014 | JGI IMG/M metagenome (GOLD analysis project Ga0247815, IMG submission 181014) | Plant litter microbial communities from Arlington Agricultural Research Station in Wisconsin, United States - UWRJ-L194-509B-1 | ecosystem: Environmental > Terrestrial > Plant litter >...
CACTTACCTGCAATAAAAATGAAAACAAAAAAATACACGTAATGTTAATTCTCATGAATAAGCGAACGTAAAAGTTCATACATTTGATAATTAAGGTTTAAATGAAAGAATGATTGTTTGCGCAATGGTTTACAGTTGCCTTAAAAATTCGACCGGAAGCGTTTCGACCCGCTTTCGGTTTTTTTATGGGGCACCGTCTGTTGGTAATTATTTCGTCACGGTGATCCTCCTTCCCTTAATCTTAAAATGAATAGAATTGGTTAATTCAAACTTTCTCAGGATCTCAGATACATTTTTAAATCTGGATATTGATCCTTCAAAGCGTTTATCAGAGAAGTCACCTTCGTAAACAACCGTTACGTCGTACCACCTTTCGATGTCGCGCATGATTGTTTTCAAATTTTCATTGTGAAATATAAAATAGCCATTTTTCCAGGCCAGTGCTTTTTCCAGATCAGCAGCGTTTACTGCCGTTCCATTATTAGTTACTGCTGCCTCCTGCCCCGGCTCAAGTATATGAACGCTTTTGCCTGCACTGGTATCATTTGAAGTGACCTCTACCCTGCCTTCTACCAGAGTGGTATAACTTACAGGTTCATTCTGATAACTATTGATATTGAAATGTGTGCCCAGTACTTTCACTTGTTCACGTGCAGTGTAAATAATAAACGGACGTTTTGCATCATGTGCCACTTCAAAATATCCTTCACCACTCAAGGTGATTTTGCGTTCGCCGGCAGAAAAAGCTACTGGGAAACGTATAGACGATGTAGCATTTAACCAAACTTTAGTTCCATCAGATAGTAATAGTTGGTACTGACCGCCATTTGGTGTACTGATCTCATTCATCAGTCCGCTGTTATTTTTAGCAGATTTACCCTGGTCTATAAATTTATAAGTCAGCATACCATTTGCTGACTTGGTGATACTTACAGTGCCCTGTCCTGCGAGTTGGCCTGCTTTACGCTGGTCAAGATCGATACGGGTACCGTCGTTCAGTGTCAGCACAGCACGGTTCCTGCCTGGCAGAACATCATTGGCAAATTCCTCCGACCCGCCAAATGGCTTGATGATCAGGTAAGCTGCCGATGCCACTATAACCAGCATTGCTGCTGCGATTACCATACGGAAAAGTTTAACCGGCCTTTTGGCAGAAGAAACGTTATTATTTACTATAGAATGATAGACGTGGTCAAGATCTCGTACAGATTTACCTTTTTGCTCTTCAGCAATTTGCCACTCGGTTTCAAAGTACCGGTCAAAATCATAATTCCCACTTTCCCTGATTATCCCGAACATCTCTTCCAGGTCTTTGTCGGAAGAAAGATTCTTAGAATACCGACCAAGTAAAAATTGCAAGCGATCCTGTTTATTTTGATTCATTCGAAGAATTAAAAGTCTTATTTAAATGGGTCATTTAAGTAAGGACGCCTGAAAACAGTAGAACAACTATACCGTTTTGATATTTTTTTCCAAAAATTTACAAAAAGCAAAAATTATGACCCCAGAAGCCTATTTTCTCCAGCCTAAACCCAAAAATAATATTAGAATTTCCCGGTTATAAGTAATTAAATAAACCCTTATCTGTTTCATTGCCGTTGTAAGATGATTATTCACCGTGTTTTTGGAAATATTTAGAGCTTCAGCAATCTGATCATGACTTAAACCATCAGTTCTGCTCATTAAATAGATTCGTTGCTGTTGTGGGCTTAATGTTTTAACTGCATCCTCGATCAGCCTGTTGCTATCATTCGCTTCCACAAGTTCATTTGTATCATCATGAAAGGATAGCATGTTAAGTGCCACCTCTTCCAGCAAACGACCCTCTCTTGCTATTTTACGTAAGTGACTTAAGGCTTTGTTTTTGGCAATAACGTAAATAAAAACCTCAGGATTATCCACAATCCCTAGCGTTCCTCTGTCAGTCCAGATTTTGAGAAATACATCGTGCACCAGCTCTTCGGCTACATCGTCAGATTTGGCTATATTCCTGATAAACCGGAACAGCCGGTTTTTATACTGATTAAAGAAAAGTTTGAAAGATTCTTCATTCCCTTCCGAGATCTTTTTAAAGAGCAGTTTTTCATCATGTAATTTAACAACAGTCATGAGGGTTTGAAATCACTAAGATAGTGATTTGAACAACTTACGACTTTGAATAATCACTTTATTTTAATGTTTTCTTAACACCTATAAGAAGTAAAAGTGTAAGTCATGTTTGCCGCATTCGATTTCCTTCATTTTTTGAATCGTTTAAATGCGGCAATAATGGTGCAGACACCCTTCTTTTGAAGAATAGCACGTAAGCTAAATAACAAAAGCCATTTTATCCCATGCTGAATTGATTTCTTCGGCTCGATTTACCTGAACCGGTGGATATCTAGTTTGCAATATTTTACAATGCTTCCGGTGTATATATTGCAGCGTTTGATCGGTTGTCAATGGGGGCGTATATAGTTTGATCAACATGACCTTGTCAACATTAATCTAAAAGCATTGTAGCCGTTGCCTTCTCCCTGAATACGTCGTAATGTATTCCTCTAAACGTTCCAGAGTTTTCAAACTTCAATGTTACCAATGCAAAGTACCTCCCTTTTTTAGGTGCGTGGAACGATACTCTCCCTTCAGCATCTGTCGTTAATTTTTGTTCTACCATCTCTGGATGACGCATAAACAACGTTGCATTGGGAACAGGTTTCCCATGAAGCAGGACTTGTAAGGTTACATCAGCACCTGATTTGGCCGTCAGGTCTTGTACAAGCGACAGATCTGATAGTGATGAAGGTGCTACAGTTTCGCTATCACCAACTTTTACAGTAGTACGTCCATAGTAATGCTGTTTGCCAACACCAATCTTTGAACTGGATTACTCCAGTCTTCTACCCTGCGCTGTTTACATTCCAATAGAAACACATAAATTCCCTTTTCCGTCGGTGTAAATGAAGCTTCGTACGCCAGGTTATTTGGGCTGAAAGTAAACGAAATGTGTTTACCCGAAGGACAAATCGCCCAACAAGTAAAGTCTTTCACTTGTTGAAAATCATCGGTGCTTGTTTTCTGTAACCTATAATGATTGCAAGATCCAAAAATAACTTTTACGGTTTGGGCTTTGCCCACCTGTCCATTTGCATCAGCTTCGATCCATAAAGAATCTGCTTTAGTCTGGAAGATACCTGATAACAGGACCAGGATAATTAATGTAATACGTTTGTTCATGATTAGTTAATAATTAGAATTTCAATGCTACGCTACCGATGAATCTTGCAGGAGCTTGTGGGGTTAATCTCACTGACCAGGTTTTTTCACTAGTCAGGTTGTCTACCTTCAACCCAATACGATATCTTGGCTGATCATAAAACACTGTTGCATCAAACATTGCATAGGCAGGAATGATGATCTGTGTTACCGCCGTATTTGTATGGTACTGCCAGCTAGCAATGTTACCACCAAAACCAGCACCTAAACCTTTCAGTTCGCCTTCAGGAATGCGGTAGCTCACCCAGAAATTATATGAACGGGGCGGGCCAGATAAACCCGGTCTTCTTCCGTTTAGAAGAGCAGTTGCCTGAGTAAGTTTGCTGTCGTTATAAGCAAAACCCGCAACGATATTCAGACCCGCAATAGGATTGGCGGTTAAGTCAATCTCAACACCTCTGCTTAATTGAGTTCCATCCTGTATCTGGTAACCATTTCCGGTTGGATCGGCATAGGTAGAATTCTCAACCTGAATATCATAGTAACTCACCGTACCTGATAATTTGTGGTCAAATATGTCTGCCTTTACACCAAATTCAAGCTGATTGGCATGTTCTGGTTTAAGCGCGCTTCCATCGGCAGTTTGACCGCTTTTGTTAAAAAAACCATTCATATAGTTACCAAACACTGATAAATGATCCTTTGATACTTCATATACAGCACCCAGTTTTTGCGACAAAGAGTTCTGGTTGTACGGACCAGCCTGCACTCCCCCAACACCTAAACCACCAGCGGTTACCCCGGTAACAATATTATATACACCTCCGTATTTATAACGGTTGGCCCGCAGGCTCAGCATAATATTCAACCTGTCAGTAAGGTTAATCACATCAGAGAAATAGGCTGAGTAAGTATTATCCCTGTTGGTTTCTTTACGAATTCCACTCTGTGGCGCCCTGCTCGCCAGTGAATCCACTTTGAATTGATTGATCCGACCTGTATACTGATGAAGGAAATTAATATCCGGGGAAGCCACAGTACCCGCAGTTGTATTGATAGTAACTCTGTCAAAATCATTGTAGTTGTTGTAAAAATCAAGTCCAACTACCAGACGGTTACGCAAACCCGCAACTTTAAAATCACCGATAAAGTTTTGTTGAACGTTCGTTGCAATAAATTGCGTATAACCAGTGATTATCTGTGGGCGGGTTGTAGAATCTGTACGGCCTGTAAGTGCAGTGATGTCTCCACTAATAGATGAGCGTGCACGGGAAACAATCGTTTGAGAGGTCCAGCTTTCTGAGATCTTATAATTAGCCTGCGCAAATATGTTAAGCATTTGCGTAGTATATGTCAGGTTATTGCTCAGGAAAGTTTTGTTATATGGAAATCCCATGTCTGCAATCGACTTTCTTACTATTCCCAGGTCTGGATTTGCATTTACAAAAGGATTGAAACGCACTACCGAAGTTCCTTTGGCCTGACCAAATTCTACGTCAACCAATAAAGAAAGGCGATCATTAACCTGGTAAGAGAAACTTGGGGCCAAACTTAAGCTATTGGTATAGCCCTGCTCCTGGAAACTTTTTTCAAAAGTGGTTGCTCCGTTTATCCGGAACAAAGCTGTCTTGTCGGCATTAATGGGAGAGTTCACATCGAAAGTAAGTCGGTTAAAGTTCCAGCTTCCACCGTAGTACGCTACTTCTCCACCTACATCATTGTATGGCTTTTTCGTTACGCGGTTATATAAACCACCATAACTGCTTGAAATACTGTTACCAAACAACGTAGCTGATGGACCTTTGATCACCTCTACACGTTCAAGATTCGCAGGGTCAATCGAAGAAAAAGCAGCACCTGCCACTCCATTTCTTGCGTTAGGCTCTGTATCAAAACCACGGGAACGGAAAGTAACCCTCCCCTGGTTCGCAATCATCGGGATACCTGCGCCTGCAACGTTTTTAGCGATACTACCCAAATCGGTAGCCATTTGTTCCTGGATGAGTTCTTTCGGTATAGAAGCATACACCTGAGGGTTTTCCAGGTTTTTGATAGGAAGCCTGGCAATATAAATACTCTCTTTTTTAGAGAACTTATTTGTTTGATTACCGCCTATGATAACTTCCTGCAGTGCTTGTACGTTTTCTTTCGGCAGTTGATAATTGGCTACAGTTACTTCTCCTGCTGTAACTTTAACTTTTAAATCCTTTTGTGCAGCACCCAATACCTGAATCCTTACCGTATAAGATCCCTCGGTAATGTTTGCAAAGGAGTAATTGCCTTCGTCGTTAGTCAGCGTAGCCTGCTTAGTTTCAACAATGGAAACCGACGCTGAACCAAAGGGCTGGCCATCAACCAGCGTAATTTTCCCGCTTATTTTTCCACTTGCCTGTGCAAAGGAATTGAGGGGGCCCGACAAGACACAGGCGATAAGAACTAAGAGTAAAGATTTCATCAATAATTAGATTATTTGTAAGTGTAAGTTTTACACCAGCAAATATATCATTATTGTTTATAATCGATCTAATTAAACACCAAGTATCTCATTTTTTTGTTTGAATGAGCAAAAAATAATTGCAACGGTATCTGATGCTTGAATAGGAGACCCCTTTATATTCGCCAGGTTTAGGGTCGTTCCAGTCCTGTCTGATAATGTATAAACCCTGCATTGTAGCCGTAAAAAAAGCTTTTCCCTCCTCGTTGACGGTCAGTTCTTTTTCCCAGTTCTCCGGATTAAATACGCGCCATTTGGTGTTAATTTTTGCTGGCTTCCCTTCTTTAAACGCCTTTACAGTTATCTGTTTCTCCCTCCGCTCTGTGATGATATCTAAAAATTGAATAGGTTTTTGCACGGATCCAGAGCTTTCTACAGCGTATGCAGCACAGAGAAAGTCTATCGGCAGCACATTTATTCCTCCTAATTTCGAACGGTCTACTACTGGATGGGTGTCATTAATACCTAATATTTGATATACACCCTTCTGATGAGGTATAAAAGTACCTTCCCAACCATCAGCACTAAGCATTATCGGAATTGGGGTTGATTGCCCGTTTCCGTCTACAACACTGATCCTGAATTCACCCGTCAGCATTAGCTCCGAACCTTTAACCGGTACACGAACCCCTGACTCTTGTATGTTGCCATAATACACTTTGATCCGGACAATTTCGTTTACTTTCCCTGAACCTTTTACATCCATCCAATATGCACTTGCCTGGGAATAAAACGGAAAAGTTATGAATAATATGAACAATAAATAAAGGGTCTTGACCTTTTTACAACCAGACATCATAATGAGATAATATTACTAAGTGTATTTTAATCATTTCAAATGTAATCAGAATCTTATTAATACTGATTCGTAATCCAATCAATTATTGCATATACTTTTTTTACGTTTTTCAGCGACCCTTCATCGGGTATGAGGTATCATAAATTTGTATCCCATTCCATAAATCGCCTTTATATAATCGGCACAGCCTGCATTCATTATTTTTTTACGCAGATTTTTGATGTGTGAATATAGAAGGTCATAATTAGCTACCATATCCATATTACCACCCCAAAGATGCTGCACTATTGCTTCTTTTGTAACCAGCCTAGGATCCCCGGTCCAGGATACCCATCTGCCCTCCTTGTAAAATACCTTTCATTAAGCACGTTATTTACGCTACCAGAAAGTGTAAACCACTTCCAGGTATAGCTCGCACTAAAATCCATTACCTTGTAGCAGGTAAAGCTCCATCGACGGCCGTAGGCGTGATCTCTGCATTGGTTGCATCGGAATATTGTTTACCTACAAATGAATATTGAAGGGGTCCCCACCATTGGGAAATTACCTATAGCTATACCGCCTACACACATATTTTTGAAATCACATTCTAAATTATGCAGTCCTCCCCGCAATGAGCAAAATAGGAAAGTCAAAACTCACGAGCAATTCAGTTGTATTGTATTGAATCAGGTGCATCTCCAGAAATTCTACAGAATTGAAAGATACTATTGAATTATGTACAGGAGTCTACCGTGATATACACATTTATGCAGCTATGAAAAGTGAATTATTGGATAAGGTTGAGGAGTTCGCTACCGCGCAGTTAAAATCCAGGTTAAGTCCTACACTGTACTTTCACAATCTAAGGCATACCCGCGAGGTTGTCGAGGCTACACTAGAGATAGGCAAACATTCTGATCTCACTGAAATTGAGCTGGAAACCGTCACTATTGCCGCCTGGTTTCACGATGTTGGGTACTGCAAAATCTATAAAGGCCATGAGGTCGAAAGTGCAAATAATGCATTTGTGTTTTTAAGCATCATGGGTATGGATAAATTGCGGATTGAACAAATCATTTCCTGTATTCTTGCAACCAGGATGCCTCAAAAACCTACGTCAATTCTAGAAAAAGTGATTTGCGACGCAGATTTCTATCATTTCTCCCGCCACGACTACCAGCAGCACGAGCAGGCCCTTAAAAAAGAATGGGAAATAGCTCTTGGTTTAAATTATACAAAGGTTCAATGGACCAAACTCAATTACACCATGCTGAAAGAGCATACGTACTGGACCCCGTATGGAAAAACAGTTCTACAAATAAAAAAAGAAGCTAACATTAAGCAATTAACTACCTAAAGCCACCACACCAACCCTTTTACCTCGTTGGGCCGCAGTAGCAAGTAAATTTAAAGCCTCTTCCACAAAGTAATCCATATTTCTTACTGGCTCCTGTGCATGTAAGCGGATGGCCGGCAGAAAAAACACCATCACCAGCAGATAACTTTTAAAATATGCCATTACCTTCTTAAAACGTTGCATTAAAGGCTAACCCGGCCGCTTTTTGCTGGTAGGTTGGCACCACTGAATAATTCAAATTTTGTTTTCCTATTATCAGTTTCTTCAAATGCGGGTATATCAGGTAGGCAATCTTTGTTGAGGCAATACCAAACCCTGCCCCTGCAACTACATCGCTAACCCAATGTTTATTGTTGTATAAGCGCAACACCCCTGTAGCCGTAGCTACGGTATAACCCGCATAACCTATCCATGGAGAAACATCACGGTATTCCCGGTTTAAAAACTCTGCCGCTGCAAAAGCATTAGCCGTATGGCCTGACGGGAAAGAATAATTATTAGAACCATCCGGACGGTTGCGGTCTGCCAAATGCTTCACCGTTGTAGTAGAAACCCCCATGATGCCAACTGACATGATGTACAAAGCCGTCTGGTCAACTATATTATGTTTCCCTTTTACGCCAGCCAGGTTCAAACCGTAAACAGCCGCCATAGGCGCATATTGTAAAAAGTTGTCTAAGTGATGGGCAAATAATGGATGGTCTTCCTGCAGTTCTGCTTTGGTGGTATAGTCCAAATTCCTGATCGCATTGTTGCCCAGCGACACCAGCCCATAAGAAATTAATACTGCCGGCACAATAAATGACTTTATTGCAGGCGGATTTTGTCCGCGCATTTTCATTACTGAAACAGGTCTTGTTGAGATAGAATCTGGTGTTGCCGATTGTAATACCTGTGCCGAGACCAGTGCCGGTAAATAGGTTGCAAGAAGAAGCGTAAAAGCTTTAATGGATTTCATTTTATGATGTTTACTGGTAGGATTTACTATTTAGTGTAAAGGAACAACTGAAAACTGAAGGAAATCTGTAGTAATGTGCCAACTGAACCTTTTTACCATTATAAAGTGGAAGGCATATCAGGTTCCTGTTTTTCTTCATTTCTATGGTCAAACTTCAGGTTACCAAACTTATAACTGAAAGTTATCCCAAACGAACGGTAGGGCACCCGTCTTAAGGTGTATTGTCTGTTTCCTGATTGTGAGATTGCACTACTTTGGTTTATATATTGGTTAAATGGGTCAGTAGCACTCAAACCTATACTCGCCTTTTTTGCCATAAATTGTTTACGGACAGCCAACGTATAGAAAAGGAATGACGCGCCGGAACCCTGTATACCTACTTTTGGTGTGTTATAATTTCCAAAAACTTCTGCCGCAAGATCCTTTGGAAACTGATAGCTAACATTCAGGTTCATCCGGTATTCCATACCCGCATTGTTCTGGTTTAAGCCTTTGTAATCAAACACGATCGATTTTCGCGAAACCAAAACATTTGACCGCAATGTCAGTTTACTGGTCAAGGGTACATTAGCATATAGATTTGCACCAACCCTTATTTCGCCGCCTGTATTTATCCTGCTGGTATAAGTCACGTTCTCATAAGTCATATCACCCTCTACATAACTGGCATAGAAATCTGTATAACTCTTTATATCGTCACCGTTTCTCCGGTGAAATGCAGTAACATTTAATGATGCGCCATCTTTAAAAGACTTGCTGTAACCCAGTTCAAAGTTATTGCCCAGCTCAGGTCGCAAAAAAGGGTTACCCGCAGAAATATTATAAGGGTCACTACGGTTAATAAATGGGTTTAATTCATCGTAATCTGGTCTTTCAATCCGGTGACTGTAGCTGGCTTTAAGCGTCTGGCTTTCATTTAACTGCCGTGAAATTACGATGGAAGGGTTAAATGATCCATAATTGGGTATAGTAGTGTTGGCAAAATCAGTATGGTTAAGGGTATATTCATAGCGTGCACCAGCTTTAACATCCAAAAAATCAAAGGCTTTAAAACTGGCCGACAGATAGTAGGCCAGGATGTTCCGATTGTATTTGAAACGGTACGACTGTGCAGGATCTGGCAGGTAAGATTGACCATCCGCGTCATACAGTTGTGCATCCACAAGGCTATTGATGGTTTTAAAAAAAGCTTTTGCACCTGTCTCAATCACAAAATCTTTGGCTACTGGTTGTGTATAGTTCAACTCCAATCCGGTTTCCTTAATCTTACCAGGACTATTGCTGCTTGTTCCAGAACTGGCTGCCAGCGGATCTATATACTGCTGCAATTGCGTATAGCTGGAATTGTCGGTATTGATGTTAGACTGGTACAGAAAATCCAGTTCCTGTTTATCCCTTTTAAACTTTTTCCGGTACCCCAGGCTCCATTGAAACGTATTAGCCATAGCTGCAGTGTTGGCATTGCGGTTAGAGCTGCTGTATATGGGCAGGCCATTGCCGTCAAAAGTGGTCTGCAATTGATATGCGTAGTCGCTTGTATGGTTGCTAAAACGCTCATATCCTAACGAAGCAGTGATGTTGGATGTTGGGTTTACATTCCAATCCACATTGATACCAGTTTGATAACCGTTTCTTTTGATCCTGCTGCTGCCATTCTGGTTTAACAAGTCTATTCCGTTTGCATTGCTCAGTTGCTTGTTATTCAAAGAAGTGGTATTTCCCTGTCCATTTCCACTAAAAAAAGTACCGATTCCAAAATTATTTTTCCTGGCATTGAGGTTAAACGAACCATTGTTCAGCCGTGTTCCTGCAGCGAGGTTGATGTTACCATTTACTCCACTTACATTATTGTCTTTTAATACGATATTAACCACACCTGCGGTTCCCTGTGCGTCGTACCTGGCCCCGGGATTAGAAATCACGTCAATATTTTTGATCTGGCTCGCAGGGATAGCCGCCAATGCATCAGTGAGGCTTGATCCAAATATGCTGGAAGGTTTACCATTGATCAGGAAATTGATACCTGGGCTGCCTAATAATTCAATATTCCCGTTAATATCTACCGTGAGTGTTGGTACCTTTTTTAAAACATCTATTGCCGTGCCCCCTTGCGCGCTCAGGTCATTAGCAGGATCATACACCAGTTTGTCTATTTTATTTTGTACCGTAGGTGTCTGCGCGGTAATATTAACCACTTTTAAGGTCTTCTCGGTGGAGATTAATAAAATATTTGAAACAATGGCATGCGGATTTTGCGCGCTGGTTACAATATGATCAGCACTGTAAGGGCGATAGCCCATATACCCTATCACAAGGCGATATTCGCCATAAGGAAGGTTGGTGATAGAGAAGTCGCCTTGAGGATCGGATACAGACTCCTTTATTGCCGCTACGCTTCCGCGTTGATAAACATTTATAGTGGCATAATCAATTGGTACCCTTGTTGCTGAGTCGATGATCTTTCCGGCTATTCTTCCGGCAAACGAAAGCTGCTGTGCATTGGCAGTAAAAACTAAAAAGACAAGTAATAAGTAGGCGATGATAAATTTCATTGAGATATGTTTTTACTTCGCTGCAAAGCAACAACACAACTCTGTAGTGATTCTGGAGAAACACTATTAATCATTTTCATTGGTGCATCCCACCACTTTTGAACAAATCATAAGCAGTCTGATAATTCGCAATTGCTTTATTTACAGTAACCGCAGATAAACTTGCGGGGCGCTGCTCATTCTTATTTTTATCATAGATAAAAGTTTCTATCCGCTGCTGAGGGCCTAAAATCACCAGACTATCCTGGCTCAGGTAAGCTAGCTTTTGATAGGTACCAAAAATTGCCCTTGGCCGGTATTGTACATCCAATACATTTTTACCATAGAGGTTACTTTGATAAGTCCATCCCAGCAAACTAAATAAAGTAGGGTAAAGATCAATTTGTGAGCACATTTGGATAATTTGCTGTGGCCCCCGTTTAGGTAGGTTCAGGATAACGCAGGGGATATGATACTTACTGATATCTATTTCATTTTTACCGGCACTTGAAGCACAATGGTCAGCTACGATAATCACAACCGTATTTTTATACCAGGGTTTTAATTTAAGGTGTTCAATAAATTTACCAATGGCATAATCAGTATACCTTACAGCCCCGTCCCGGCCACTGCCAGAAGCTTGCGGTATTTCTCCCGATGGGTAGGTAAATGGCCGATGGTTGGAGGTGGTCATTACAAAATCGTAAAAAGGTTTTCCTGTTTTATACTGAAGATCAGAACCACGTAACACCGCATCAAACAGATCTTCATCACTTATTCCCCAGGCATTTTCAAAATGCACCTGCTTATCGGTAATAATAGTCCTTTTAGTGTGGTAACTATCACCCATTTTAAGGTTCCGGCCCCTATCGGTTATGCCAAAACCATTACTCCCAAAATATTCGTTCATGTTATCAAAATATCCGTCACCACCATAATAAAAGGTACGGTGATAGCCTTGTTGCTCAAAAATATGGCCTACGGTATTGAGGTTCTCGTTGCCCTGTCGCCTTACAATGCTACTGCCAGGAGTTGGCGGTGCAGATAAGGTCAACGCCTCCATACCTCTCACCGTTCTTGTCCCTGTGGCATACATATTGGTAAAAAGCATCCCCTCATCTGCCAGCGAATCAACCACGGGCATCAATCCTTGAGTATTGCCAAAGTGTTTCATAAAATCTGCACTCAGGCTTTCCACGGTGATCATGATCACGTTTGGTTTGTACACAGGTCCCGGATTATTAACTTCCCTTTTGATGGAATGGCCAGCTTTCAAAAACCGGCTATTGTTTTCCTTCAATTCGTCCCTGATGAAGCGATATGCAGTGTCTTTATCCAGCAGCGCGTAAAAGTCGTTATAGTTCAGTTCATTATTTTTAAAGGCCGCAAAAAAAGAGAAGATGCCTGCCTTTGCAAGTTCGTTCTGGTACCGGTTGGTACTATTTTCCGCAATTGAATTGCTCAATAACAGGGGAAATAAAATAGTTAGGAATAGCAAGCAACCGGAGATTGTCAGCCTTTTACGGAATGGCATCTGGTCATCAAAAGCTTCCCGGAAGACTTTCTTTTTAAAGAATATCCAGATGACCACTAAAACCAAAGCAATTACCCCCGTAATCAATAAAGGTAAAGGGTATGATTCATTGATATTATTGATCACCTCATAGGTGTAGATCAGATAGTCTACAGCGATAAAATTGAAACGGCTTTCAAATTCCTGCCAAAAGGTTATCTCTGCAAAAAAAGAGAAAAAGGAAATCAACAGCAAAAGGAACAACCAGGTATAAGTGATCATTTTATGCCCTTTACTATTGCTCCATTTTGAAGGCAATAATAAAAGGTAGAGGTTAAAAATGCAAACCATAAGGAGCGCTACAGCACAATCATAGCAAAAACCCAGGCTGTAAAGTTCCAGAATGGAAATAAAGCCAAATTGTGTTTTAGGTAAAGAAAGTAGCAATAAACCTGATCGTACTAAAAAGGAACAAATAACAAACGTCGCAAAAAAAGAAAACAGTACACCGTACCTACCTTTAAAGATCATTTTAATGGGATTAAATTGATTAAAGGCGAAAGGTATCAGGCAATTCTGTACAAATTCTGTATTGTACTAGCCTATGGTAAGAATCGGGTTAGGTATTGAAATGTTAAACCAGGTAAGTTAAAAGCAGGCTACCCCTCAGGCTTTCCATGTAAAAACGAAATGGTGCTGCTGATCGTTAAAATGGTAGCTAATATCCAGATCAGATTGTTCGCAGATCTGTTTAACAATAGAAAGTCCTAAGCCATTATGTTTACTGTATTGTTCCTCTTTATAAAAGCGTCCAAATAGTTTAGTATTATCCAGTCCGTTTAATTTTGCCGTATTAGCTATTTCCAGTTTCCCCGGTAGCAATAAAACAGTAATCTCTCCACCATTTATGTTGTGCCGGCCAGCATTGCTCAAAAGATTATTCAATAGAATATCGATCAGTTCAGGGCTGGCATGGATTGCTGCAGCCGATAATGAGGCTTTTACCATGATCTTGTTGGACTGCCAAAATTCATGGAATTGCTGCAATTTTTCTTCTACCTTTTCCTTAAGGTCAATCGTTTCCAATGCAGTAAACTGTTGGTTTTCAATTTTGGTCAATAACAGTAACGATTGGTTCAATTTAGATAACCTGCTTACCGCGGCATAAGCACTCTTTAAAGCATCAGTTTGCCCTTCAGAAAGACCTTCATCCTGTATCACCAGATCCAGTTTGGAGCGGATAATGGCAAGCGGCGTTTGGGTTTCATGCGAAGCATTCTCGGTAAACTCTTTTAAAATCCGGTAATCATCCTTAGCGCTGTTAATAGCCTGAGACAAGCTCTGGTTCATTAGCGTAAACTCGTCAATCTTGGTAACAGGCAATATCGGCGTCTTCTTCCCCAGTTTAAAACCTTTCATCTCATTCATTGCAGCATAAAAGGGTTGCCACAACCTTCTTAATAAGATATAATTTAAGATGACCGAAACAATAATAATTACCAAAAGGATACCTAATGTAGTATAGGCTACGGTCCTGATCAGTAATTTAGTACCTTCCAATGGTTTGGCAACAGAAATTTCATAGAGTTTATCGCCCACTTGCTGTGTAAAAACGATTTGTCTGAAGGTTTCTGCTTTTTTGTCATCAGTATTATAAAGATCTACCTGATTGATGCTTTTGTGTTTTTTATGTTGGGTAGTATGATAGCTTATCAATACTTCCTCAAAGTTTTTAAACACGGGAAGTGAATCATTTTTAAGTACATACTCTTCTACGTGTTCTTTATATTTACCTAAAGCCTCATCAACTTCATGTACAAGTACTTTACTGATCAACAAATAGTAAGTCACACCTGCTACCAGAAACAAGATACTCATTACCAACAGATTGACACGGTTATATTTGGTGAATAATTTCATACTTACCCTTCAAAAGGAATTATAAATTTATAGCCCATGCCATAAATGGCCTTAATATAATCAGGACAACCTGCATTCATCATCTTTTTACGCAGATTTTTAATATGCGAGTAGATAAAATCATAACTATCGGCCATATCTATATCATCTCCCCACAGGTGTTCTACTATAGCTTCCTTAGTTACCACCCTGTTCTTGTTACTCAGCAGGTACAACAGGAGTTCATATTCTTTACGGGTAAGCGATATAGCAGCTTCTTTAAACTTTAGTGATTTGTCCTGAAGATCCAGTACCAGCTCGCCTACCTTGATTAGGTTATGCCCACCAAAAGACTTCCGGCGGATGATTGCAGAAACACGTGCCCCTAATTCTGGCAAATGAAAGGGCTTAGCCAGGTAATCATCTGCACCAGTGTTTAATCCTGTAATTTTGTCATCAAGAGAATTTCGGGCACTCACAATCAATACGCCCTCCGCCTTGTCCATCTTTTTAAGCTCTTTCAATAGGTCAAGGCCATTCCCATTGGGCAGGGTAATGTCAAGGATAATGCAGGAATATTCATTAAGGCGGATCTTCTCCATCGCAGTATCGTAATCATAGGCTGCCTCACAAAAAAATTGTTCTGTGCTCAGGTATTTGCTGATACTAACTGAAAGTTCTTTTTCGTCTTCTATTATTAAGATCTTCATTGTATGTTTGGTTTACAGACCTTCATTAAAAATCCAGATCCTGTAGCACAAATAAAGGTATACAAACTGGATTAATTCTGAAGATCATTTAAGACAAACCCTATTAATTTTAAGAATGCGAGGGTACAAGAGCGTTTTAACGGTTAATATTCAAGTGATATGCGTTTGACAAGGCCGCCAATAAATATAGAATCTCTCCAGAATTGGTTGGTAAGTCTGCCTTACCGAATAGCAAATTGCATTGAAGCGCTTTCGCAAAGTATATTGGCTCAAACTTAACTTACCTCCAATCTGGATATAAACTTCTCAATAACGTACCTCCATCAATCCGTCAAAGTCCAGTTATAGAGATCACTTCTTTAAGTAGTGCTACAAAAATGCTACTATTGTAATATGAAAGGAGAAAATGATCTTAGTATATTACTAAAAACGATGAAGCCAAAGATCAATCTTGGTGAATATGTTTTTTGTACAATTACTAACTCAACCCAAATTGATTATAATGATGTGATCTTATTTTTTAAAGAACAAGAAGGAAATACGGTTATCGTCAAAAAAGAAGTAGCTGACAATTTAAAACTTGACTATTTTTTTATTGCAAGTTGGATCACCTTAACTGTTCATTCTTCCTTAAATGCAGTTGGTTTAACTGCCGCTTTCTCTAAAGCACTTTCTGATGAGGGAATAAGCTGCAATGTTGTTGCCGCATTTTATCATGATCATATTTTTGTAGATCATAATGACACGGAAAAAGCATTGCAGGTATTGAATAAGTTTTCTAAATAGAATCCTATAAATCTGACAACGGCACCACCTACAAATATTGATCTTAAATTACTTATGGCATAATAGATCCATTTATTGGCTGGAAGGGTCGTCGACAGCCCCTTTATTTTATCCTTCGCATGGGAAACAGTTCATTACGGTCCTTTCCATTTTGCTTTCCAGCTATTTCTGCTACCAAAGAGTCCTGCCCGATCCGGCGATAAGAAATTAATTGTGGAAAATCATGGGCAAGATTCTCGAATACCAACTGGCCATTAGTTATTGACTTTTTTGCAAAGCGTACAGGCAATTCCTGGTTTTGCCCCTTTACGGTGGGAATATAAAATAAGCTATCACCTTTTTGTACAAGCTTCATCGTTTCAAAGGTCACCGTATCTTTTTCCTTTAACATATAGCTTTTCCCGGAAAGTTCATACTTACTTGTTTTCTTCCAGTCTTCATAGATGTTCCCCCTGGCGGTTTTCATTTGCCATGTACCAATTAGCCAATGTGCATTAGCTATATCGTTTGAATACCTGATGTTCCATCCACAAAGTATGAGGGCGAACAGGACTATAGCAGGATATAATATTTTAGACATTTTTTTAGGTTAGTTTTGAAACAGCAAATCTATTCAAATATAACAAATGCTCCTTCTTGCACAAAAAGGAGCGACAGACTGGCTACAGTAAATTTACAGAGTCCATATTGAAGTAACAATACATAGAAAACCGGAAGTCATAACTATGTGATATGACAACTATCAAATCTTTGGATAAATGCCGCGGACTGATTTATAGCATTTGAAAATCTGACTACAACAAGTACCAATTGAACTACTTTTTATAGCACCACAATCAAGAATTTTGTATTCGAAATTTATTTAGTTAAGAAACAATTCAAAATAATTATGCAAAAAAGAAAATTAGGAAGCAGCGGATTAGAAGTTTCCGCATTGGGCTTTGGCTGTATGGGTTTAAACTTTTTGGATGGCAAAGGCCTTGATAAAAAAGATGCCATTACACTACTACGCAACGCAGTTGAAAGGGGGATCACATTTTTTGATACCGCAGAAGCTTACGGACCTTATACCAATGAAGAGCTTGTTGGCGATGGATTAAAGCCTTATAGAAAAGACGTGATTATAGCGACAAAATTTGGTTGTAAAGATGCCAGACCAGCAACAGGTTTAGACAGCCGGCCCGAAACAATCCGGGCAGTAACTGAAGCATCTTTAAAAAGATTAAAAACTGATTACATTGATCTTCTTTATCAGCACAGGGTTGACCCTAATGTTCCCATAGAAGATGTTGCAGGTATAGTAAAAGACCTGATCCAGGAGGGTAAAGTAAAATATTTTGGCTTATCGGAAGCTAGTGCAAAAACTATTCGCAAAGCACATTCAATTCAACCTGTATCAGCGTTGCAAAGCGAATACTCTTTGTTTTGGCGCGAACCCGAAAACGAGATCATACCAACATTAGAGGAGCTGGGAATTGGTTTCGTTCCGTTCAGTCCTTTGGGCAAAGGCTTCCTCACAGGTACAATAAGTTCAAAATTAGCGGATGTCGACCGCAGAAATATCATTCCTCGATTCAGCGAAGAAAACATAAAAGCCAATCTGGTTTTGGTGGACGCACTTTCTGAAATTGCTAACCAAAAAAATGTTACCACGGGACAATTGGCATTGGCTTGGATTTTAGCTCAAAAGCCCTGGATAGCACCTATACCCGGCACCACGAAATTGCATCGTTTAGAGGAAAACATTGGCAGTACAAGTATTGTATTAACAGCTGATGAACTTGCCAAAATCAACACAACAGTAAATGGAATTACTCTTGTGGGCGACCGCTATCCCGAAGTTTTAGAAAAACAAATAGATAGATCATAAAAAGCAAAACAGCGTGTGAGCAATAATAAAGGGAGTGTGCAAGCTATGTAACGGGCTTGCACACAAAACTTATAAAATCATAGTTATTTGTCCGTCAAGAAAGAAATTGATTAAATTCGTAATCGAAAGATGCAGCAACAACCTAACATTCATCAAATTAAAAGTATATCTCAACTTGTGCGGGTATTGGGACTTCCTGCACCATTACATCCATTGATTGCACTGGTTGATTACAATAATGTTTCGATTGAAATGTTTCCAAAAGGGCAAAGAACAAGTTTAGATTTTTACAAAGTTTCCTTTAAGCCCACATTCATAGGACAAATAAAATATGGACAAGGATATTACGATTTTGAAGAAGGCGGATTAGCATTTCTGAAGCCAAAACAAATCGTTTTGCCGCCAGAAGACATAGAAAGCTATGAAGGTATTGCTTTGTATTTCCATCCAGACTTTATACGAAATTATCCCTTAGGAAACACAATAAATCAATATGGATTTTTCTCTTACGATGTTTCAGAAGCCTTATTTTTATCAGCAAAAGAAAAGGAAATCATAGCCAGTTTATTAGCTTCTATAGCCTGTGAATTAGACAGTAACATTGACGGTTTCAGCCAGGATATTCTGGTGTCCAAAATAGAAACGTTATTGAATTTTAGCAACCGTTTTTACAACAGGCAATTTATTACCAGGAAAGCAGTCAATCACGACATCATCACTTCTTTGGACAAACTTTTAAACAACTATTTTGAAGAAGAAACCAGTCTTAAAAACGGTTTGCCATCGGTGAAATACATCAGCACAGAATTAAAGCTATCTCAACGCTATTTGAGTGATATGTTGAGCTCATTAACAGGACTAAACACACAGCAATACATTCAAAATGCAATCATAGAAAAAGCCAAAGAAAAATTATCAACGACGAATCTATCCGTTTCGGAAATTGCTTACGAACTGGGCTTTGAACATCCACAGTCGTTCAGCAAACTTTTCAAGACAAAGACAAACGTTTCACCTTTAGGGTTCAGACAGTCATTTAATTAAATGACGGCAATTTTTCAAATTTTACCGATAGAAACCCGCTAACGGTTAGCGGGTTTCCCATAAGCAGCCGATTTTAAAACAGCTATGTCAGTATATTTGTGTTCGGGGTACTTTATTTTTTATTATCTCCTGACCTAATTTCGTTATTGATTAACCTAAGTAAAGAATCAGCGTCAGTGGCGTCCTGAAATAGCTGCCATATCATGATTCCACCGGTACGTTCAAGTGCCAGGCGGGTTTTCATTTTGATTGTAGATACACCATTATAAAAAATTGTTCCTCCATCAGCTGTAGGTAATTCATCATTTTCCTGGGCATTTGCATTTTTTTCAATGATCTTCTTATAGGTCTGGCTTCCTGCACCCGTTAACCCGAAACTATAACCATAAAACGGTACACCCAGGTTAAGGCGTCCGCCATCTATATTGCGTTCAATCTCCCAATAGTCCAGATCAGTTACAGCCATAACATATGGTGCGTGCTGGCCAGGAGCTTGAGGTCGCCACGGGCCAGTCTTGTCGTAAGACATGATGTTGATAAAATCAAACTGTGCCAATGCAACCTCGCTGAGGTGATTTCCATATTCCGTCGCGACCGCAGCAGTTAATAATTTGCCTGGTTTAATCGCCGAAGCAAGTTCTTTCACAAACCCTTCGTAGTCATTAGTAATCAACTCTCCCTCAATATCCACATCTACACCATCCAGTTCATTATCTTTCATGAATTTCGATAGGTTTGCGATAAATGGAGCTCGTCTGGCTGGTGAAACCAAAGTCCGGTAATATGCTGGTGCCCTTCCGCCTGCAATAGCCATTAACACTTTGACACCATTCTTATGCGCTTTTGTTACCACTGTTTTTAAACCGGCAACATCTTTAAAAACACCTGCAGAGTCTGGGTTAATAAATGCTATATTCAGATGCGTAATCCGCTTAAAATCGATGCTGGCACCCAATTCATCAAGGTTACCCATCACGTATCCTACCACCCTAAATTTTTCAGCGGTGTTTTGCGCACCAGCTTCAAAATAAGTCAGGATAGAAAAGATGAATACCACTAATAGTTTAATTTTCATATCTAAGTGTTTATTTTACCAATTGAGATTTTGTGTAAGCAGAGGGTTCACTCCTAATTCGTAGGCCGGAACCGGTAAAAGCAGATGCCTTGGTTCTGTAAGATTGTTGCCGGCCGTAGCAGCATATTTCAATACCGCCGGCGCGCCTGCGGTAATCTCTGCAGCTACTGATTTCATCGTTGAACCAAGGATTCCCCAGCGGATCAGATCCGGTTTTCTTAAACCTTCATAACACAATTCCCTGGATCTTTCCGCTTTAATGTAATCTGCAAAAGCTGTCTGACCAAGGCCAGCAGGTACATCCCCGGCAGTTACATTTGTTGCTCCGGCAACCAGTTTTCCGTAAGCCCTTCTTCTTACCTGATTAATGGCATTATACGCTGCAGCTGTAGGTCCGTTAACCTGGTTTTCTGCTTCAGCATACATCAAAAGTACATCAGCGTATCTTAATAATGGAAAGTTTTCTGGAGAATCATTCGTTGATTTTGGTGTAACCAGTTCATATTCCCTTCTCCATTTTCCGCAGTAGCGTTCGTAAATCTGGGTAGCGCTCCAGTTCTGCCTTACAGTGCCTTGTGTTACAAATCTCCAGGGAGCAATCGCCCAGTCCCTTCTCAAATCTATACTGGCATAGGAGTTAAACAGTCGTGCAGTAGTTTGTATAAAGCCATAAACATAACCCACCGTATTTGCTGTAGTCCATGAATTGGCTACACCTGTGTTAATTCCCACACGTCCACCCTCGCGGTAGATACCAGCGGTATTTCCCCAAAACTCTACCTCCCAAATACTCTCCTTAATATCATACAAATCCTGTGAGTAATTGATAAATACCTGCTGAAAAGATGGGTTTAGGCTATGCTCTCCGCTATTGATGACTTTAAGGGTCCAGGCCTGTGCTTCTTTGTACTTCGTTACATCTTTGATTGGATTTCCAGCCATATATAAACACACCCTGGCCAGTACACCGTCGATGGCCGATCTGTTGATACGACCTCCAAATCCTACCTTACTAGCTGTTTCAACCATTCCTTCGGCTGCAGTCATTTCAGAAATAATGGTATTATACACGTCTACAGCAGGCGATCTGGCAATGCTGGTATTGCCTGCGGACGCGGTTGCCGTCATTATCAGCGGAACGTCGCCCCAGTTGCTCACCAAAAGAAAATAATAATAGGCCCTCAAAAATTTAGCCTGGCCCAGAATGACTGTTCTCTTGTTT
>Ga0247815_10001041_pt1 | contig 21432 bp, 16 predicted proteins | sample UWRJL194509B1_FD_181014 | JGI IMG/M metagenome (GOLD analysis project Ga0247815, IMG submission 181014) | Plant litter microbial communities from Arlington Agricultural Research Station in Wisconsin, United States - UWRJ-L194-509B-1 | ecosystem: Environmental > Terrestrial > Plant litter >...
AATATCTAATTTTCCTAGATATGAAATTACATCATTTACGTAACGCCACTTTAGTTATTGAAACTGAAACCGATGTTATATTGGTTGATCCCATGTTAGGAAAGAGAAAAACGATTCCGCCTTTTACCATTTTTCGTTATAAACCCCATAGAAACCCGCTTGTTGCTTTACCCAAAAATACCAGAGATATTTTAAGCAGGGTTACTATTTGCCTAATTACACATTTACATACCGATCACATAGACAAAGCCGGGGAAGTTTTTCTAAGACGAAAAAGTATTCCGGTAATTTGCAGTGCAAAAGATGAAAATGCTTTGAGTGCAAGAGGCTTAAACATTCTTCAAACTTTAAATTATTGGGAACCGCAGGAATTTCTTGGAGGTAAAATTATAGGTATTCCAGCTATTCATGGTTACGGATTTATTGCAAAACTGATGGGAAACGTAATGGGTTTTTATATCGAATTACCTAACCAAAAATCAATCTATATAAGTTCAGATACTGTTTTTACCGAACATGTACAAAAAGTTCTGGTTGAATTTAAGCCAGAAATTGCTGTCGTAGCCTGCGGAACAGCAAGATTAGACATTGGTCAGCCTTTATTAATGAGAATGAATGATATCCTGAAATTTGTTGCCTTAGCGCCTAAATATATTTTGGCAAATCATTTAGAAGCGTTAAACCATTGCCCGACAAAAAGATCGGAATTGAGATTAGCCTTAGAGCAAAACGATCTTTTAGATAAAGTTTCGATTCCAGAAGATGGCGAAATTGTTTCGTATTAAAGTTACAACACCAGTAAACCAAATTCACGCAATGTATTGATTGGTTTTGAATACCAGAATAATTCGAAATCTTCTAAACTCGTTTCAAAATCGGCTTTTACTTCCTGAAAAGTATAATTTTTAGCATTTGAGATTGTTATTTTATTTAAAATCTCTATTAACCATTCCCCTTCTTCTTTATTGGTCTGAATGTTGAAACTTTCTTTTTTATCATGAAAAGTAAAAGTCATCATTTCCCAGGATCTTCCTTTTTTAGATTTTGTAAAATGTTCTGTAAAAGGCTTTCCTCCCAACCAAACTACTTTTGCATTTGGTTTTGTATTAAAATCGTTTCCTTCTTCAAGTGCATTAAAAATAAAATCAGGATCTATTTTTGTTTTCGGAATTTTAAAATCAAACCAATCCTGCAATTCGTAGTCAAAACAAATTCCGTGCATGAAATTAAAGAGCGATTTCTTTAAGCCAAAACTAAATTTATCATGATTGATTCCCGTAGAATCAGTATAATCAATATCATTATTGGCGAAAGTTCCAATGGCTTCGGTCTTTTTTGTTACGCCAAATTTCTCCGGATACAATCCAACCGGACTATGAGCCGTCATGGCAAACTGATGCCAAAATCCAGATTGCAGAATTCCCGCTTCGAATAACTGACGTACCATTTCGAGACTATCTACCGTTTCCTGAATGGTTTGTGTTGGATATCCGTACATTAAATAGGCATGAACCATGATTCCGGCTTCGGTAAAATTTCGGGTCACTTTTGCGACTTGTTCTACCGTTACGCCTTTGTCAATTAATTTTAATAATCGATCTGAAGCCACTTCTAAACCTCCGGAAACAGCTATACAACCGGAAGCTTTTAGTAATAAACATAAATCTTTAGAAAAGCTTTTTTCAAATCGAATGTTTGTCCACCACGTAACAGCCAGTTTTCGACGTAAAATTTCCAATGCCAAAGCACGCATTAAAGCAGGCGGTGCAGCTTCATCGACAAAATGAAATCCGTTTTGCCCTGTTTGCAGCATCATATCTTCCATTCGATCGCACAATAAATTGGCTGCAACAGGTTCGTATACTTTGATGTAATCTAATGAAATATCACAAAAAGTGCATTTTCCCCAATAACAACCGTGTGCCATGGTAAGTTTATTCCAGCGTCCGTCGCTCCACATTCTGTGCATTGGATTGACGATTTCGATAACCGAAATGTATTTATCCAAAGGCAAATCAGAATAATCAGGTGTTCCTACATAAGCTTGTTTGTAATCGTGTTTTAGAGAATTGTTTTTGTACACTACTTTTCCATCTTCTAATAAAAAAGTTCTTTTATATTGCTTCTCGTCCCTCAACTCCGCTCGGGAGGACAAATTTTCAACAAGTTCTTCTATTGGAACTTCACCATCATCTAAAGTGATAAAATCGAAAAATTCAAAAACACGTGCATCCGAAAGTGAACGTAATTCGGTATTAGGAAAACCGCCTCCCATAGAAATTTTGATTTCGGGATGATTTTGTTTGATCCATTGTGCACATCTGAAAGCGCTGTATAAATTTCCCGGAAAGGGAACAGAAATCAGAAAAAATGTAGGCTGAATCATTTCGATTTTAGCTTTCAAAATCGAAATTAAAATCGCGTCGATATAAGTTGGTTGCTGTTGTAAAGCTTCGTATAATTCATCAAACGAATTGGCGCTTCGGCCTAAACGTTCAGCATATCGGCTAAAGCCAAAATTTTCATCGACACATTCAACAATATAATCAGATATATCTTCGAGATACAAAGTTGCCAAATGTTTCGCTTTATCCTGAGTTCCCATGGTTCCAAAAGCCCAATCGAGTTCTCCTAACTGTGCAAAACGGGAAGCCTCCGGCAGAAAATCTTCCTGACAAATTTGCAAGGCTAATGTTGGATTTTTCCCCTGCAAGAACTGAATTACAGCATCAATAGTTTTAATGTATTCGTCTTGTAAAGCAAAAATACGTTTGGAGTTATCAGAAACATCATCCCTCGACTCCGCTCGGGAGGACACACTTTCAAACCTGAAACCTGAAACCTGAAACAAATCAATCAATCCTTTTTTCGAAAATAATTCTAAAATCACATCAATACCCAAATCTGCCTGAACCGATTCGATCTTTTTTGTGTTTAAAAATCCTTTTATATACGCTGTCGCCGGATACGGAGTATTCAGTTGGGTAAAAGGCGGCGTAACAACAAAAAGTTTAGTTTTCAAGGCAACATTATTTTTTGCAAAAATACGGGATATTTAGAGACTTTTCAGGAAAAGATTCAACTTGTGATTTTAGTTTTATTTTGTAGATAATTAATTACATTTGTCGCTATCCAAAACCAACCTATGAAACATAAATTACTTTTTATTTTTTTGTTTTTTTCAATATTTTGCTATTCTCAGGAAAATTGTAATAATGGAATTGATGATGATGGCGACGGCAAAATAGACTTAAATGATGAAGATTGTATTTGTAATAATACTATTTCCATTTTACAAAATTCTTCTTTTGAGGAAAAGACCAGATGTCCTCAGAATTATGACGATATTTCAACAGCCACTTATTGGACAAAAGGAACAATCCCATCCCCAGATTATTTAAACAAAGACTGCAATCTTTATAATACTATTTACAGCAAAAATCTTCAGAATTTCCCCGATGGCAAAGGAATTTTCAGGGCAGTATACAAAAACAATAAAAAAGAATATATCGCAACAAAATTAGCAAATCCATTAAGTACTGGAACAAACTATCAGTTAACACTGAATATTGCTACATTGATGGGTATCGAAACAAATAACCTAAGTAAACGTTTTGATTTTAATTTCTTAGCGCCTACTTACATAACACTTTATGGATCTAGCAATAAAGATAATTTGCCATTATATACAAATTCAGATCCAAGTTCATTTGACCCATCCTGGATTGAAATTGGAAAAGTTTTATACCAACCTCAGACTACTTGGGGAGAAATAACAATTAATTTTACCACAAATATTGCTATAAATGCAATAATGTTAGGACCAGAGAAGGTATTACCTCCATCATTTAACACTGATTATGAACCTTCTTTCTTATATGATAATTTAAGATTAAATACTGCTGAAAATTTTGGCGTTACTATTCTTCAAAGCGGCAATTTTTGCAATAATGATTTAATATTGACTGCTAACCTGACTAAAACCATGAATTTACCAACAACTTTTCAATGGTATAGAAATGGAATAGCGATAAATGGAGCAACTAATAAAACTTATCCAATTCCTTCAGTTAAAACAAATTTAGGAGAATATGCTGTAAAAGTTACAAATGGAAATGATTGCTTCATAAGTTCAAAATTAACCATAAACAATTCAATTATTAATCCTCCTGTAACAGTAGTTCAGCCTACGTGTCAAGATACAAATGGTTATATCAAAGTTAACGAACCAGGAATAGAATATAGTTTTGATAAAGGCCTGGCCTTCCTTTCAGATGACTACTATGTTACAAAAGATTTGGTATGGCAAACAGATGCCAGCTTTGTCACAAAAGAATATGGTAAATACTATGTTCAAATAAGAACTGCTTCGGGCTGTATTTCTACACCTACCATTGTAACAATTAATCCCCCAATATTACTGGACCGCCCAACATTTTCGATTATTCAACCAACTTGTAGTTCTGGCGGAACTATTACTATCACAACCCCGGGATCACAATTTAGTTTTGATAATGGTTTGACTTGGGGAAACAGTGCTACCAAAACAAATTTACCTACAGGAAATTATTTACTTAAAATAAAGAACAGTAGCGGATGTGAATCCTATTCTCAAAGCATCTTGCTTTTTCCGTCATATATTAATTCTCCAACCTATACTTTAATTAAACCTAGCTGTAATCAAGGCGGCAGTATTACTATTACTAGCCCCGCATCCGAATATAGTTTTGATAATGGAGAAACATGGACAACTAATTCAACGGCAACTAATTTACCTTCTGGTTATTATAATGTTAGAATTAAAGATGAATTTGGATGTGAATCAAAACCTTATTATAATCAAATATATTTTTATCCATTTTCTAAATCATACCCGGAAGCTAAAGTTACCCAACCAAATACTTGTAGTAATACTGGAAGTATTATTTTTTCAAAGTTTTCACATAAATATAGTATTGACAACGGATTAACATGGCAGGAAACACCTACTTTTAATAATTTAAAACCTGGCAATTACGTACTAAAAACAAAAAATGAACTAGGTTGTGAATCCGAAGTTTATCCAGTTAAAATAAATTTTTATTTATCTAAGCCAACTTATACCTCAATAAATCCTGCATGTACAACAAACGGAAGTATTACTATTACAAGCCCGGCATCCGAATATAGTTTTGATAATGGAGAAACATGGACAACAAATCCAACGGCAGCTAATTTATCTTCGGGTTATTATAATATTAAAATTAAAAATGAATTAGGCTGTGAATCCGATGTTGTATATGTCAATTTACCAGCTTTCTATCTTGATGTGCCTACCTATAAGATAATAAATCCTAATTGTGAAACGGAATCAAAATGGAGTATTTCAATTACAACCCCTGCTGCATTTTATAGTTTTGACGGGGGAGCAACATGGGGTACAAGCCCAAATATTTCTAATTTAGATTATGGAAGTTATTTCTTGAAAATAAAAAATTCTTTAGGCTGTGAATCCAATTATGCATTTGCCAATATAAGTAATGCTTATTACTTAGCACCTCCCGATTTTTTAGTTACAAAACCTACTTGTACCACTCCTGCACGCGTTACCATAACTACTCCTGCTGCATTTTATAGTTTTGATGATGGAGCAACATGGAGTACGGATCCAAATCTTACTAAATATCCCAATGGTGGTGTAAGTGGCTTTCTTAGGATTAAAAATAAAGCAGGCTGTATAAGTGAAAATAATTGGTTTGGTCTTAACCTCAATTTCCTTGATGCTCCTACTTATACAATGGTGCAGCCAATGACTTGTGATAGTAATGCTACCGGAAGTATTACCATTACGACATCAGCCGCCTTATATAGTTTTGATGGTGGTTTAACCTGGAGTACTAACCCTACAGCTTCAAATCTTCCTATAGGATTTAAATATCAATTAAAAATAAGAAACAAAGAAGGATGTGAGTCAGGAAACCATGTAATTGAATTCACTCCTTTTAAAACAAAAGAGGTCGAATATAAAGTTACTAATCCTAGCTGTGGCAAAGGAGGTTCTATTACAATTACTACACCAGCACCATTTTACAGTTTTGATGGTGGCGAAACTTGGGGTACAAGTTCAACCGCTTCAAATTTACCACTTGGTTTTTATTATCCTAAAATAAAAAGTGAATCTGGATGTGTCTCAGGAACAAACTATTCTGTAAATTTTAATGAAGAATATTTATCTAATTTTAATATACAAGTAACTCAACCTACTTGTGAATCAAAGAATAAAGGGAGCATTACTATAGATCCCCTATTTGATCAATATAGCTTTGATGATGGTACAACCTGGAGTCAATACAACACAGCCACAAATTTATCACCTGGTAATTATTCCATAAAAGTTAAAAATAATTTAGGATGTGAGTCCTGGTGGAGAGTTGTAATACTTTATGATTTTTATTTACCTAGACCCAATTATACTACAACCCCTCCTATATGTGGAACTGGGGGAAGTATTACAATAAATACTCCAGCTGCATTATACAGTTTTGATAATGGAGAAAATTGGACAACTAATCCAACGGCTGCAAATTTAGATGAAGGATATTACATCATAAAGATAAAAAATGAATTAGGATGTGAATCCTATCCGCTAAATATTTACATTCCAAAATTTTACCTTAATCTCCCTTTATACTCAACAGTAAATCCTAATTGTGAATCTTTAGGCAGCATAACTTTCACTACAGTTGCTTCAGAATATAGTATAGATAATGGTAATACTTGGACAACTAACTCTACTTTTCCTAATTTACCTACTGGTAATTATCTTTTAAAAATAAAAAACGCTTTAGGATGTGAATCCAATTATAGTTCAGTTTCTCTTAATAATGTAAATTTTCCAGCTCAAAAACCTACTGTTTCAATTCAACAACCAAGCAGCTGTACTTCTGCAAAAGGGAGCATTTCGGTGACTACAAATGCTTCTTTTTACAGCTTTGACAACGGACAAACATGGGGTACAAATGCTACTGCAGTAAATTTAATTTCTGGTGAGTACTTTATAAAAATCAAAAACAGCAGTACAGGCTGTCCTTCTATTGCAACAAAAGCAGTTATAAACCCTCCTTTAGACGCAATAGTATCGCCAAATTATACAGTTACTCAACCTATAAGCTGTACCAATCCTTTTGGAATAATTAATATAACAACCATAGCTTCGAAATATAGTTTTGACAATGGATTAACATGGAAAACAAATTCAGATTCTGGAAATTTAGCTGTAGGGAATTATATGATTAAAATTCAAAATTCTGCCGGATGTGAATCCGAAGCTGTTTCTATTAACATAAATATACCAGCAGATTACCCACCTGTCCCAACAAACAGTATAACTCAACCCGATTGTAATAATAGTCAAGGAAAAATAACTATTCTTTCTATAGCATCAGAATACAGTTTTGATAATGGTCTAAGCTGGACTAGTAATGCAACATCAACGCTTTTAAATCCAGGCGAATATAATCTAAAAATAAAAAATGCCAATGGATGTGTTTCTGAGGCTACAAAAGCAATTATAAAAGATTTTGTTAATTCTATACCGACTCCTGAAAATCTAAATCCTAAAATCTTCTGCATTCAAGAAAATGCAACTTTAGACAACATTCAAATTACCGGAAACAACATAAAATGGTATAATGCCCAAATAGGTGGAACACTTTTATCGAATACAACATTACTTCAAAATAATACAGTCTATTTTGCATCACAAACAATTGATGGCTGCGAAAGTGCCAGAATACCTGTAACAACAAAAATTCAGAATACTTTAGCACCAACAGGAGATGCAAATCAGCCTTTTTGTACCGGACAAAATCCAACAATTGCTAATATTCAAATTAATGGAGATTTAATAAAATGGTATGACATTGCTAGTAATGGTTCTCTATTAACAGAGACAACCAATCTTGTTGATGGAAAAACCTATTATGCGTCGCAAACTATCAACGGCTGCGAAAGTCCTAGATTCGGAATTACAGTTTCAATTGTAAATACTCCTTCTGCTCCAACTGGAAATGCAAATCAGGAATTTTGTAAAAGCGAAAATGCAACATTAAATGACATTCAAATAACAGGACAGAACACAAAATGGTACGACACTAATTTCTCCGCTGCTGTTTTACCCAATACTACAGTACTAGAAAACAATAAAACGTATTATGTTTCACAAACCATTGGATGCGAAAGTGACAGAACTCCAATTCTAGTTCAGGTTTATGATACTCCTTTACCAATTGGAAACAATAATCAACAATTTTGTATCGATGAAATTGCAACTTTAGAAAATATAGCGTTAACCGGAACGGCAATAAAATGGTATGACTCCGCCACAAATGGCAACATTTTATCAGAAACCACTTTATTACAAAATGGTATTTATTACGCTACGCAAACAGTAAACAACTGCGAAAGTAAAAGATTAGCAATTACAGTAAAAATTCAGGATACACAAAATCCAATTGCTGATTCACCACAAATATTCTGCGTGCAACAAAGTGCTTCAATAAAAAGCATCAACATTACAGGGCAAAATATAAAATGGTATCAAAGTACATCTTCGAATACCACGTTGTCTGAATCAGCAGCTCTTGAAAACGGAATCACTTATTATGCCTCACAAACCGTAAACAATTGCGAAAGCGACAGAATTCCAATTACAATAAATATTTTGGAAGCAACTCAAGGACATTGTATCAATTTTGTGGACGAACTTCCTTTTCCTAAATTCTTTACACCAAATAATGATGGTTATAATGATATCTGGACAATAGACTTCGCTTATTTGAAACCGAATACAACAATCAAAATATTTGATCGCTACGGAAAATTCATCAAGGAACTAAATCCTCATACTTCCTGGGACGGAACTTACCTAGGTAGAAATGAATCCGAGTCAGATTATTGGTTTACTGCAACAAAATTAAACGGAAAAGAATATAGAGGACATTTTACTCTAAAAAGATAAAAAAATAACCGCAAAGTAAATTTGCGGTTATTTTTTATTTAGAACTTATGCATCTTATTTTGTTTGCACTAAAAGCCAACTAGATATTTCTTCTAAAGCTATAGGAGAAAATGTCTGCTCAATCGTATCATATTCCATCGGAGACCCTGTTTTACATTCCTGAAACAAATGATTTAAACCAGGAAGCTCTTTGATGGTTACATTTTTATTCCCTGCCTTGCTTAAGGCTTTTTTAATCGCTTCTAAGTTAACAGTTGCAGGAACTTGCAAATCTTTGCTGCCATTAAGAGCTAAAACAGGGCATTTTACTTTTGCTAAAGCGACTGCCGGATCGATTCTTAAAAAATTATACCACCAGACATTTGTAATTTGTTCTGTAAATGATTTTGCAGTTTTATCATCAAATTTTGATTGAGCATAGCTACTTAAATCATTTTTTAGCTTTTCATCATTTGCAGCAGAAGCCAAGACAATTTCGTAGGAACCTTTAAAAATCTCCTGACCTTTTTGAACGTCATTTTCAGGAACTCCAAATTGTCTTTCAAGTATTTCTTTTTGTAGTAACAATAATTTATCCCCACGAAGACCCGGCCCGGCCAACAAAATAATAAAGTCAATGTCTTTTGAATTTCCTGCAATCATTGGAGCTATTACGCCTCCCTCACTATGGCCTATTAATCCTATTTTGCTTTTATTAATTTCTTTTCTGGTTTTTAAGTAATCAACTCCAGCCTGAACATCTCTTGCAAAATCAATCGTTGTTGCTTTTGTAAAATCACCCGTTGATTCACCAGCCCCACGATCATCAAAACGTAAAACGGCTATTCCTTTTTTTGTTAAATAATCAGACAAAACTAAAAATGGTTTATGCCTTAGTATTTCTTCGTCTCTATTTTGTTTGCCACTTCCGGTAATTAAAATTACAGCTGGAAAATTACCTTCTTTTTTAGGTAAGGACAAAGTTCCTGCTAAAGTTACATGATCTGTTTTATTTTCAAATTTCACTTCTTCGGTACAATACGAAAAAGGTTTTTGCGGTTCTTGTGGTCTTGCATATACTTGTTTTTGAATTACTTCTTTCGATAAATTCATCTCGAAAGATTGCCCGCCTTGCGTAAAAGTACCTACAATAATATTGTCTTTATTTAAAGTTCCAACATAAGAAATTTGAGCACTTGGAATTTCTAATTTTAAAATTGAATTTTCAAAAGTTGTTTTTTCTAATGGAATTCCAGTCACTTTCTGGTCTGGACTATCCATTGTTGCATTATAACCATTTTCGGTTTTATTTACATTAAATGAAACTCTTAATTGAGTGCCCTGTACTTTTAAAACACCATTCCATTTTCCTGAAATTTCTTGTCCTCTCATTATAAAAGAGCCTAAAATTGTAATTAAAATAAGTATAATTTTCGTCATTTGTTTTGATTGATTATGTAATTAAACTAGTTTGATTGATGATCTCTTTTTTGTATTTGTTTGAACTTTATAAAAGAATAAACTATCGGAATTAATGCTGAAATTAGAATGATAAAAACAAATACATTCCGAAATCCATTGTTTAAAACTAATCCTCCTAGTAATAGAATAAAGCCTCCAATAAGCCAAATCTTACCTGCAAATGCATGGGTAGCTTTCCATACTTCACTATTTTCAAGTGTCCATGGTGTACGGATTCCTATAAAATAATTAGGCTGAATTACTTTAAAATAATTCCCAAAAATCATTAATAGCACTCCTAATAAGGCAAAAACTAAATTAGGATTATTTACAGATCGTTCTTTTGTAGTATAAAGAATTAATAATGCTACCAAAGACATGAACAGCACTAAAAAAAACTTGAGCTGATAGAATTTTCCTCCCATCAAAGAAATTCTCTTTTTAGGATCTATTTTTGGAATAAAAGTCATCAAAACATACATTAAAACCGGCAAAAGAAACAATATTAGAATAAGCGAAAACTTGTCGCCCCAATTATCAATTTCTCCTTTATAATTCCAATGTATTGGAACTCTCTGAGGAAGGCTGTCCCAAATAATAGCTAAATACACAAAAGGTGTCAAAACAATTCCAATTATTGGAAGCTCTTTTTTCAGTTCTAAATTCATTTTTATTTTTTAAAGGTTAGTATCCATTGCAAAACATCTTCCATTATGGTGGTATTGATGGAGTAAATGATGAATTGCCCGTTTTTTTCAGAGGTAATTAAATCTGCACGTTTCAAAATATCCAAATGATGCGAAATACTCGGTTTTGAAATATTGAACGCATCAGCAATTTCTCCGGCAGACAAATCTTTCTCTTTCAAAAGTTCCAGAATTTCTCTTCGGGTTGCATCGTTTAATGCTTTAAAAATATCATTCATCATTTATATATTTAGACAAATATCTAAATACTTTTTTAATTAACAAAAAAAAGGCTCTAATTTTACATTAAAGCCTCTTTATAAAATTTATTTTAAATGAAATTTTTAAAATTTATGTTCCTCTTTACTAATGACCAAAAAGGCAAACAAAGAGATACAGGCCGCAATCGTTAAATACAAACCTACATAACTTACGCTATAAGTAGAGGCCAGCCAAATTGCAATCATGGGTGCGAAAGCAGCACCAAGAATTCCTGCCATATTAAAAGTCAAGGACGCACCGGAATAACGAACATTTGTTGGAAACAACTCTGATAAAAAAGTACCCAATGGCCCATAAGTAAAGCCCATTAAGGCCATTCCGATACAGGCAAAAGTAGTCACCAAAACAATGTTTCCGGAACTTAAAAAGTATGAAAAGAAAAATCCGAAGATCGCAATTGCCACTGTAGCTATAATAAGCATTTTACGTCGGCCAATTTTATCGGCAACTACAGCCGAAACCGGAATAAAAATAGCAAAAAACAATACCGAAAATAACTGTATTAATAATCCGTCTCTTTTCACAATTCCTAAATCTGAAGTCGCCCAACTCAACGTAAAAACAGTCATTAAATAAAAAACCAAGAAGGTTGTAACAGCAGCAAAGGTTCCAAAAATCAATTGATTTTTATACGATTTTACAAGTGTTAAAAAAGGAACTTTTACTTCTTCCTGTTCTTTTTTAGAATTTTCGAAAGAAGGTGTTTCGGTTATTTTTGTTCGAATATAAAATCCTATTACTACCAAAAGTGAACTGGCAATAAACGGAATTCTCCATCCATAATCCATGAAATCTTCATTGCTCATTGAATCGGTCAAGAATAAAAAAGTTCCTCCTGACAGCAATAATCCTATCGGAGCGCCCAATTGCGGAAACATTCCGTACCAGGCACGCTTATTTGGTGGTGCATTTTCTATAGCCAATAAAACTGCTCCTCCCCACTCGCCTCCTAAACCTACACCTTGTCCAAATCGACACAGCATTAATAATAATGGAGCCGCAACGCCAATACTGGCATAACTTGGTAAAAACCCAATGGTCACGGTCGAAATACCCATCGTTAACAAAGCAGCAACCAAAGTAAATTTACGCCCAATTTTATCACCGTAATGTCCAAAAAAAGCGGATCCTAAAGGACGTGATAAAAACGCTATTGAAAAAGTTGCTAAAGATTCCAGAGTCGCTATAGTCGAATTAGAACCAGGGAAAAATAATTGCGGGAAGACCAATACTGCGGCATTGGCATAAATATAAAAATCAAAAAATTCAATTGTAGTTCCTATTAAAGAACCAAAAAGAACGTGTTTTAGTGAGTTCTTCTTTTTCGGGTTAGTTTCCATGTAAAATAGATATATCTTTTTTAATTACAAAAATAGAATTTCGCTAGCAATAATTCATCTTTAGAATAAATACTTTTAAATGATCACGTATTTTTAACAACTTTACCGAATTTTCATTTTATTTTATTCCACAAACAACTCAACATTAAAAACTTGATTACAGGAGCTTTAAAATAAAAAACAAAAATCAAATCATAAGCTATCGTTAAAACTGTTTTTCACTGCATATTTTCATTAAATTTACAGCTGTCAAAAATAAATTTAAAATTATGCCAACCGACTGTATCAGCTATCAAACTTCAGGATATTTTTCTAAATTGATGCAAGATTATTTAGATCAAAAATCAGAATTAAAACCGCTGTACAACAATTTTCCTACCTTAGAAAACTTCGAAAAACAAATTGCCGAAAAAGCCGCAAACTTTGATAACAACAACCGAATCCCATTGGTTGAAACTTTAAAAAAGCAATACCACCACATCGAAATTTCTGATTCGACAAAACAAAACATCGAACTTTTAGGGCTTCAAAACACATATACCATTACCACCGGACATCAGTTAAATTTATTTAGCGGTCCCTTGTATTTCTTATATAAAATCATTTCGACGATTAACCTTACCAAGGAATTAAAGCTAAAATATCCATCGAATAATTTTGTGCCTGTTTATTGGATGGCGACCGAAGATCATGATTTTGAAGAGATCAACTATTTTAATTTTAAAGGAAAAAAATTCCGATGGAACAAAGAAAGCACGGGTCCTGTTGGAAGACTTTCTACGGAAGGCTTAGCTGAATTTTTCGAAATTTATTCTAAAGAATTAGGATCGAGCACTAATGCCAATGTTTTGAAAAAAGTTTTTGAAGAAGCGTATTTAAAACACGAAAAACTGGCCGATGCTACTCGTTTTTTAGCCAATAGTTTATTTGGCAATTATGGCTTGGTAATTTTAGATGCTGATGATGCCAATTTAAAACAAGCATTTATTCCGTACATCAAAGAAGAATTAGAACAACAAACTTCTTTCAAAGCGGTTCAGGAAACGATAGAACAACTCAAGGATTATACTGTTCAGGTAAATCCCCGTGAAATAAATTTATTTTATATCGAAGATGATTTGCGTGAACGCATTATTTTCGAAAATGATAAATACTTTGTCAACAACACCAGAATCTCATTTTCTAAAGATGAAATTTTAAAAGTATTAGAAAGCAATCCCGAGAAATTTAGTCCAAATGTGATTATGCGTCCGTTGTATCAGGAAATTATTTTACCTAATTTGTGCTACATTGGCGGAGGTGGGGAAATTGCTTATTGGTTAGAATTGAAATCATTTTTCGAAGCTGTAAACATTACTTTCCCAATGCTTTTGGTTCGTAATTCTGTTCTTTTATCAACAGAAAAACAAGCTAAAAAAGCAGACAAATTAAATCTCACCTGGGCAGATTTATTCACAAAACCAGAAAATTTAATCAATGCGAGTACACATAAATTATCTGCTTTTCCGATTGATTTAACACCTCAAAAAGAAATATTAGAAAAACAATTTGAATATCTTTATGAACTTGCGCAGCAAACCGACAAATCATTTACCGGAGCTGTAAAAGCGCAGGAAGTAAAACAAAAGAAAGGATTAGACAATCTTGAAAAAAGATTATTAAAAGCTCAAAAACGAAAATTAGATCACGAATTGCAACGTGTAACAGATTTGCAATTCGAATTGTTTCCTAATCAAAGTTTACAGGAACGCCATACTAATTTCTCAGAATTTTATCTCGAAAAAGGCGAACAGTTGATTCCGCTTTTAATTCAAAAATTAAAACCATTAGAAAACAATTTTAATATAATTATGATATAAAAAAGTTTGCCACGAATTACACAAATTTCCACGAATGTAAATACTCAAAGGAAAGCAATATGCTTCTCTTTAAAATTAGTGCAAATTCGCGCAATTAGTGGCAAACAAACAATAAAGTAATAATCCTCAGAAACAAATAACCACCTCTTCTGAAATTATTGCCTCTCTAAACCAAATAGTAACTTTTTAAAAACAAAAATTAACCTATTTACCAAAATTATGACCAGAGAGCGCTTGATTTCATTGGATGTCTTTAGAGGACTCACTATTTTATTGATGACAATTGTAAACAACCCCGGAGATTGGGGCAATGTTTATCCGCCATTATTACACGCCGAATGGCACGGCTGCACCCCAACCGATTTAGTTTTTCCGTTTTTTATTTTTATAATGGGAGTTGCTGTTCCGCTTGCAATGCCTGATAAATTTTATGACGGCACAACTTTCAACAAAATTTTAGTTCGCTCGTTGCGAATGCTTTGTTTAGGGATTTTCTTCAACTTTTTTGGAAAAATCCAATTATTCGGACTTGAAGGGATTCCACTTCTTATTGGCCGTCTCGCTATTACCATTGCCGTTGGTTATGCTTTGATGGGGAGTTTCAGTTCAAAAATCAAAAACATTTTAGCCTTTTCGATTCTGTTTATCTATTTGTTTTTGGCTTATAGCGGTATCGAAGCTTACAGCGATGTAAGGCTTCCCGGAGTTTTACAGCGTATTGCAATTGTATATTTTGTAGTTTCTCTTTTGTATTTAAAAACGTCTCAAAAAACGCAAATCATAACCGGAATTGTTTTATTGTTAGGTTATTGGGCGATGATGACTCTAATTCCTGTTCCCGGAATTGGCGAATCAAATCTTGACAAAGGAACCAACTTAGCTTCCTGGCTTGACAGTGTTTTACTAAAAGGCCATATGTATCGAGGAACCGTAACCTGGGATCCCGAAGGAATTTTGAGTACGATCCCGTCAATCGTAAACGGAATTATCGGTTTATTAATCGGGCAACTTTTACAAACTGATACCATCAAAATCCAAAAAGCACAAAAAATGGGGATCATTGGTACGATACTTATCTTTTTTGGTTTAATATGGGATATCATTTTCCCCATAAACAAATCACTCTGGACAAGCAGCTACGTTCTATATACTACAGGATTAGCAACAGTCGTATTAACCGTTCTATACTACACAATTGATATTGCTAATTATAAAAAAGGTTTCAAACCCTTCTTAATTTGGGGAGTAAATCCCATGATTGTTTTCTTTACCTCACAAATTATTCCGCAGGCTTTGGTCATGATCGAGTTTCAAAACCCGCATAATCCTTCAGAAAAAATCAATCTTTTAAATTATTTATATACTTTCGGAATTGCACCATTTTTCAGTAATCCTATGACCGCTTCTTTAGCCGGAGCTTTGGTGTACGTTGGCATCTGGACGTTTATATTGTGGATATTCTACAAAAATAAATTGATTTTCAAAGTATAAAATTATCTCACCATTTAAGTAATATAAGATATTATAAGTAGAGTCTGCACGGTATCCCTACTTTCTATAATGATCAACTTTGCATTAAATTCATAGCATGACATCATCCTATTTAAATGAACTTACATAACTTATATGGTTTAAAAATAATCAAAACATCATTCTACCCTGTTTTAATTACGAATTAATTAAAATCAATTCATAAAAAAAGTATACTTTTGCACAAAATTTAATAAAATATAAAATGGCAACTAATAGAACTTTTACAATGATTAAGCCAGATGCAGTTCAAAACGGACACATCGGTAATATCTTAGCAATGATTACTAACGGAGGTTTCAAAATCGTTTCATTAAAATTAACTCAACTAACTGTAGCTGATGCTAAAGCATTTTACGCAGTTCACGCAGAAAGACCTTTCTACGGAGAATTAGTTGAATTCATGTCTCGCGGACCAATTGTTGCTGCAATTTTAGAAAAAGACAACGCAGTAGAAGATTTCAGAACTTTAATCGGGGCTACAAATCCTGCTGAAGCTGCTGAAGGAACTATTCGTAAAGCATACGCAACTTCTATTGGAGAAAATGCAGTTCACGGTTCTGATAGCGACGAAAACGCTGCTATCGAAGGTGCATTCCATTTTGCCGGAAGAGAGCAATTCTAATATAAGTTTACAGTCACAGTTATCAGTGACAGTTTACAATACAAAAAAACCTGTTTCAAATCTGAAACAGGTTTTTTTATTTCTTATTATTTAAAGAGCAAATAACTTTCTCTTTTAAAAGTACTTTCTATCTCGCCTAAATCAATCAAATTCTCTTTCAAATTTGCCTTTAAGTTCTCAAAATTACTATGATAAAAACTTGAAATACTTCCTACTCTCTTTCCTTTTTCAAGAATAAAAATCGTTTCAGAAACCCCAAGTTTTCCTGACTCAAACATTGTTATAAAACCATCTAATCTATTGAAGTCATAAATTTTAGATTTTCCCATTCCAAAATAGCGCTTCACTCTTATTGTCTTTTTATCAAATGATACTTTATGTGCTCTGGTTCTAAAAACCGTTAGCCAAAAAAACAAGATAAATAACAAAAATACAACAGGCAAAGTCATACCGGCATTAGGAGATGTAACACAGAGATAAACTAACAATAGCGGCAAAATTGTTATATAAGAAGTTATAAAAATGGGTAAAATTTTAAACTTAGAATTCACAACCATCATGATTTAAACTTTTCAATTAAAAATTATCTCAAAACCACATCCTTCACCACTTCACGACCTAACTCTTCGTTAATCATTTTCACGATTTTAGTTTTTCCGTGGCTTAATTCTTCTCTCAACACTGCCGATGCCAGTTCTACATACAAAGTACTTCCTTTCAGCACAACATTTTTTGTATACGTATTTACACCATTCCCCATCAACTGTCTCCACGCCTCTTTTACATCAATCTGATCCATTCCGGGCTGAAGTTTATTTACCTGGATAATCTGTTGTAAAACAGCCCCGATTGTCTGATTATTTAGTCTTTTTGCCATCGTCTAATAAATTTACCGGTCCTGCTTTTTTATAATGATATTCTTTTTTCTCCTTATTTTTTACCACCAATTTCTCATCTGTAATCGAAACCAGCTCCTCACTCCATTTTGCGTAATCTGTCTTATAATCCAGAAAAACCTGATCGTCCTTAAATCGAACCGAAACATTTTCAAAAGAATCACTTGTCAAAAAAGTTCCGTCAAGTTGCGGCATTACTTTCTTTCTAATTCCTTTATTATTTTTTATGTCAAAATAATCAAAACTTTCATTCATTTTATAATCCTTCTCTTCACCCTTATCAAAAACCACTTTTTCTATTTCCCAGTAACCGTTTAATTTCGCAATATCTTCCGGTTTAATTTCCTGTTTGCAGCTCACAAACAAAAGCGATAAAACCAAAATTATAAAAGTGTTTTTCATACTATATTTTATTAAAATTCAATAATTACTAGTGTCAGAATCCTAAATCTAAATAAGAAGAACCAGGAGCTATTTCCTGCTGTCCGCTATATCTTTTCCTGTCTAAAGAAGCCAGAAAAAGGATGCCGCTCCCATCAGGGCTAGGGCATCCTTTTCCAAAAGAAATTCTGTGATACAAAGTTAACTTTATAAAATTCAAATAAAATTTTTATCTCTTAATTTTTATAAGATTCACAATAATAAAAAACAAGAAAACATCCTTAACAAAAAACTTATTCTAGCAAAAATTTGACTTATAAAGGCTATAGAAAATTTTAATATGTCGCATTTTTACATTCAAAGTGTTTTAACTTTTCTCGTCAAAACACTTACTAATCAGACACTTTACCAGATACACAATAACGAAATGAAGAAAATACTACTATTTATTATTATCACTTTACTCTCCTGTACAAATAAAAAAAGCAACAAAACCGAACCTATTATCCAGGAAAGTAATATCATTAAAATTACAGAAGAAAAAAATGAAGAAAAAATAATAGATTCCGTAAAACACAGCTTCTTAGACACACAAAAAACGAAGAATTCACCAGTAAAAATTATCTCGGCTAAATTGCTTAAGAATCAATATTCTGATCATAAGGACATTAAATTAATCTACAAAAACACCACAAGAAAAAACATCAAAGCCATTAAATTTGAATGGTATTGCGAAAACGCATTTGACAAACCGGCAAGTGGCCAATTTTTCTTTGTAAAAGGAATCACAAGAGGACACACCGATAATTTATTAAACTCCAAAACAGTAGAATCAAAAATATGGGAAGATTTTTCAACAGATGCCTACACCATTATAGCAGCAAGGGCCTACTACGTTGTATTTACTGACGGAACAAAATGGAAACTTAAATAAGAAACGAGAATGTATTTAGATTAAATTCCAGCCTTTTTTCACTAAAAAGTTTTTGCAGTTCCCACAGAAATCTTTTTCTTCATCCAGATGATTTCCACCTTCAGCGTCTCTCATCAGACAGGTTTTCATTTCGCAATGAGGCAGCCCTTCGGTATGACCCAATTCATGCAAAACCACCTTATAAAATTGCTGGTTTCTATTTTTTCCTGCCATTCTGAAATCCGAAACTACGCAGGATTTACCAGGCCGGTAACCCAATCCCATTACACCCCAATCTTTAACTCCTTTATATGTTGTACTAATATCATGATTTGATAATCCAACAATTAAAGAATCTTTGCCAATATTATCTCTAAGACTTTTTATAATACTATCAGCGCGATACCTGTTTCTGGGTTTATAATATGAATTTTCAGGAAAGGAGATATTTGACCTTAAAACTACATTTGGGTTTATAGTTTTAATTTCCGCAAATACCATTTGGGATTGTTCTGTTTTAAAATCACCTAAAGGCTGTATAACAATTACTTTTTGGCTTTTGACACTGCTTTCAGTTTTCTCATTTTTACAAGAAAGCAAAAGAAAAAGAAAAACAAGAAAACAGTATTTCATAATCAAACTACAGCAATAAATTATTGTTTAGTACGCAGTCTTTTACGAACTCCCATAAAGAAAAAAGCTATTCCTAAAACCAATAAAATGTAGTAAAAAGAAAGACTATTATCTCTCAAAACACTCGCCAAGACAAAACAAACAACGCTGGCGAAATAAAAAACAACTGCCGATATATTTTTAAAAGAAGAAAAACTCATTATAAATTATTTAAAAAAACTGTCGACGAATTCATATTTATTAAAGACTTGCAAATCTTCAATTCCTTCACCAACACCAATATATTTTACAGGAATCTGAAACTGGTCAGAAATACCAATTACAACACCACCTTTTGCAGTTCCGTCAAGTTTGGTTACCGCAAGCGAAGTTACCTCAGTTGCAGCAGTAAACTGTTTCGCTTGTTCGAAAGCATTTTGACCTGTAGAACCATCTAATACCAATAATACATCATGAGGCGCATCAGTAACCACTTTTTGCATTACACGTTTTACTTTGGTAAGCTCGTTCATCAAATTGACTTTGTTATGCAAACGTCCGGCAGTATCAATAATAACCACATCGGCATTTTGAGCTACGGCAGACTGCAAAGTATCAAAAGCTACAGATGCAGGATCACTACCCATATTTTGTCTCACAATAGGTACATCTACGCGATCTGCCCAAACCTGCAACTGGTCGATAGCAGCAGCACGAAAAGTATCTGCAGCACCTAAAACGACTTTATAACCCGCTTTTTTAAACTGATACGCCAGTTTACCAATTGTAGTCGTTTTACCAACTCCGTTTACCCCAACCACCATTAAAACGTATGGTTTTTTATCTTTCGGAATTTCGAATTCAGTAGCTTCTCCAGTATTAGTTTCAGATAATAAAGCCCCAATTTCTTCACGAAGAATTTTGTTCAGCTCCTCTGTACCTAAATATTTGTCTTCAGCAACACGTTTTTCAATTCTTGAAATTACCTTAAGGGTTGTATTTACACCCACATCAGAAGCAACAAGAATTTCTTCCAGATCATCAAGAACGTCGTCATCGACTTTAGATTTTCCGGCAACAGCTTTGCTTAACTTTGAGAAAAAAGTAGTTTTTGATTTTTCAAGACCTTTGTCTAAAGTCTCTTTTTTATCAGTAGAGAATAATTTTTTAAAAAAACTCATTTTTATAGGTTGTTAGTTTTTTAGATTATACGATTTTTTGACAATCTAAATAATCCTGGTATTTATAGAAGACCAATTGTTTTAGTCCCGACAGCATTTATCCTTTTATTTCCGCCAAATTCGGATAGTAAAGATAGAGAGGATAACGGGAATTATTGCTTAAAAAAAAGCCAATTGTTATATTTCTATAAAATTTTAGACAAATATAAAAAATAAAAAAGCTACTTCCGAATGAAAGTAGCTTTTCTATATAGTGTAATTGTTATTATTTCTTTTTCAAGAAAGTATCAACTTCTTCAGGAGCCATAATAGATTCTACGAATGTATATGCACCAGTTTTAGGAGATTTCACCATTTTGATGGCTTTTGATAATCTCTTAGAAGCTGTTTGTAACGATGCTACGGTTTTCTTTGCCATGATTCAAATGTTATTTGAAGCTTTTATAAAACTCTAATGGCAAAACCATTGAGATTTACAAAAATCTCTAATTATTACTTAATTTCTTTGTGAACAGTTACGCGTTTCAAGATTGGATTAAATTTCTTAATCTCTAATCTGTCTGGAGTATTTTTTTTGTTCTTAGTTGTAATGTATCTAGAAGTTCCTGGAACACCAGAAGTCTTGTGCTCAGTACATTCTAAAATTACCTGGATTCTATTACCTTTCTTTGCCATCTTGCTATATATTT
>Ga0247815_10001043_pt1 | contig 21389 bp, 26 predicted proteins | sample UWRJL194509B1_FD_181014 | JGI IMG/M metagenome (GOLD analysis project Ga0247815, IMG submission 181014) | Plant litter microbial communities from Arlington Agricultural Research Station in Wisconsin, United States - UWRJ-L194-509B-1 | ecosystem: Environmental > Terrestrial > Plant litter >...
CGAGGAAGATATTGAAGCGGGGATAGTCGACGCAGCCGCTGGGATAGACGTCTGGAGCGAAGCTCTTCCGCTTGGAGTACTTGTGTGAAGTTGCACGAGTCTGCCGGGATCCTCGTCGTTCAACAGCCGCGGCTGCTCACCGTAGTGCGACGGGACGAGGCAAGCTCGCGTAGGCATACCGTTCGCTTATTCAGACAATATGACCCTACAACCAATTTACTCTTTCAGACTAATCAGCAGCCTTGAGGGATGATGACGTTGACTCAACGCGCGGTTGGTCCCGTGATCATCGGAGTGCAAACGGCCGCAGCGCGTCTTTCGCTCTCCTCTTGTCACCGCGATCTCAAGCATTGCTCGGCGCGCACTCTTGCCAGTCGAGCATACTTGAATTATTTCCCCTTGAGCGGAGCGCGAAACCAGAACCGATGCTCCCCGGCCTCTTCACTGTATTTAGCGCAGCGACTGCGACACTGGCAGCAGAATGGACTCTGGCGCTCGACCCTCTGACGGCACCGGCACCATTTTGGGAGGTCTTGCGGTCTTCAACAGGTCACTGCGAGATAATTCAAACTGGCCAACGGCTCAATAGAGCATTGCGCGACCCAACGTCGGTGTACCTTGAACGAATCCCAGAAGAACTTGCCCCGCGCGGTGCGCCAACGACGTTGACCGACCCGCAAGAAATTATGCGCTTCTTCAGTCATGACCAGCTCGCGCTTGAGGCTGCAGTTCGCTCCCAATGTCACGACATGGTCACACTCAATGCGCCACAGCAGGGGTCCGGGCAGCTACGCATGGGATCGGTGGTCACCTCAGCGCCGGTAGAACCACCGCCATTACTAGTTACTCCGATCCTCACTTCTGGTGATAGCAAGAACCGCGTCAGTCTAGTATTCTTTTCCGATGGCTGTGAGTACGCAGTGAGGTTGATTCCTTCGCGGTTATCTGAGAGCTGACGTACTGTCCAGACACAGAGAACGAGCATGACAAGTTCATCGAGGATGCAACCAAACTGGCTTACGACATCGCTGGTAACACAACGTTCGCTACCGTCCAACCCCTTCTCAATATCTTCGCGGCGTTCTCGCCAAGTGTTGAAGTGGGTTTACCTGTGCAGCTCTTGGCGTGTCATTGGATTTTGACCTCGCTTGTTTAGAGTGGGATTGGGATGGGCGGAAAGCAAAAGGAGTACGTCAGAGATATCAGTGACTAGAGGTCGACTCACACTCATTGGCAGCACCGTTTTTGGCCTGTACCGCGATGGCACTGAGCTGCGTGGCGTTTATACTGGGAAGAAGAAAGTTGCCAGGGCCGCTTGTCAGTCAGTTGCTCTGACCGTGGGCTGCGACTATCCTATCCTTCTCGGTACGATGCTCGCATATTGTCAATCTCTCGTCACACTCATGTCGTTTTCAGGGAATGACCCTCGTTATGGCGGTATGTACATCAATGGCTACTGTCTCTCGCTTCTGACAACTTGGTCTGCCCAGGTCTCGGCGGACCGTTCACGTCAGTCATTTCGCTGAGAAGGGAGTGCTGTCCGCAAACTGATCTATACACAGAATCGTCACCGCATCCAAGCTGAACGGGCCGCTTGTCCTGAGGTTCGTCAGATATTGTTGCACATATCCCAGCTCACCTTTTTTTAGGCATGAACTCGGACATTCAATCATTGAGATTGGCGAGGAGTACGATGGCGGCTTTGTCTACGACGGCGTGAACGCTGCGCACTCTCTACCAGCCGAGGACGCTGACATCTCAACGTTCAAGTGGCACCATTGGCTTAGCTCTCCTCCCGTCCGTGCTGAACGCGCCGTCATGCCTCTCATGGACTACGCCTGGACGATGCTAAACCATTCGACGGCGTGGAAGAAGACCTTTACTTCGGCGGGGACTCACGACTCGCACGTCGTGGTGTTCTCGCTGAGCGGCATTCCGAAACAGTCGCACCTCCGCGTCACTTTGGACGGGAACGATCTTGGATGGACTCCTCGCAGGGCCGTTGGTCAGGACCGTTGGCACTACAGGTTACAGAACTCGACGGCGCTATCGGCAGGCGAGCATGAAATCAAGTTCGAGCTTCTGGACCCGGGTGTTGAGGGCGACCCGAAGACTGGCCAAGGCGCGCAGCTATGCAGTGTTGAGATCATTGAGTTTGGAGATAAAATTGAGTATGTTGGCAGATTTTCCTGCGTGATTTGCAGATGTCTGACAGCTTGTAGGTTCAACAAGACTGTGGGCCACATCTCAGCCTACCCAACGTGCGTCCTACTAGTGCTCTCTCCTCATATACTGAAGCTTCTGTAGGTTCTCTGTCGACAACCAGACGACCTACCGACCTACGAATGAGGGCTGCCTCATGCGTCTCGTCACAACCGAAACGTTTTGTAGCGTCTGCATCGAAGGACTCTGGCTCTCTCTTCTCCGGAAAGTCCACCTCATCGACTATGTCTCGGTAGCCATGACGTCCTGCCGCTCGCCACTCACAATAGACGTCAACCTCGTCGCACTCGCGCAATATCGCACCGAAAGCCAAGCCCACCTCGCGACGACGAATAACGAGGCGTATATCGTGACCTGGAAGCGCGACTATGTCACCCTCGATGCCTTCGAAAACTCGACACACATCGAGATCCCTCCGCGAGACGCCTCAGGCTTGTACCAGGTCTCGGTCGAATTCATCACGGACGAAGTCAGGCGCGACCCAAAGGAGCTTCTCAAAAGTAGCCGTGTAATTCTCGTTGACGCGCGCTGCTGATGACACCAAGACTTGCACGGATCAAACAGGCGCAGTCTGTGTGTACAGATATCGCACGCTGGGTGGCCGATAAACCATATCATGCGCAAGAATTCCGGCTTCTTTATTTAAATGAACAAACAAGTTATCATAAAGAGTAACCATCCGTGTGGGCCGATGTGAGTTCGCAGTTGTTTGACGTTACAGCGGCCATGTCATGGACTGTGCCTCCAGCTTGAGGCATATGCATATTCGACGTCCGCAGGCAGGTCTCTGCCCTTCGCGCAAGCCGTCATCAGCAATGAGGATCTGCGGCTGACGTTCCTGTTGTCATCGCAACCTGTCGTGGGTTCGTCGTGATCAGGAGCTGCGGCCCCTGCGACTCCTCTGCATTGGGTCTACGATCGCAAGATCTTTATAAAACCCCCAAGGCGCGACGTGCCTTTCTCGCAGCTCGTTCTCGCTCCGTCCTGTTCGCATTCTCAGTCCCCTTCCTCCCATCCCCTTCACCTCTCTATCGTCTTCAGTCATGCAGTTTCTTATTCTACTTTCAGCTGTGCTGTCTGTCGTTTCCAGCTCTCACGCACGCGGCGACGCTTTTGTTGTCAATTGCGCCCCTTTGACAATTCAGCGCTCCGACCCTATCATCAGCCCTGGAGTGGCCTCCGGTCACGTCCACGTCGTTGTCGGTGGCAACTCGTTCTCGCGCAATATGAGCGCGCCAGACGCTGCGCTCAAATCGACCAAAACCACATGCGACAAGAAGCTCGACCACTCCATCTACTGGGTTCCGCAGCTGTATCACCAGAACGCGGATGGAAGTTTTGAAATTGTCAAATTGACCGGCGCGGTGAGTCCCCTTTGAGTTGAAGACATCTGTCTATCAGTGGCTCGAGGCGATCACTGGGGTCACTTCCCGTGCTGTCCCCGTCATCACGATCATTCGCAGTTATCGGTTCTATTTGTGATGCTGACACGCTTATTCATCCTCAGGCCATATACTATCTCAATCGCGGGTGCGACTACACGACAGACCTGTATTGCGACAAGAGCAAGACGGCGCAGGCATTCCCCGACGGGTACGTTGTAGAAATTCGCGCCAGATCCCTCTTCAATAATCACTGAAGCTTACGTTGCTGTTTGTTGTATGGTGCAGATTCCGCATGATCGCAGGGGATTCGACCCGGCGCGTTCAGAACAGTTCGGACATCACGCATCGTGCCGTCAATTACATGTGCATGAACGACGACGAGAGCCATGAGGTTTATGGATTTCCAACCACAGCTTGCAAGCTTTTGCGCGCCCAAGTCTTCTTCCCAAGCTGCTGGGATGGTGTGAGTTTACTCTGCTAGCCTGTAGCGTCGACTAGGTTTACTCACCATGGCCTTGTACAGGTCAACCTCGATAGCGCCAATCACAAGACTCATGTCAGCTATCCGACAGCACACTATACTGGCGACTTTGGCGGCGGTGTCTGTCCTCAATCCCATCCCATCGGTATTCTCAGTGTATTCTATGAGTTTTTCTTCGACACATCCAAGTATGGGGGAAACGACCCAAACGGCAACCAGCGTCTCGTGTTCGCCAACGGTGACGCCACTGGCTTTGGGTTTCACGGAGACTACATGTAATTTGACAAGTCTCTGTACTGATTGCGAGTCGTCTGACTTTGACATGCAGGATGGGCTGGAAGGATCGAGCCATCCTCCAGAACGCCTACGATGATTGTGACACAGGTCGCCCTTGCATCATCAACACGGCTGGCTCCAGCGCAGACTATCCTCCCACTCAAGGCCCTCAGCCCCTACTGGTTCCTGCGCCGAATGAAGAGGACCTTGGACTTGGCGATAATACGATCGCCAAATTACCAGGGTAAGTACGGTGCCGCAAACAACACCATATTCTCATCATATCCATTTTTTTAGCAACAACTCGGTTCAGACTGGGCTAGGTACTAGTTCTTAAGGAGTTTCTAGTGAAAAAAGCTACGCCAGGCGAGCCTCCGCGGATGCCGATCGACCAGGTTTATCTTCATGCATTCACCCCTGGCCGAGGCTACTGTCGTAGCGAAAGCATTGATAGTCTCTTGGGCGGCATCCTCATCCTTACTAGGTCACTTTGACGTTCTAGGCTACCTGTCCGTTTGGTCCACATTCTCTCACCTGTTACGTTGCTCTCACTTTCTAGCAAATGGATCATCTCATTTACTCTGGTCTATTGATGTTCTTTATCTATGTGTTTATGAAATCAAGTCGACCACCCGCAGAATGACCGACAGCGGGCGTCGCCGCTTCAATCCTTCTTGATCACATACTAGCTCATTTCAATCCACTTCTGGCATTGAGATGGCCAACCAGGGCATCCGCTCATCGCTACGAATTGCGATCGCTCAATTTGATCCCAAGGTTAATTGGGCTCTTCTGACTAGTGCGCTGCTTCCCAAGTACTGTCCCAGCTGACATGCGCTGAACAGCTGGGGCAAGTACAGCGCAACATTCGTCGCGTCGAGGAACTACTTACTCCGTCAGTCTGATCCCGACTTAAGAACTTCAACGTACAAGCTGAAGGTCACATGATATACAGTATGACAAAAGGCAGCACCGACCTTCTCATCCTCCCCGAAATGGCGCTCACAGGTACCCGCAAATTCTGTCCCCAGAACCGACCAGAATTCATTATTTATTCCATTGATTCAGGCTACGTCTTTCGGACGCCCGATGCCATCCGTCCTCATCTTGAGCCCGCAGCAGCCGGTGCAACGACTCTGTTTGCCCGCGAGCTGGCACGCCGCTTTGGCTGTACCGTTGTGGCAGGATATCCACAGTATCCCGGACCAGATGAACGTGTCCCTGAAACCCTCGCTGGCGCCAACGCTGCCGTCGTTTGCGATCAAGGAGGTACAATCCTCTGTGATTATCGAAAGACCAACATGTACGACACGGACCTGCCATGGTGCATTCCTGGTAAGTTCATTGTCTTAAAGTTTGTGTAAACCGATGCTGAGCTACCGTCGGGCAGGTACTGGTTTCGCTGCATTCGATCTCAAGGGAGTGCGATACGCCCTTGGCATCTGCATGGACCTCAATCCCGACAGGAACGTTACCTCCTGGTCAATGGAAGAAGGGCCATTCGAACTTGCCGACTTTGTGATTAAAGAAAATGCCCGTGTGCTGATTCTTATATGCGCCTGGCTGGATTCGAAGGAAAACAGCGGCTCTGGCGCCGAAGATGCCGACACAAGCACGCTCCGATTCTGGGTTGCGCGACTGGACCCGCTTTGGAAGTCGCATCGCGGAGACCGCGTTGTTTTGATTGCGAACCGATGTGGCGAAGAAGATGGTTTGTCTCAGTACGTGCACACATCAAGGCGTTTACTGACGAAAGAAACAGGCGAGCTCTTCGCAGGTAGTTCCTTGGTTCTGCAGTACAGCGCCGAACGTGATCAGCTGGTTCGAACAGGTGGTCTAGGTCGCAAAGAAGAGGCTCTACTACGCTGTACAGCTCAAATGTAGTTCGATCCTAGACTGGTGTCTGTCCGGCACATTCCGACCCAGCGGTGCGCGTTATGTTGTGTTCTCATACCTACCACAATATTCACACGCGCTCACCGTATCCGGAAATGACACAATGCCGTCACATATCTGTGATATGTCCGAGCGGGCAAAGGTGTGGCAGCTGGCTGAGTAAGCACCCTCGGCGAACCAGCACTGCCTCGCCGTCATTCGCTGCCAGCTTCATCTGTCGGCTGGCTTGTTCGCGGGTTGGGATCTCAAGTTCGTGGTGGAAGCTTGCTGCGATAAGAGTGCATTGATCTCTGGTTTATCTCTGACTGGTTTCAGTTGCCTACGTTCGGCTCGAATGTCAAACATCAAGGCACGAACAGCCACGGTTGGCGCACGACGTTCGCCGATACCGTGCTGAGTCAGCCTCCGACGTACCAATACACTGCCCCTCACCTCCCCGTTGCAGCCGCTGGTTGAATAAAAGGATGCCCGCATCAAATGATGCTTCTCACTTAGCAGCTTTCCACCGCCTCCTCTACCAGTTCTCCTCTACTCCTACCTCGTACTCATTCCTCTACTCCTATCTCGCACGCAAGAATAATGGTTACTATCAGCAAATTGCTTTTAGTGGTCATGGTTGCGACTTCCGCCATGGCCTTCCCTTCTTTCCTTGCCGAGACCGGTGGTGTCGCCGAACGCGGCGATAATTCTGCCCGGCATTATCCTCACTCTGGGTTTGCTGAATGCAAGTCCGCTCACTTTACACTTCATTTCTCAGATATAAAAGCTGACGCGCTCGCTTTATCTCAGCCCACCCCTGCCCGCACTCGAAGCAGCAGAGCCGCAAGTTCGTGCTTCCTGAACCAGTCGCGAACTTCACTTCCAAGGTCATCCCCGGTAAGTCTGTTGCGATTCTACTTCATATGCCAAAAGGCTCATATTTCTTCGTATATCTAGACGATGATCATCCATACCGTGCGCCCTGCCAGTGGGATCGCCGTGGACCATGTCGCACGTAGACTCGTTCCCAAACCTTAACTGCGATGCCTAATACCCAAGCTACAGCTGCTCTTAACACCCTCGCCAACCACGGTTACATTCCTCACAAGTGCGCGTGATTCTGATCAGCCATCTTGTCTCTCCTAACATAAGGTTTTTGGTAGTGGAATCGCCACAACCGAGCAACTCATCGAGGGCGTCATGGAAGGCTTCGGTCTTTCGCGTGACGTTGCAGCATTTCTGTCAGCGTATGGAACGGTGAGGGATGTATATTTGGTGCGATGACCGGTGGCTAAATCATCGATCCAGCTAGCTCGCGGCAACGCCAACACGGCAACACTTTCGATTGGTGCTGCGGACGACCTCGTCCCGCCGCTTCCTGGTTGCATTGACGGCCAGATTGCCGGCGGTTTGAGCAAGCCGGGGAGAATAGAGGGGGACGTCTCTCTTACTCGTCAAGATGCTGGAGCTGAGGGTGGTGATGCGGCACGCTTCAACTCCCAACTCTACGATCAAGTAAGTGAATTCGCTACAATATTCACACAAATCTGAACCATTTTAGCTTATTGTATACGCCGGACGGTATGGCTCGTCATATACGGTCACGAATACCAACGGCAAGCGCCAATCTGGTGATGCTGGAGCTGGGCTTGACGGAGACTTTGCACCAACGAGCACCAATGAGGTTATTGTCACGAGCAAAGTGTTTGAGAAGTACATTCCGTCGCGGTTTGAGTTCGAGCTTGCCAACGACAATGCGCTGTCTTTCACCGTTGGACGTCAGCTGATCGCGTACGCCGCGACTGCTCTGATTCTCGAGCTTTTCCCATCTTTCCCTGCGGGTCAGTCCCTCCTCAACTTCAAAATTATGTTTCCTAGCTGTAACCTTGCTTTTATTTCAGGTGTAAAGGGTAACTTGACCGTGTCTCAGCTCAGCTCATTCTTCCGTGACGAACGCTTTCCTCCTGATTGGGTTCGCCGCGCTCCAGCGGCTAACCTAATTGACGTCGTCCCAACTGCCGGCGGGTTTGTCGCAGCCCACAAGATTAGGCCCGGGCGCAAGGTCAATGGCACATTTGTTTATACGGATGATTTTACTCTTGACACAGTGGTAAGTGAATATCTGAGAGCGCATCATAATCGCTCTGCTCATGCTGCACTCTAGCTATGCGCCGGATACACCGACATTCTTAACAACTACATACCAGAGGTTCTCACAAGTCGCACGGTCACAGGTGTCTTCAAGGAAAATGTCGAAGCCCTACTCGCAGCGATGCTGAAGCCATTCGCGGATGTTGCGAAGTGCCAGGCTCAGGCCCCCAAGGGCAAGGCGGGGATCTAGACTCTAATTTTTCGTCGCACGTTCTTTTGAATTGACCCGCTTGTTAATGTGCTTTTGATATTGCCGTTGCTATATAGTTTATGAGACATCTCACTTGGGATCTTCCATCACGTTAATCGCAAATGCATGCGGGCCGGTTCCAATGGCGTATTGCTGCACTTCGGGTTTGGTTTCTGCAAAATGAGCTCTGTACCTCCAGCATGAACTCCGAGCCGCTTCGCGTCAATTTTTATCATTTGCATTCTGGTATCGTACATTGTATCTCAACAGGTGGCGATGAAGAAAATGTTGAGTTCAATCGCATTCGCCACAAGCCTACAACATGCTGTCTTCTAGCAGCGTGATCTGAACGGGTAGCAAGGCACCTTTTGACTCCTCCCCGACAACTAACGGCTGGGGGATGAGCATCGCTGCATTGACTTTACGGGTGATATTTGCCCCAGTGTCATGCAGACGAAACCGACGCATGATTGTGAACACAAAAAACTGTCGATTATAAGTCGCACTGGGATAATAATCCGGAGAGTGACGTACCTTCCATTCGTACAATGCTAAAATTAACAGATGATGAGCTGGTGTCGGCGAGTACAGTGCCCACTCACCGAGGCGGAAGCCAATACAGTTTCGCGGCCCTTCACTGAAAGCAAACGTGTGCCCCCAGCCTGAGTTCATAGATGACATGGGAGGCAAGACTTCCGGATCAAGCCAGCGATCAGGTCGCCACTCATCGGCATCCGGCCCCCATACACATTTGAGACGGTCGACGGCCGCCCCAGGGATGAGTATCGTCTGTCCTTTCTTGACTGGGATGCTGTTAATATAAGAACCATCCGGCGTGCGAACCGGGAACCGGAGGGGGAGGACATCGTCACGAGTTGCCTCGCGCTCTGTTTGACCTGAGATGTGGTAGATGCGCAAGCTGGGGAGATGATGAGAGGCCTTTCACCGATGCAAAACTGTGCATACGATTCTTTACAGACAGCATCAAGGTACGCAAAACGCGGGCCGTTGAGATCGTCGTACGTGGGTACACCCTGGAAAAGCTGAGCCTCCGCCCGAAGCTTATCTTGAATGTCCGGATGTCGGGCCAGCTCCCATAGACCATAACAGATAGATGTGGCCGTGGTCTCGTGACCAGCCTGGATGAACATTGTGAGAGTTTTCGTGACCATCGTTCCAGGTCACCAACCTGGATAAATGTCGATATGTGGTCCATAATCTGGTCTGTGGAGGTGATATCGCCTTGAGCTGCCCGCTCACGCATGAGCACAGACAGAAGATCTGTTCCTTCGCTTTCATTGGGACGAGCAAGAATATCTTGTCCAAGACGCTGGTGCCAGGTGGGTAGAAACGTGATTAGCTATAAACTTGCCCACTTGAGGACCTTACATGAATTCGGCGCTTGACGGCCTCCACCTTGTCAAGGCCGGGAATTGGAAGTCTGAAAATGAAAGGTACCAGTCTTGGCAGAGCGGCGGCCTGTTTAATTAAAGGGCGTCAGATATGATAAGGACAGAATTTTACGTTATCGGCGCACCAAAACCCCTCCTGGGCCACTCGCGACAGCACTGATCACTTGTTGGTCCCAGGAGTGCCAAATTGCTTTTGCCTCGAGAGATTCTCCGCACTCGAAGTCATAGTTGAAGCCCTAGGTAGTGAGGAAGTGAGTACGTGACAGCGAAGAGCCGGTTGGATTCAAGTATGCGTACGATCCTGCCAATTACATCCATCCTACGTCGAGGGGTTAGTTCCATCAACAGGATTGTTTCACAAATGACAGACGTCGGAATACGAATCCAATCTGTTAAGTTTATGATTGACGTATTGCCATCGATCACGATGTGGTCAGCTAACTTGTTTTCGAACTGGAAAGAGCGGTGTCAGGGCCAGTCAATAGAATGGTACCAATCGGCATACTCTTGTGGCCGCCTCCAAAATGTCCACAGCATAGAGCTTGATCTGCTCCAGTCTGCAAGTCGAGTTGGCATTGGGTACAGAACCAAGACAAAGGAACATACGAGAACACTGGGTTGAGCATCCGTCTCATAGTAGCGTGTGCTTCTCCTTGGGCTGGATTTGCATCAATACGATGCACCTACCAGTAAAGAGGCACGTACCCCAGGCCAGGCTACGTCCCAGCAGCTTCTCCAGCAGTGGAACCAGATACTCGGAGTGTGCTGCTTTTGATGAGCTTCACTGTGAAAACCCATCAGCAACTCACGATATTCGTAAACCTATGCAGCCATAACTTCAGCCCTGACCAGAATATCATCGGTACTGATGAACATACATTTTTGACGTAAATGTGCGCAATCGCAGCGGGGTCCCCGAGGACCAACTGTTCCAGAAGCATTACTATATATCAAGTAGTGAAAAGTAGCTGCGCACGAGTTCGCTTTGCTGGCGGTCGAATCAGCGCCGTTCATCTTGCCGTGAGAGATGTCACTTACATCAACTGCGCGTCGGATTTTGAACGCCGGCCCAAATTTATCAAACCAGCGCACGAAATAGTCCCCCGCCGATTCATCAAATGCCAATTTTTCGTGTCCCCAGATCAGGCTCGCCCCAGGCTACGGCCAAGGGTGAGTGACGCGTGAGCATACAAACCGGTTCACACCCAAAGATGGCCTACCGGCATACAGAGCCGCAGAACAGAACGCCGCTTCACTTCTCGGTAGACGGCCCAACCGGCCATGACGAGGCAGCAGACCAACAGTGGGCTGTCGAGAAGGGGCATTTTCGACTACGATTTCGAGCTTCTTCGCTCCCCCATTTTTTTAATGCCCTCCGGATGCAATAAGACACGTCGCGTGACGGCGTATCGCGAGCTTCTTATTGGGTGAGGCAAACATGCGCATGCGGATATAGACATGCCAGACGCCTTCCACATGTTTGTGTGTGGCGCAAAGATACCGAAGACACGTCAGGTCCTGCTGCCACGTATTGATATCTTGTAGGTCGCATCTGAGCAATGTGGCATAGGGATCATAGATAAAGAGGCCACATGGAACACAGTCGTCCTGACGGCTACGAGCAAAAATACGAGGGGAGCACATACAAATCAGCCTAATTTGCGTCTGGGTCATGATTTCTGCGAAAACGTTTTCCGGAGCCTTCATGTTGGATTCCAGTAGCTTTGTGACATTTCCTCATTCGACATTTGGTATCGTACAATCAGAATCCAAGGTGTAGGAGATGTTCGTCCTTGCGTTCACACATCATCGGTGAAGAGTCTACAGCGTACCGTCTTCAAGCAGTGTGACCTTAACGGGCAATAACGGGCCTTTGCGCTCTTGACCCACGACTAATGGTTGAGGAATGAGGATCGCTGCATTCAGCTTGCGTGTGATAGTTGCCCCGGTATCATGTAGACGAAATCGACGCATGATCGCAAACACGAAGAACTGCCAATTATGAGCTGTGTTGCGCGAAAGCAAAAATGAGAGATCAGAAAGTGTGGCTTACCTTCCATTCGTAGAGCGCTGAAGTTCAACAGAATGTAAGTTGCCGTAGGCAAAGTAATACTACCACTCACCGAGGCGAAAACCAATGCAACTTCGCGGCCCTTCGCTGAAAGCAAATGTATTCCCCCAGCCTGAGTTCATGGCAGATTTGGGAGGTAATGTGTCGTGGTCAAGCCATCGCTCCGGCTTCCACTCATCGGCGTCAGACCCCCATACACATTTGAGACGATCGACGGCCGCTCCAGGGATGAGTATCTTCTGTCCTTTCTTGATCGGGATGCTGTTTATGTACGAGCCATCCGGCGTGCAAACAGGGAAGCGAAGGGGAAGCACATCGTCACGAGTTGCTTCACGCTCGGTTTGGCCTGAGATGTGGTAGATGCGCAAGCTAGACAGGCGATGAGCACGCTTTTGGCAAGTTGACAGCTCACATACGACTCTTTACAGACAGCATCAAGATACGCAAAACGCGGGCCGCTGAGATCGTCGTACGTGGGTACACCTTGGAAAAGCTGAGCCTCCGCCCGGAGCTTATCTTGAATGTCCGAATGGCGGGCAAGCTCCCATAGGCCATAGCAAATAGAGGTGGCCGTGGTCTCGTGACCAGCCTGAATGACATGGTGAGGGTTTTGAATGATGTTATTTCAGGTCACAAACCTGGATGAACGTCGAGATATGGTCCATGACTTGGTCCGTAGAGGTGACCTCGGCCCGCGCGGCTCGCTCGCGCATGAGCACAGATAGGAGATCGGCCCCTTCGCTCTCATTTGGACGAGCGAGAATGTCTTGTCCCAGACGCTGGTGGATAAAAGGCGGAGTTCATGATCAGCAGTGGAGTTACTCGCCTGACGAGTCGGACCTCACATGAATTCGGCGTTTGACGGCCTCCGCCTTTTCAAGGCCAGGTATAGGTAGTTTCAAAATAAACGGTACGATTCTCGGCAGAGCAGCAGCCTGTAAGTTAAAGAATAAGATGTTAAATGAGTGGACATGCATTCCACATCAGTCACGCACCAAGGCTCCTCCTGGTCCGCTCATGACGGCTTCGGTCATTTGTTGGTCCCAAAGGTGCCAAATTGCCTTCGCTTCTGAAGATTCGCCGCACTCAAAGTCATAGTTGAAGCCCTTGGGATGAGTAAATGAATACGCGCCAAAATCAAACCGTAATAACCTTCGACATACGATACGGCCGATTACATCCATCCTAGCTCGAGGCGTTAGTCTCGTCGACAAAAGGAGGCCTCAAGAATGACTGACGTCGGAATTCGAATCCATTCCATCAGGTTAATGGTCGACGTGTTGCCCTCGATCATGACGTGGTCGGCCAACTTGTTTTCGAACTAAACGAGCATTGTTCAGACTTGGCAAGATACTCACAGTGAATGACATACTCGTGTAGCCGCCTCCAAAATGTCGTCGGCATAGAGCTTTGTCTGTTCCAGTCTGCAAGTCGATTGGTCGTCGGATCCAGCAGCAATAGCACGAGAACATACGAAAACACGGGGTTGAGCATGCGTCTCATCGTAATGTGCATTTCTCCTTGGGCTGCCCTGCATTATTACACAACATCAGGCAGTAATTGAACACGTACCCCAGATAAGGCTGCGTCCTAGAAGCTTCTCCAGTAGCGGAATGAGATACTCGGAGTGTGCTGCTTCTGGTGAGCTTCATTTCAGAAGCTGAGCTGCGACTTACGGTACTCATAAGCCTTCGAGATTACAGCTTCAATTATGATCAGGATATCTTTGAGACTATTGGACGTACCTTCTTTATGTAGATGTGCGCAATGGCAGCGGGGTCACTGAGAACTAACTGGTTTGAAAGCGTGAATGGTACATCAAGGGAAACGAGATAGCTTCGCACCAGCTCGCTATGCTGACGATCCAGGATTAATTAGCGTCGTTCACTTCGCCGTGAGCAGAACTCACTCACATCAACTGCGCGTCGAATTTTGAATGCCGGCCCAAATTTATCAAACCAGCGCACGAAATAGTCGCCCGCCGATTCGTCAAATGCCAGCTTTTCGTGTCCCCAGATCAGGCTCGCCCCAGGCTATGGTAAATGGTCAGTCACTCCTGAACACACATAGGGGTTTTTACCCAGGGCTTTCGCACAGGCATGCAGAGGCGTAACCCAGAACGCCTTTTCACTTGCCGGTAAACGGCCCAGCCGGCCAAGGCGAGGCAGCTGAGCAACAAGGGGATGTCGAGATGGGGCATTAGACTGGAATCTGAGCTTCCTCGCCCTTCGTTCCTCGTTTTAACGCCTCCGGGTGCTATGAGATACATCGCGTGACCGTATAGCTTGAGTCCCCTGTCTAGCGGGGCAAGCGCGGAAGCGGATAAGGCATGCGGCGTGTGGCATGCCTTCAACGTGTTTTGTGCACAGCGGAAAGCCACAGAGGATGTGTCTGATTCTGCTAGAACGTATTGAGCCCTGTTGTGTCCCATTTGAATGTGGGACTCAAGCAGGACAGGCGAGGAGCTTCATGAAGACATTTATAGCTACAGCACCAGGCAATGTACAAGCAGTGGCAGGAGGGCACGTACAAGCCATCCTCACAAGTGATTTTACATAATTTACACATCGCAACAAACTCCGCGTACCACTTACTGCAGGAGCTCAAACCTTACGGGAAGCTGCGTACCCTTGTATTCCTCGCCAGCCACCTTTGGCTGAGGAACGACGACTGTGGCATTGGCCAAATGAACGACCTTGGCACCTGTGTCGCTCAACCTAAATTTCTTGAGCAAGACAAAAACAACCAACTGTGGCAGTCGAGGCATTGGTTAGCATGTGCTGGACGACCCTGATATTTCGACGAACCTTCCACTCTAGCACCGCTGATATGCATGTAAGTGATCGCATGAAAATGGAGTCACTAGTATAGGCCCACTCACCGAGACGCAATCCGATGCAACTTCTCGGGCCTTGGCCGAAAGCGAAGAGCCCGCCCCATCCACTGCTCATGCAGGAGATATCTGGCAGTCCGCCTTCCTCTAGCCACCGCTCCGGTCGAAACTGTGACGCTGATTCGCCCCAGACGCACTCTAGTCTGTCCACCGATGTCCCACATATGAGGATAGTCTGTCCCTTCTGGATTGGGAGAGAGTGAAGGTAAGACCCGTCGGAGGCTCTCACTGGAAACTTGAGGGGCAGAACGTCGTCCTCCGAGGCTACCCGCTCGATGTGCGCGCTCGCCTGGTATAGCCTGAGACTACGAAGACATCAGTTATCTACGAGAACCTTATAAAGGATAAGACGTACGATTCTTTGCAGACTGCGTCGAGGTACGGGAAGTTGGCGCTTGTGAGCTCGTCATAGGTGGGAACCCCAGCGAATGCGAGGATCTCTGAACGAAGTTTCTCTTGCACCTCAGGATGGGCAGCCAAAAGCCAGAGACCCGCTCCGATAGCTGTACTGACGGTCTCAAAGCCCGCCTGAGTATAATTCTCAGCCTCGTTGCTAGAATTATGCATAGTGAGGCAACTCACCAGAACAAAGGTAGAAACATGGTCCAAAAGTTGTGCCATTGACGCGTCGTCTGACTCCGGGCTGACCTTTTGCTCGCGTATAAAGATGGAAAGCAGGTCCGTGCGGTCTTCCACCTCGGCCTCTGATTGTCGCCGGGCAAGCATTTCCAACGCGAGTTTCTGTCAAATAAATGTCAACACAGTTTTGCGAAAGTAACCAACACGAACATGAACACGTCGTCGCGTCTTTCCAAGTTCTTTCAAAGCTGGCATCGGAAGAGCTGCAATAAACGGGAAGATACGAAATATGGCAGCACCCTAAACAATAGGTAAGCGATGTCAGATTAAGTTGAACTAGGATTGAGTTCTGCAAACGTACCATGACGCCGGTCGGAGTTAGGTTTGCGTTGACTTGATGCTCCCATGCCTCGGCAATCGCCTGACCATCTTCGGATTCGCCGCAACCAAAGTCATAATCAAAACCCTGTCGGATTTTCTTGAGAATTCTCTGCATCCTCGTGCCAATGAAGTAAGCGTACCACCCGTCCAATAATGTCCAACCTGTATCGTCGAATGTGGGTCAGCAAAATGCATCACACCGGTGGCATTCACGAACATGGGACGCCAAATCCATTCGGTAAGATTGATCACAGTCGACGTCCCGCGTGATATCAGCAATTCCGAGAGCTTCTCCTCGAACTAGTTCAGGGGAGCGTCAGGCTAGATCCACGAGTCAAGATCGCTCGCTCGCGCACCTTTGATACAGCTTCAACGACGTGTAACCAATGCTCCCGTGTCCTCTCATGGCTGTCAAGATAGGCTCAGTATGCCCCTAAGAGAACCTAACCGGTTGCGTACGTGAACGAGGGGTTGAGTAACCGCTTCATCTGTACATGCTGTTGCCCCTGTGCTGTAGATACTGTCAGCACTATACTCAACACGTATGTTGGTGCTTCGTACCCCAAGCCAAGCTGTTTCCAAGAACCTCGGCCACAACTGGTTGATAGACAGGCGAGTGGGCTGGTCGGCGAATCATGGTTAGCGCTGGTTCTTCCAGCCTGCGCAAGTTGACGCACGATATTTGTAGTTCTGTTCAAGAATATACTCAGAGTGGGTTTAATGGATTCAGAAGAAATTCTCACGTGTTTGACGTAGATATGGGCGAGTGCTGCGGGGTCTGCAAGGACAAGCTAGAGTGGCGTGGGATCAGGGAAGCCTTCGACGACGACGAGCGTGTTTGTGGCGCACCAGTTCATCGTGCTGATTGTGGGATCATCAACAACCAGGGTAGAAGGCTGAAATGACATAAAGGCTTACGTGAAATGCAGTGTCTGTTGGTAGGGACATCAAGATGGATTAATCGTCGTGCTCAGTGCCACAACACAACACGAGCCCCTTGCACGCACCGATCTTGAACGCCGGCCCAAACTCGTTGAACCACTTCAAGTAGTACTCTCCCACAGGTTGTTCAAATGCGAGCTTCTCATGTCCCCAGATGGGGCTGCTGTCGGGCTGGAGGGTCGTTAGTGAATTGAAACGTGGGCCATTTTATACAAGAGCCAGACTGACCGGCGCAGAGAGCGGAAGCCTGTGACGTTGTCTGCGTCCGATAAGAGTGTACGCTGCAGCAGGTACTGCGATGGCGAGCGCGGTCGCCAGAATCGCACTCATCTCAGGCGTACGTGGGGCGTTGAATCCAAGGGGTGGGAGCTGCGGACTTGCGCGGGTCAGACGCGCGGGGTATATCAATATTTTGACGCTGCCCGCCACGGTGATTCCACGGCATAGCGGCAGATCACAATGACAGCTGCAAGTCCAAACCTTAGTGTTGCCACGCAGTCGTCTCAGCTTCTGACAGCTCCTGGCCAGTGTCCGCTATGGCGTCATGCAGGGCCTCATCCGCATTTAAATCGCAGCGGTGGTTCCAAAAAGGCTGACTGGGGTTGCAAATACAATGGAGCGTAGGCGATTCATCAAGTTCCGCAGAAAGATCACATCACGCCGGCCCGACGGATAGAAGACTGCCGGCTTCTGTCGTGAGGGGGCGGTGCTGTCGCGCTCACGAATCTCCAACTTGACAGGTCGATAGCGCGCCGAAAAAGATGAGCCACCGACAATCCGTAAGAACAGAACAATGCAGGCATTCGCCAATAGAACGAATTACAAGCCCAAAAACTAACCGAAATTACGGGTTTCAACGGTCTTGCGCGGCCTGAGCGGCTTTGAGGGCGTTTGGGACCTGGCGGATCCGCCATCAGAATAACCTTGGTGCGAGCATCTCGCTTGGTGTCACCTTTTAAGCGGAACTGCCGGATAATCCCACGGTACGTACCTTATGGCCTTGAGAGCGGCCCTGTGTCAACTGAATGCAAGACCACGTGTAAGTGTTTTAAGCGGCGTTTTAAGCTGCCGCGCTGGGGCTCCACGACGGCCGACTACGTGTTTCGTGCAAACCTTGGTCTGGCCTCAGTCTTCAACTGGTACCATTGGTTTCTTCAGTCCGCTTTCGTTGATACGCTACCCTCTTGCTCAACCCTTGTTCGCTCTCGCTCAACATATTTCTTTACATTCAAGACACCTCGGTACCATTCGTTTCCCGGATGTGTAAAAACCTGATTACAGTCTCTTGCTGAACCGTAGAATTCTCCGGCGTGTTCCGAGTCTCGCAATTTCCCGAATCAGGACGCAAACCACGGACATCGCTTCCTTTTCCCTTCTTCACGGACTTGTTTCCGGTTCGCCAACAAGCACAGCGAAACAGTTGGCCCTGCTACGTAAAGATCTCAAAGTGGAGCGCGGGCCGGAAAAAGGTGTCTTGTGGGTAAGGGAGAGGAGGGGCGGTCACTCAAGTTGAGCATCGCTTATAGTACACAACACCGCGGTAGCGCTGCGGCTTCCAGGGCGAGCGGGCCATTAATCGTCTCCCCAAGGCGCGGGTGCCTGCAGACGGCTCGCGTGCGTGTTTTACGTTCCCCAAGGCCCTGGCGATCCCCAACATGCTTCCGGTTGTTGCTCTGCGATAGCGCGTCACTCGGATTTGTTCATCGCTCCAACGTCGTCAAGGGTGTATGCCACCGGTTATAAAGACACTGTGGTGGCTCCAATGACCGCATTTGCTTGCCGGTCCGCGGACATTGTGTCGGAGTCCGATCAATCGGATACCTCGTGTCTGATTCGCAGGGCAGCTTCATCCGCACTGGTCATGCTCAGCAGTCTTACTGTCTCGCGTTCATTGCCTAAATTCCCACGCATACCACCCTGCGGTTAGAGTGGTCACAGACGCCACTTTTGGCTTAGCTGTTATCCCACTGGGCTGTCATCTCACCACCCCCTACCGTCCACAATGGGTTAGCACTCTCCGCAGGACCGCCCACTGACCTTGTGCTGTGCCCGCCGCGCTCAATTGAGCAACCATTTTCGCGCGGCCGCTCATCGTCATTTTCCCTCCGCTGGACCTTTCAGCATCGGCATTCCCGTGGGCATCGCCGTAACAGCGGATTGGGGACCCTGTGTTGTACCAGTGCTGCTGGAAACAGTCACCACGCCGATCATTGCAGTTAATCACTTCGGATAGTTGATCAGATCACTCCTCGGATTATCCTCCGGATCGGCGAAAGCAGCGATCTTCGACCTTGATCAACACGATTACTCGTTTCTTCCTCGTCTGGGTCGATATCCGCTCATGTAGCCTCTGCAGGAACTGTCCAAGCCAGGCTCTGCGTCTCGACAGGCCATGTGGGGGCCGTAATGACAGCACAGCCTGGAGCGCCGTTTGCAACCTGTTGCGAATCTGTGATGCGCTGACCATCAGCCATTTGCCATCCCGGTCCCGCTTTCCGGCTTTTCCTCTCCCCTCTTGCTTTGGACGGCGCTATTTCCTCTCGTTTGCTTTACACGCCATGGCGCGCGCGCGAGCGCGGTTTTTCGTGCTCTGCGCGCTGCTAGCCGGTCTCGCACAGACCGCAGCCGAGACGATCGTACTACGTAACAACGACCCAGCCATCCGTTTCGCCAATGTGTCTTGGACCTCGCAGACTTCGAACAAGTCTATGAGTGACTGCATTCTGCACTCGGATGATCCCAGGGCTACGATAACGGTGACACTGCCTGGTGCGTGTGCCTGGGCTGGTTGTGGCCAGTCACGAGTCTGACCCTCATTCCGCGCGAACGCCAGCCAATGCCGCTACCGTGCAGTGGTACTCAATGAAACCCAGTGAAGCTGCCACGTATCTTGTCTGTATCGATTGCAACACCGACAGCGACTGGCAGAAGTCAGTTGTTGTTGACGCAAGGGGCTCAGCCACTGCACCGGTACGTCAGCGCGGGCGGCGACGGAGAAACTCTTAGCTAAACTACGCCTTTATAGTCTCTCATATGGACCTCCAAAGAACTAGATCCCAAGATTAACCACACCATGATCGTGCGCAATGTTGTCGATCCGCGGTTCAATACTTGGAGCACAGTCAGCATGGACGCGCTCGTTGTCCAGACTGGTCCCGGTATGCGATAATCTCCTCTGAAACACCGTGATAAACGCTCATACATGCATGCAGGGAGTACTAAAGAACCAGACCCACCACCACCGGTCCCCCCACCGGTGCCTCCCAAGGATTACATGATCCCCGTGATCGTGCTCAGCATCATTGGCGGGGTCGCATTGCTCCTGACAATACTCATCATTCTTCTGTACCTCAGAAGACGACGCGCCAAACGACAAACCTCCGCGCAGTGGCAGGAGAAGTACTTGGAGCAGAATGACAATTCAACTCGTGGCCCGAACCCGTACGCTTACGACAGCCTAAGGAGCGAAGCGCGGCGCCCATCCGACTTGGCTTCCAGTGGGGTCGACTATAACCCGTGGCTAAGGCCTTCTGTACGACATGCTAGTCAAGGCTCCGCATTGTCGCAGCGTGTGCACGAGGGTGCGTGCGAACTTGTACCGATTGGTCCCGCGAAGCTGATCTTACTCACGCAGAGTTGCCTCCGATTCCCCAATCGCCTCGGCCGACTCAAGAACCACCTGTCACATCCGTCTTGGCATCAGTTGCGACTGCACAGCCTCCTACTGCAAGCCTCGTATCTGGGTCGCCCCGGAGCACGTACCCTGGTCTGGCTGTCACCGCTCCTTCTTCCTCAGAAAACGGATCTACTCATCCACGCGTCGTTACCCCTCCGCCAACCACATATGCGGACCCATTCAATCCACCTTCTGTACCTCTGCAACATCGGGAACCTCTCACACCGATCAAGGAAATGTCTGTCGCTCATGACCCACAGCCCCTCTACGACGGACGCGAGACCGAACCACCTGCGCCCATGCGAACGACATTCGCCGATCCTACCAGAGAGGACAGCACCGATTCTACTTCCGGCCATGCATCCAGTGCGGTGCAAATCCCGCGTCCGCCATACCAGTTACCTCCGACACGACCCGTGTCGTATGCGTCAACTGTGATGGACATCCCGTTGCCGGACTTTGAGCCAACCCCACCGCTTCCGACTCCATTCGGTCCCGCTCGTGGCCAATCTCAGACTTTACGGTCTGGGCTCAGACGACCCGCGGGTCCGCGTATTGCCAGCGGGTCCGCCGGTCCACCACAACCAATACGACGAACCATGACTCAGACAACGGTCGCTTCCATTCCTGAAGAGGGTTCGGCAGATGGCAGCACCAGGTCACCTGGAGCTGGGACGACAGGCTCAGAGTCGCCGTTGACGCCAGGTCATGGACTTACGCAGTCAAATTCGAAAGGCCTGCCTGAGCTGCCGTTCGACCAGTTCTTTGCCGGACCAATGACTGGCGAGACGGACGAAAGCACACCGTTGTCTGCATTCCCGAGTGTTCTTGGCTCCGATAGCTTGAACAATTCC
>Ga0247815_10001044_pt1 | contig 21374 bp, 19 predicted proteins | sample UWRJL194509B1_FD_181014 | JGI IMG/M metagenome (GOLD analysis project Ga0247815, IMG submission 181014) | Plant litter microbial communities from Arlington Agricultural Research Station in Wisconsin, United States - UWRJ-L194-509B-1 | ecosystem: Environmental > Terrestrial > Plant litter >...
GAGCTGTTAAAGCGGTCAAAAGATTACTGGTTCCCCTTAACGGTAGACGGTTACTTTTTCGTAGAACAACCACTTATTACCTACAGCTACGGTCGTCAGATGGATGTACCACTACTGGCTGGGTGGAACACAGCAGAGCGAAGCATGAATACTATTCTTTCCAATCAGAAACCTACGGTTGAAAATTATAAGGTTGGAGTGGAAAAGCTCTTTACTTCCAAAAGCAGAGAAATATTGGCACTGTATCCAGCAGCTGCAGATGAACAGGTTGCACAGTTGGCGACAGACCTTTCTAGCGATCGCTTTATTTCCTATTCTACATGGAAATGGATTGATGTGCATAGTAAAACAAACGGATATCCAGTGTATCGTTATTTATTCTCTAGAAAACGTCCAACTTTTATCGGACAGGGGGGGCACAATGCAGATGTCATGGGCGCGGTACATGCTTCGGACATTGAGTACGCCCTTGGGAATTTGAACCTAAATAAGAGTTATAAATGGGAGAGTGAAGATTTTGAAACTTCAAAAGTCTTTCAGTCTTACCTGGTAAACTTTATAAAAAGTGGTAATCCCAATGGAGACGGTCTTCCAAGGTGGTTCGGCCTTCAAAGCAGTATTCCCAAAGTTATGATTATTGATAGTGACAGTAAATCTATACCTGAAAAGAACGGCAAAAGGTATATGCAGCTTGATGGAATACTGAATCCATAATTCAATTCTTTCGTGATGCCTTTAATTTGTTTGTCATCGAGTGCTAATCCAATCTTGGACAAACCAATTAATTTGAACCCGTTGCAACAATTTTAAATTATTTTTAAGCTCACTAATAAATAGAGTGTTATGAGGAAAAGATTTTTGGCATGACGGGGTCAATCGCAATCGGTTTAGCCACTAAAGTGAAAATTCCTTTAAAATAATGATAATGTGAAAATTCCTGCGAAAGCAGGAATTTTTTATAACCGTTTCTTTACTGGAAACGGTTTCACCAACTTTATTCTTCAGCTGGTGCTGCCTCTAAAAAGGGCTACTAATCATCAGCGAAATACCCGCGCCACTGTCGAACAAACTATTACCAGTCAGTTTTTCGCCGTTTTCCAGCTTTATTGAAAGTGGAAACTGTGGAATCTGGATGCCATTGTTAAAGTTAAACTGAACGGGCGTGTAACGGTTCAAATTAAGCTTAGTACCAAATGGATAGAGCAGGATTTTTCTGGCGCTGATATCCACAACTGTGAGGTAATTTTTAAGCAGGTCGTTGCCGATGATCCCATCGAACTTTTGACCCACGGCACCCTTCAGACGGGTGAGGTCTTCCATGACAATATTGATGTTGTCAATGGAAGTATTCTTTTCGAGGTAGATTTCTGTCCTGTGGCCACATCGTAAGTTTTACTTCCGCTGGCGCCAGGCACCGTACGCTGGATATTTGCTTTAATTCCCAACTTTTGTGCTGTGGCTTTATCTAATAAAGTCGTCGAGGCACCGGTATCGAAAAAGAAGGTGAGTGAGTCCTGACCGTTTAATCCAGATAAACGGAACAGGATATATTTGTTCTCATGAAATGTAATCGGGATTGAGATTTGTGCAGAAGAAAATTGGTATAGGCATGAAAGTAATAAAAGTGTTATGTAGCTTTTCCGTTTTGTCATGATTTGAGGTTTCACTGTTTAGACTGATGAAAGATAGAAATCCGGATTGAAAAAAATAAGATCCTGTATTTATAATTATCTACACTAGCCGATATTGTTTTGCATCGGCGCTGGGTTTAAACTTCTAATCAACTCCTAAATCTCCTTTAAAAGCTACCACCTTTTATCTGTCATCAACAATACCGCAAATAACTTCTTAAGGGTCTCTTAATTACAGCATTTTCTATATTTGTATTCTTTTTTATCATCTTATGTTGGTTTTTTACCATTTGCTTGCAAAAAATATAAATCATATCTGTATCTTTGTGTTGCTAAATCTCATTGAATGTTAATATCATTAAAATTTAAAAATTTTTTTTCCTATAAAGATGAAACTCAATTACTGATGACATCGGTAAAAGCGTTCAAGGAACTACAAAATAGTAATGTAGTTAAGCTCAGGGAATTTGATATTTTGAAAACAGCAGCTATATATGGCTCAAACGGGGGTGGTAAGAGTAATTTCATCAAAGCGATGGGATTCATGTCAAGGGTTATCCATAATTCATTTGCAGATTCCTTAAAGAAAGAAGAGGACCGCCTTAGATATGATCGCCAATTCAGACTCGATGCAAATTCAGAAGATTCCCCGACTGAAATAGAGGTCGTTTTTGTAAGAAATGGTATTATCTACCGATATGGCTTTCACATGCTAAGAGATATCATAATCCGTGAGTGGCTTTATCAAAAACGGGAGGTGGAGACAATGCTTTTTGAGCGACGGAATAGCCAATTTGATATTAACGCAAATAGTTTTGCCGAGGGTAACAAGTATAAAAAATCCGTTAATGCTAACGTGCTATTTCTTAGCTATCTCGCCCAGAACAATGCAAAGGTTTCTTCTGAAGTTTTTGACTTTTTTGATAATGTAAATGTGGTCAGTGCATTGAGTAATGAACATTATGAAAAGGTTACCAAAGAGCTTTTGAATAGTAATCCCAAATTTAAAATCTGGCTGTCCTATGCGGTAAAATTTTTGAAAATATCAAATGTTGAGATTAACACCAACGATAAAATATTAACCTATCATAATAAATTCGATAGCAACAATTTTGTTATCGACACGGTTTCCTTCGATTTGGATAGTGAAGAAAGCGAAGGTACTAAGAAACTAATTTATTTGTTAGGGGCGATCTACGACACTTTGCAATGGGGAAGAATCCTTTTTATCGACGAGTTTGATTCGAAGCTCCATCCAAACTTGAGCGAGAAATTAATTCGTTTTTTTCATAAATATAATCAAAATCGAGCGCAGGTTATTCTTACTCTGCATGATTCTAACCTTCTTGACAAGGAAATATTCCGTAGAGATCAAATCTGGTTCGTGGACAAAAACAAGGTTGGTTCGTCAGAATTCTACTCACTTTCCGAATTTGATTCTTCTGTGGTGAGAAGTACATCGGATTTCCGGAAAAAATACCTGGAGCTCACCTTCGGTGCCGCAGATTCTATTGAAATCACCAAGCCTTTAATTGACTTGATGTATGACAAAACTGAATAGAACCCAGGGCAAGAAACTTGCAGTAGGGCAGAAGAAAAAGACGATCTCTTTTTGTTTTTCGAAATTGGATGTCAACCAAGGACAAAAGATTCCCGAATGGGAAGCGCTTGGGCTGCTTTCGCAATTCATTGCCAGAACTCAGCAAATTGCTGCATATGAGTATGATCAAGCATTGGCACAACAAATGATTAAGCAGTATACCCAAGTCGGTTTTCCTCCAAAATCGGAATTTACGGAGCCTAAGCACGTTACTCCTCAATATTGGGCAGTGATCCATATTACAGCCAACAGTAAAGAAGTCGTTGCAGGGTTTTTAGAGGACAATGTTTTTTATATTGTCTTTTTGGATAAAGACCATAAATTTTGGCCGACGAATATTCAAAATCGGGGCAAAGTAAAACGATAGCTTCAATGTTAGCTGTCGTAAATTCTAGCTCCGAGCAATTATCTATTGCGTTTTATACCTCGAAGTAGCGGAAATTGCCAAAAAGATAGAATGGCGCTACCATCCAACCTTAAGGTTATGTATATTTGATTGCTCTCCTCAATAAAATGAGGTCTAAATTAACGTAACATGACATACTTCGACCCAGAAAGAAATAAAATCTTTTTCGGCAGCACTGATAAATTATCCGAATGGCTGACCGACGGAAACGAACCCGGAAAAATAATTGAGCGCATCAAACTGATGCTCAAAAATTACCTTGAACTTGATAATGTCAGCTTCCTTTTTGGATCGGGAACCTCCATTCACCTTGGCGCGGTCGCCATTAGAAACTTCCCCTTAGAAGTGGAAGAACATATCAAAGAGAAAGATAAAACCACCGGTGGGATTTCAGAAGAATTCTACAACACCGTTAAATCCTTGCAGGCAGAAAACTTGACCTACGGCAAGGGAAAATTAGATGCGGCGACTAAGCAGTTCGCCGATGAACGAGGATGGACCTTTAGCATTGATGATAATGATATCATCCGGGACAACACTTCAAACGAAATTGCGCTTGAATACGAAAGGATCTTAAATTTTCTGATTGCACTGGACTACGTTTTCAGCGAAGATAAAAAGACGCCCAGAAACGATACCATAGCCGAGTTGATTACTGCCATCAAAGAAGGTTTATTCAACGTCTGCGATCTGGAGAAAAGGCCCGTATCCCAAAGCGTCATTGACCGCAAAAAAGCCAGTGCCTTTCCTAAAGAAGTAGCGCAGGGAGAACTGCTCGAGAAAAGCAGCAAATACATCTTCCACGAAAAATTCGTGAAAGCCTTACTCCAAAGACCGCTAAACCTTCGCAGGGCTAATATTTTTACGGCCAACTATGACTTGGCCTTTGAATACGCCTTCGATAAACTAGGGGTTCATTATATTGACGGATTCAGCGGTTTCCACAAACGTTTTTTCAAACCCGAAACCTTTGAATACGATATTTTCTACCCAGGTTCGACTACTACGGGTAAAGTGCAGCGTATCGAAAAAGTAGTGCGATACATCAAACTTCATGGCTCAATGTCCTGGGTTAATTCCGAGCTCCGTGATGCGAACAACCTATATGGCATTGAGGAAAAACCGCTTGAATTGATCGACACGTTGAATAAAAAAGGAGAAATCATCATCTATCCTTCAGCGGTCAAAAAATCCTATACCCTTGATCTCCCGTATTCGGAACTTTTCCGCCAGTTCGCGGCTACCATTACCCAATCCCAATCGGTGCTGATTACCATCGGCTATTCCTTTGGCGACGATCACTTCAACGATATCATTTATCAGGCACTTTCCAATCCAACCTTTACGCTGATCATCGTTGATTTTTCGGGAACCAAAAATGAGTACATCAGCAGCATGAAAGAACTCAACGATCCCAGGATCATCATTCTGGAGGGTAGTTTTTTTGGTGATTTCCTCAGCTTTGCCGATACGCTGATGCCTAATTTCAACAGCGTGGATAACAATGACCGTGTGGCGCAAACCCTGAATGATATATTTCAGTCCAAGACCCCTGCAGCAGTAATGCCACCAATCGCGAACGCGGGCGATGGATTGCCCGCCGAAAACAATAATGATTCACCTAATTCACCGGAAGCATGAGCGAGCGCAGTATAGGGAAAGTCATCTCGGTTGACAGTTTCCGTGTTTTCATCAGACTGGACGATGAGCTGAAAAGTCTGTACAAAAGTGGTTATGAGGATATCTACGAAGTGGCCAGGATCAATTCCTACGTGATTATCCCCATCGGAGCCGATAAGATCGTCGGCATGGTGACCAGTGTCCGAACGGTCGATGAAACTGAACTCGGCAAGAACAAAGAAGCTATTTTTCTCACCAAGTCCTCCAGATACCTGGTGGCGACCATGATCGGTACCATTGAGAACAGTGGCAAATATCTGCAGGGCGTTTACAATTATCCCATCCTGGATAATCCGGTCTGGTATGTGACCACGGACGATCTGGACAATATATTTGATCAGAAAGGAAAAGCGGAAGTTAATTTTGATGAAGACTTTTATCTGCCGATAGGCACGTCCCCTTCCTTTTCGGACTACAAGATTAAAATCAATCCCGATAAATTTTTTGGTAAACATGCCGCAATCCTCGGTAACACCGGATCCGGCAAGTCCTGCACCTTTGCTTCGATCATCCAGAGCATGTTCGATTTTGACTATAACGGAAAGAAACTGCAAAATGCGCACGTCATCATCTTCGATACCAATGGTGAATACCGTCATGCTTTCCAGGGAACCGAGGCGAACCCCTATAAAAACCTGGAGCAGGTCAATCCCTTTGTCATCGATAAAAGCGGATTGAAAGTGCCTTTCTGGTTCATGAACTTCGCAGACTTCGATTTTCTATTTGAACCAACCGCGGGGACGCAAGCACCCATCTTCAAAAGAGCGCTTGGACTGGCGAAAAATCAATCGGAAGTTGCAGGGAAGCCGGTACTGGATAAATTCCTGGAAAAAGGGATTCTTGATTTACTAGAATATTCTCCAGAGGATCTAAAGAAAAGAAAATCTACCCAAAGTTTTGGGAACTGGAACCATAATCCCACAAATGAGATCATTGGTTTGGGAGAAGCTATTGTCCCGTACGGTAGTGCTATCCTCACCGATATAAAAGCACTTGTTTCTGAATTGGGTACAGTGATCTCCGTTACCAGAACCTCCGAAATCATTAACTCTTTAGCGGACAAATACCTGGAATACAGTTCCAGTTTGAATGTTGCTCAGATTGCTATTGAAAAAAACATTGACCTGCCGATCTGGTTCAATTTTCAGGAGCTCCTGACACGATATTTTGACGAGGCGATTAACGAGCAGGAAAATTCCAGTAACCGCATCAGGGAGTTTGTGTCAACACTTCGTTTGAGGCTTCAATCTTATCTGGGTGATGAGCGTATCAATCAGCCACTCATGCTAACCCATACCGAAGAGATCACTGCTGCGCTAGCCAAGTTTGTGTCCTTTATCCTCGGCGATTTTTGCAAAGTTTATCAACAGGCCGATAACGATTTATTTTCAAGGGCTTACAGGGATGAAACCTCGAAAGAGGGCTTTGGGAAACTGGCGGAAAAACCAAGTCAGATCACCATTATCGATATGTCGCTGTTGCCACATGAAGTGCTCGAAACCGTAACGGGCCTGATTGGCAGGTTAATATTGGAATTCATGTCGAGGTTTCCAGAAAACGACCGTGGAAAAGTGCCCGTTGTGATTGCGCTGGAAGAGGCCCAGAACTACATCCCGGAAAAAAACCGAGGTGACCGTGAATCCATTGCGAAAAAAGTATTCGAACGTATTGCCAGAGAGGGCCGGAAATACGGTATATCCCTGCTCGTATCCAGCCAGCGGCCTTCTGAACTTTCCAAAACGGTATTGTCGCAATGCAATTCCTTTATTATTCATCGGTTGCAAAATCCCGAAGACCAGAAATATGTTCGTCAACTGGTATCTGCCGCGAATGAAGATATTTTGCAACAGCTGCCTATTTTACCACAGCAACATGTGGTGATCATGGGCGATGCGGTGAGAACGCCGGTACAGGCCAGGATGAATACGGCAAATCCACGTCCAAATAGCAACAATCCAAAGTTCATTGAGAACTGGACGCGTACACTTCCGGAAAATTTTCCGAATTATCTGGCTATTGCTGAAGCATGGGAAAAAGGGGAGAAGTATAACGGAACTGTGGAAGAAGAACAAAATGAACCTGGCTTACCATTTTAGGCCTGCCGAAAAGATTTTGCGATAATTATAATCATAATCTTAAAATTCACAAAAAATGACTGGAGAACTAATGAACATATTCATTGACAGCAGCAATGAATTTTTGCAGGCTGAGCAGCGTCTAATCTTAAGTGGCGTAAGCGAACGCTGTTTATGCGGTGCTTTTATGCTGATTTTAAGAAAGAGGATTGATCAATCAAGTTTTTCCGCATATTTTACTGACATTGAGTACAATCGGAATTTTGACGGAAGGATTAAGACAATAATTAATGACAGGATGGAGGTGACCAATATTACTTGCGATCTGATTCTACACAGTCGCGGGATGATACCCGAATTAGACAATCTGGTTGCAGTTGAAATGAAAAGGGATGGTCATTTGGAGACTGAAAAGAGTAAAGATAGAATCAGGTTACAGGCATTGACCAAGCCAAAAAACGATTCAGAAACGTATTCTGCAGATGGGCAGGTATTCCCGCAAAATGTTTGTGGTTATAAACTTGGCATATTCTATGAAATCAGCATAGATAACAAGCAAGTTAATATCGAATATTACATAAACGGACTTTTGTATAAAAAGTTCTTAAAGAATTTCTAGTCAGGATAATTTTTTTGTTAACCTTATGAAACTCATGCTCGTTAGATAATGCTCCATTTATCTTAAGAAATTGCAGTTAAATTAATGGATATCGATACTTATTGAGCATGTTCTTGGTATTTGGAAGCCGATTTGGATTTGTTCCGAAAATACATTAACTTTGCTTATGCAAAGCATGAATGCTTTGCATAAATAAACTATTCGTAAATTTTTACCGATTAAAACATCTGGCACTTGATTTTGTCAAAAAAATAGTTTAACTTTGGTGTGCAAAGCATGAATGCTTTGCACACTTCGATAATATGCCAAGACCAAATCAACTTCTTCAGGCGATTGATCCCATTAAACATTATCTGGAAAGCAATGACGCCTGGGCTTTTACCGAAAGGCGTTTAACCTTGATCATCATTGCCAATAGAAGCGAATGGGGTATATCATCCTCACGGCCGGTCAAAAAAATCATCGAATTTCTCCTCCAAAAACAACTGCTGATAGAAAACACCATTCGGTTGGAAAATACCTCTATCAGGATTTTTTCCTGGAAGACCAAAGACGAATTTACGCTGATTTCGGGCCTGAAACACAATGGCTATTTCTGTTACTATTCCGCTACGTTTTTACTTGGACTCACCCAGCAACTGCCCAGGACTTACTATTTGAATCATGAACACAGTGACCCGATTTACCGGCAGGGAACTTTTAAACTCACTCAAGATGATATCGATGCGGCATTCAGCGGTGAACAGCGAAAAAGCGGCCTGGTTTACCAGCTCGGAAATAAAAAAGTAATCCTCACCAATGGTAAATACACCGGAAGGCTTGGCCTGGTACTCAACAAGAACGAAAACCAGTGCTTCTACCATACCGACCTCGAGCGCACCCTGATCGACTGCACCGTTCGCCCTGCTTATGCGGGTGGGGTCGCGGAAGTGCTTGGCGCATTTAAAAAAGCGTTGAAACAACTGGACGTGGAAAAACTCTACCATTACCTGCAGGAACTGGATTATGCTTATCCCTATATTCAGGCCATTGGCTTTTACCTGGAAAAAGCCGGCTTCAGCAAAGACCAACTCGCCCTGTTCGATAGCGAAAAAGAATTCGACTTTTACCTCACCTACAACATCAGCATCAAATCTTACGATTCCCGCTGGCGCCTATATTATCCCCGTGGCCTTTGAGTGCAGCCGCCGCGCAATGGTATTAACGAAATCGAAATAAAACTTAAAGGGTTCCAGATGCTCGCGCTGGTCTATGGTATCCTGGACACTGTTCCAGCTGCCCTCGTGTAGCGCATACTGGTCTTCCAATTCCAACAGATAGGAAAGGGGCACCCTTTTCGCCTCAAAAATGTTCTTCAGCGTATCCACATCATCCTCGCTGTCCATATCAAGCTGGAAACTGCTAACCAGATTATAGATGTCATAAAAATCCCTCGCCCTTGACTTGGCCGTCATGCTCAACACCACCGAAATATAATCGGCATTCTGCTGACAAAGGGCCCGGAGCTTTTCAAGCACAAGCATCTGCGGCGAGTAGACATAAATAATCAGCCCGTCCAGATCCTTGGTCACTTTTTCTCCGACAAATTCATACTTACTGATGTCGACCTCAAAGTTGGTGGACTTGTTTCCGCTGATTGGAATGGCATTACGGCGGCAAAGTTCTAAGTCTCCGGTGAAACCATTCCATTTGTCCATTTGGATAACCTTAAATATAAATTTATAGCCGCCCCAGAAGGGTTTTACTTCATCGTGGATATTTTTAGGTCTTTCGACAAACTTCACATCAAAAACCTTAAGGTCTTTTTTGTTGAATTCAGCATTAAGCAGCCCTTCGATCTGATTGCGCACATAACCGAGTTCCTTCTCGGAGAAATCCCGTTCCATCGAAAAGTCGATGTCAATACTTCCCCTGTTCGATAGATCATAGACAATGTCGATCGCATTGCCTCCTTTTAACACCAACAGACCTACCAGGATTTCATCGGAGAGTAAGGCCGTGATTGTTAGCTTTTTTATCTGGTCAACAGTACTGTTCATAATGGCTTACCTTTGATTGATTTTTACGAAAATACACAAAATCCAACGCATTGAAAGTGCTCAGTGGCCGATCCGTAGCTTTGCAAGCGTCTGCACACCTGCAGGTATGCCAGGATAAATGGAGTAAGCGGCCGAAGAAGCAGTTGTCACAGCTTCTGTGATACCCCTAGCGGACAAGGGGAGGATTTTTCGGTGAACAAACTTTTGATTTTGCCTCAAAAAAAATAATTCACTAACCAATAGTTATTCCGATTCTCCGGAATTGTCATGTTATCAAAAGGGCAAAAAGCCACCATTCAGCCATTTTCCCTAACCATTTATGCCTTAAATTTTGAACGAAAACCGATGCTAGAATCAGGGTGAAAATTTTAAAATATTCTTGAAGGTGCTAAAAATCTGACGTTTTTGGCCTTTTTAACCAGTTGCTTTTCTCTTAATAAGGCGACTGGATATTCCTGTTTGCTCTCATTTGGAGCGAATCGGGATTTCCATCAGCTGTCTTCCAGTCCCGGTTCAGCAGCCCGCTTTGCTCTGTCTTCCCTGAGTTCAGCGATGCGTTCTTTGAGCGATTTCTTTTGAACGGGCACTGATCCATCGTTAAATAAATCATCCCATTCCGCTGGCTTGATTACCTTTTGTCTTATCCTTTCGGCTTTAACCGGAACAGAAGCACTCCCTGCCGAAACTCTGACCTTTGATACGTCCACCTTAACAGCGGGCTGGTAGAACCTCACCTTATGGTCTTTTAAGACTTTAAAAAAAGGGTCTTTTTCCAAATAATCATCTGCTGTACGCAACCAAGCCCTTACTTTCACCTCATAGGCCAAAAGCCAATGCTCACTATGCAAATTATCAGCGGTAAGCATCGATTTCCAAAGACTGGTATCCAGCCCCGAGGGAATTCTTTTATTTCTTTTCAGGTCCAGTGCCAGCAGTACAATGAGTGAATTGGTATTTTTGGAAATCCTTTCCGCGGCTGACTTGCTTAGCTCAAGTTCCAGATTCTTTACCGTCCACATCGCCCAGGAGAGTTCATATTCGTGGTCATGATGCGCGTGAAAGATAATGAACTCATTCAACGCAGTGGATAACAAATTCCGGTCAAGGGAAAACTTTCGCTGGTAAAAACTTGTAAGGATCTCGCAGCAAATCGAAATCGTTTTTGATTCCTGAACGATCGCATTGAACATTAATGCCACCAGGATACCCACATTCTCCTCTTGAAAAAAAGTCGGCCTGACTTTGGAAAGCGCGTAGGAAAGTACAGTTTCTTCCGGATTTTCCTTCGAATAGAAAAAGGCTTTATCAAAAAAGGAAATCAACTGTTTTCGCTGTGTTGCAGGTTCGTTGGAAAAGCGGATTTCCTTCAGCTCCCGATACCAGTTGGTTTCCAGAATTTCCGGAAGCTCAATAATAGACTCCTTGCTGGGATTGAGTTCCAGTTCATATTCCTTGAGCACCTGATGTATCGCTGAGCGGGCAGATTCTAGCTCGCTCAACTGCTTAAAATACAGATAATAATCATCGATAATTCTCACGCCCTGCAAATTTGGGATAAGCCTTTGCAAAGCGATGTCCATAGCGGTCAAAATGACTTCGGAAATGATCCGGCTGCTGTCCGGACCAATCGGCAGGCCAATGGTTTGCCGGGCCTGCAAATTGCGGCTGTCGATATCCAGTCCATTACCAAAATGCTTGGCCCGGCTGGTTTCTAGCTTTGCCACAGTCTTGGTGTGCAGTGCCCATGGGATGCTATGGGTATAGACCGAATTGTAAAAACGGGTTATGTCCACTTTAAGTAAAAACCGGTTGCCCACAGAGGCATGCAGACGCGCATCTATAAACTCATCGAACGCAAAGCGGCTAATGGCACGATACACGCCCGGACTTAATCTGGATAGTGAAATTTTGGACTGCTCGGTCAGTGCGGTAATATCTTTCCAGTGATCCGCGATCGTTTTGGAGAGTTGTATATATTGCAAGGGATGCGGGATACCCAGGTTCCTGCGATAACCCTTTGCTTTGGGGATGGAGTAAACCAACAATTTACCGGCCGGATGCGCCTTTATAAAAGTGTGGAGATGCGAAGATACCTTCGCAACCGAATTGCCCAGATCAATTGTTGAAAAAACCGGTGGAAGCTCTTCAGGAAAATAACCCCTTGCCACAAGGTCTTTGGTTTCGATTTTTGGTTTCTTTGCCATTGATTGCGTTTTTAGACCCCTAAAAGTTGACGAAGTTCAGCCGAAGCATAATCATCAAAAATATCACGGGTGAGTTTTGAAAACTGTTCCTGATGCATCTCATCAAAGTCGTACATGGCATCCATAACTTCCAGATAAGGCAGGCTACTGTTACCGAAAAGTTCCCTGATCCCTTTAATTTCCCCAGGTGTGGATTTTCTGGCCCACCGCAAGGCTTTGATCGCCGCCTTTTTTTGATCGGAATATCTGATGTCCAGACTCAAGATAGCATTGTTCCCATCAAAGCGCACATCACCGGTTTTGTTCAACAGACTCAAATTGAAATTTCTTCGGTTTTTGCTCAAAATGTCGTCGACATTCCGAATGTCTGTGAAGCCGAAAACAAAATTTTTCTCAAATCCGCCCATATGGGGATTTAAATGGGTTGTACTCTTCGTATCTTGTTCCTTTTTATAAGTGCTGTTGCATTTCCAGCAGGAAGGAATCATGTTAAAGAATGAAAGCCCCAACAGCGGATATTTCGATTGGGTATGGAAATGATCTAAAGGCGGACTTTCTAGGTTCTTCCCGGATTTTTTTAAACGAATGGTTTTGATGTCAGCCATATTGCAATAGGGACAGGTAACAAAACCATATTCCGCACACAGATCAAATCCATCGTAATCTGAGGGATTTTTTTTTCTGAACGCCTTATAATTAAACACCCGTTTAAAAGCATCTTTCAATTGTTTTGGCGAATGGCTTCCTGCAAAATGGTCATTGATATCTTTATTCAGGTCAAGCAAATCAGCTGTAGGACATTTCAGTACCTCAAATACCTGTGTTTTGGATTTAAAATAGCTGCGAAGGAAATTATTTTCAGCCCGGTTAAGTCTTTTGAGGATGATATCTCTCAATGCCCTTGCGTGCGCATTTCTCATCCTTTCGATCGTTGTAGCAGATAAATGTACCTTAAGCATTTTGTTTGTTCTCCAATTGCGATAGCAGTAAACGATAAATTAAAGGATCATCGATTTTCTCGATTCTGGAACGCAGGTTTTTAACTCGGCCAGCAGGAATTTGTTTCTGGTAACGATTGATATCTTCGAGGATGTTGTTGATATATTCCTTCGCCAGGTTACCAATCAAAGTACTTTCGATAAAAAATTCATTGGCCAGCAATTCACTGATATTTTGCCCGAAGGTACCAATAGACTTCACTTTATATCTTCTACCCCTGACAGTCTTTTTAAACAGATGAACCCGCTCTTTGGGAAAGTCCGACAGCACCAGCGGAGAGTGTGTGGCCAGCAGGAGCTGCAATTTATGGTCAAAAAACACTTCATTGATGAAATCCCTCAAGGTACTCAGATATTTTATCTGCCATAACGGATGGAAGCCCATCTCACCCTCGTCGATCAAGAGCAATATCGGCTGGCCGGTTTTGGACAGCCTGCTTCTTGCCTCCGCAAGTTTGGAGAACAGGTCAATGAACATCTTCTCTCCGCTGCTGAAATTATTCCAGTCAAAGGAAATAAACTTGCTCATCGCTGAAAGGATATATCTTTCTTGCCCTTGTTTTTTTACCGGGGTATTCAGAATGTTAAAAACCGAAGCTATAAAGTCATCGTTGGTTTTAACCGTCAGGGTCAGCAGGTTGTTGGCATCACTAAAATGAACATTATTGGTATTGACCTTCTTTCTCAATAATGCAATCAGGTTTAGGAATATCCCTGATTTAAATACTTCATCGGTTTCAAAAAAACGTTCGATCAAAAAAATCAGCCGCTTTGGGCTTTGATTGTCAAAGCTTTCAATATCAGCCTTTAGTGCCGCATCGTAACGATGATATAACACAGATTGACTTTTGTCATTGTTGAAAGCCGCGAAATAGAAAGTGAGGAGGTTCCGCAGAAACAGGAGTAGCGCCATGTCTTTTTTAGAGAGCTTGTTCTCGGGATATTCACGCAAGTGCTCGGCAATCCTAGACCTGAAATCCTCCATAATCGAATTACCATCATCCGAAACATCATCACCTTCTACACTCAACCGGTGAAATTTCACTTCTAAAGTGCTGGGAAGGTTGAACGGCAGTTTAAACACCTTGCCATAGGTATTGATGAAGGCCAGCTGCCTGCGGGCATTTTTAAGTTTGTGGCGTAGTAGGGGGTGGGATTCGACCTCCATGGTATCCAGGTCGTCCTCTTCTTCTTCGCTATAATGTTCCTCCAGATCGCTGACCACCACCTGCGTACTGCTTAAATCAATTAAGGGATAATTGCCTGAAGAATTATAGATACTCATCAAGTTGAAATCCAGAAATGGTGAGTAGTAAATAATAGGTCTTCCCGGATCCAACCAAGACTCTTCGCTTTCCACTTCAATAGGATGCTGATAATTGTACGCGAAAGGATTGGTTCCGCTGGTCTTTACTTTGAGCGTATTCCTGCCAATTTGAAAAAGAGCAAAATAGTTGAAGTCGCCGTCGAATTCCTGATAGTTTTTCTCGGTCAAAAGATTCGCAATCAACTTCATGAGCGTCGTTTTTCCGACGCCGTTTTCTCCTGCGATGATATTGATATCGTAAATGTTACCGCCCAGTAATCCTTCCATCGGATTATGGGTTTTGATTATATGGACGATGCCCATGCGATCCATTTTGATATTAAAATGGTTATTGAAGTTGATTTCAAACGGCATGTAGCCCTTTAAATCATAGATATAGAGGTATGCGAGCGTATTCATGAGATGAGTTAATTTCCCTAAAATAGCACATCTTGATAGATTTACAAAATTATCAGACCATTGATGCCTGGTGATGCCCGCTTGAGGGTCACATCGACAGCCGCTGACTATTTTTTCTTCCTTTTCTCTGCTTGACTTCCTTAGTGAATCCCATTGCGTTATCCGCAATAGCATCGTTCTGCGAAAAGGCTAAAGGCAATTTCTCCAATTCCCTACGAACCAATTGCACCACCTCCCTTTTAATCCGTAAATAATTCTCCCGTACATCCTCCGCCGAAACCCGCCTGATCACCTGGATATCTTCATAATCTTCCTCTTCTAACTTAATCCCCTCATGGTCATTCTGCAATTCCGCATGAAACAGCTTCTGGGGAATCTTCATCCCCGGACTATCCGCCACCAGCCCCACGAATTCTCCCGAAGAAAGCGTTGCGATCTTCGATGCTGGTACTGCATAATCCATCTGCGTAGATTTCGACACCGAGGTATCCGAGCTGTTAATGCTTAAACTTTGCCTATCCTGAACTATCTTCCCAAAAGTCTCCAACAACTTCTTCACACTATCGCCGCTCACCTGGCCGCAGAGAATATTCGCACAAATCCCTGCAATAATCTCCGCCTGCTCCTCGCCATATTCCTTTTTCACCTGCTCAATGCTCTGAATCCCCAGCGTACAGGAAATCAGATGACTTTTGCCCGTGGAAATCGTCGTAATCAGATTGGCCACCAGGCATCTACTCTGAAATAGATCCTTGAAGACTACGATGACCAGCAACGCCTTCAAAACCATCCCAAAGGCTACCATCCAGAAAAAAAGAAAGCCTGCCAGCTTTGCGGCATCATGGGCAGCGGTAAAGCTTTATGGCATAACGACTACGGTTACAAATGTATCCCTTGCCAGCTGGCATTTGACCAGGGCATTTACCCAAAAGAGATTCTGCGGGCTAAAGCATCTTACTACACTGATGCTGAGCTGAATCAATATTTCAATTTAAAAGGTAAAATACTGGATGGATGGATCAGGGCAGGAATGCTACGCCCCGTCATTATCCCCTGCGAAAAACCAAACCAAATCCACTTCAGACTTTATCTGCTGAGTGAGCATAAAGATTTTTTGCCACCAAAGTCACTGTTAGAAGTAATGCAGGTCAAAGAATCGAGGGAGAACGGGCAAGACTATTTTAGCTTTGAAACTAATTGGTATAACCTGGTCAACCCTGCTATGCACCTGAAAGATTACGAGATAATTAAATTTATTCATTTTTAAAATGCCAGAGGGTTTATACTGTTTATCCTATCGCATTTTGGGAAAAGAATATTTTGAATTTCTAGATGCTATTTTTATTAAAAAAACGAAATTGCACATTAATTTTTATATGTTTATTGTTTGCAATTCTGTATTAGATTTTGCCTTCTTGAAATAATCAACATTACAAATTATCTAAATTAATATTCTGACGCTCAATGAATAGAATATCTTATGAGAAAATAAATAAATCCGTTCTCATTACACTTCCCGATGAATATCGAAATCAGGTCTGGGGTTTAGATTTTGGCGCTATACAAGATGATTTGCAGTCACTCCATGATGTCAACCACATCGAAGTTAACGCCTCTCATTGCGTATGGATAGATCCTTTGCCGATGCTTTCTCTAATTATTGAGTTGCAAAAACTACCAGAGACCTTGACTAAACGTTTTTACATCAGGGATGAGGCTGAACGCAATTTAGATCAGTTGCGTGTGCTGTCATTTTTAGAAAAAGAAGGTTTTCTAGAAGCTTTGACACAGGCTGGCGTTCAAATCTACATCAAATATAGTGATGGAAAGGAAAGGCTCTTTGATGACACCGACCGGAAGCAATTCATAGAATTTGAAAATTATTTACGATATCTAGACTCCACTATACTGACTGCCAGAGTATTGAATCTATCTGAGTACATTAAAGACAGTTCTACGGAAGACTTTGTGGATGCAACACTCGAAAGTATTGGTTTTAAATTGAGTAGCAGAATTTCTGCGAATGTTGAAGCAGAGGTTTACAACAAAATTGGTTTATTTTTAAAGGAAACTTTGGATAATATATACGAACATGCATATCTTGGGTCGCATGAACCCAAGTACGCAGGCCTGTATATTCGCTACCGAAAGGGGTTGGCAGATAATTCAATCGACGCTGAGACACGAAGGGAATTAAAAAAGGTCATTGATAAAGAACATCATGCGAGTCCGACTTTACGAAGGCAGTTTATCGATAATGTCAATTCCTTTTTAGAAATCTTTGTGATAGATTCCGGAATTGGACTCACCAGAATTTTAATGGTAAAGACATCCCCAAGGATGGTTTCAGGGCCGCATGGCGAGATACAATAGGTTTTGGTAAACGTGGGGGAAAGAATGTTAAAAAGAATACAAAGTTCGGAGGATTGTACACCATCGGCAGATTGATGAATGGTAATTATCTAGCCACAAGAGATTACAATGCATGGATTGGAGACCAACTCCCGCGTGTAAACAATAAAGAGTTTGATTCCAACGATACATACATTGCGGACCAGACGCAACCATTCATTAAAGGTTTATCTCTAATTGCAAGAATTTCATGGAAAGTAGCGGCCGATGAAGGTGAAGATTGGCTCAAGGTTAACAGAGCGATCGAATCCGGATTTTCAAACCCTTTTATTGAACCGCTTTATGAAACACGTGATGTTTATAAAAAATATCTAGATGCAGAATTCAGTAGTTTCGACACAAATCCTTATTTTATTTGTGATGATAAATATGACTATAAAGATGAGTCGTTAACCAGTCGATATTTTGAGAAAGGTGAGGACGCAATTTTTTGCTTGTATCTGCCAAAAAGTAGAAATGCAAAGAATACTATTTACTCCAATATTGCCAATCGATTTATTTATGGAAATAAAACTGATAAAACCCTAATTGTAGGTGATATTCCAGTCTGGGAAACAAGTATTTATGAGGTTGCGCTGAAGGATGCGATGTATTCTAAGTCTCCGCACTGATTTCAGGAGATAGGGCTTTTATAGCCAAAGCGGTTGAAAGGGAAGAGGGGCGCTCAACGATGTACAACATAGAATACGATAAAATTACGCGGGATTTTATGGGGTATGATGTTTCCAAAGTCCAGGCGCCGGAAAGAGTAAACGGCATGCTCCTTAGTGAGGAAGAAAAATCCGCCTTTCAGCGCGGCGAATTAATCCAGCTCACCGATGGCACTAAGCTGCAGCACCGTGCATCTGAACCAAAAGGACTGATCTCAGACAGAAAAGCATTAGTGCTTTCTGTATTACTCGACGGAGGAATTAGTTATCTGCTCCTTCAAGGAATTCGCGCTCTGGGTGAAGATTCCCCGCAGATCGATCACCGGACCCCAGCCTTCAATGCCGCGTTATCGGAAATGGAAGGAGATAAACCTGCCAGTAAAAGGGAAATCAGCGCGGGTGAAATACAAGCGCCACCGGTAGCGCGCGGCCTGGGAAGATAAGAGGCTTGCAAACTATATCGTTAACTTAAAATAATAAAGTAATGGATACCAATAATTTTGAATATTTGAAAAAATCGCTTGATTTTTTAGGGTTTGGAACCCACCTGAATAAGGTGCTCGAAGAAGGCATTGCTAAGCAGAGCCCATCTTTTTCAATTGGGTTTAACCAGCGTTACATCCCATCTGAATTCAAATCCAACCCTACCGGGGGCGTTGATCAAATGCATTTTGAGCTCAGGTTTAATAAATCAAAAACCAGCGAGGTTTACTTTTTAAATGCTATGGACGCTAAACTCATTCGCTATGATAACCCTGTGGCTATTCAAAAGCGATTTGAAATGGATAACCATAACCGAATTTCCGCACTCCAGGCCTATAAACTGCTTTGTGGTCAAAGCTTTCAGAAGGATATTTTTGTGCAGGATCTGGATGATTTAGATGGGAATAAAAGTAAACGGATACCAGTCTGGCACAAACTCGACTTGAAGGTCACCGATAAAGATGGGGAGCACCCGATGAAATTCTTTTTCCCTGAATATGGCTTTGATTTAGCGAATACATTGGAGCGGTATCCAATTCTGGATATGCAGGATACAGAGAAGCGGGAGTCGGTGATCAAAGCGCTTAGGTTTGGTAACCTGATTTCGCTCAAAATGGAAGTAGAAGGCAAAACCATTCCAGTATATCTTTCAGCTGACCCGGAATTCAAGTGCCTGAATGTATATAATGAGCACATGCACCCTTTAGGAAACGAACAGCTATTCACCGGGACCGATCGCAATCAAAATGTAGCACCGGGTTTTTCCCAACCAGTAGATGAGCCTGGGCAACAAGCCAGCTTTAAGATAAAAAGATGAATCGATTTTCTGCCTCATCCATGGCTTAACTTCACCGTGCAAAAATTCAGCGCTGAGCGGCTAGAGGATGTATAGCATTTAAGTTTAGCAAACTCTTTTTTTAGAACATTAGCGATTCCTATATGTAATCAGTGTCAACGGCCTAAAGCTTTTAGTTATCCGCTCTTTGCCTTCTTTAATTAAATGAATGTCTGAACTCCAAAGGCGAAAGAGAAGTTTTGCTTTTGAAAAGTTTGCTAAGCGATTGGGAATGCTCAAAGCCCAACTGGTAAGCGATTTGCGAAACAGAAAGCGTTGTTGTTGATAATTTTTCTTTAGCTTTTTCTATGATTGCGTTCTGGATGTATTGCTGGGTGTTTTTTCCAGTCAATGAACTCAGCATATCACTCAAATAGCGTTGTGACAGCTTTAATTCCTCGCTGATATATTTAACGGATGGTAAACCTGTTTTTAGACCCTTTTCTCCCTCAAAATAGTCGTTCAAAAGTTCCTCCAAAGCGGTTATGATCTCATGATTGACTGCTTTTCTGGTGATAAATTGCCGGTTGTAAAAACGGTTGCTGTAATTTAATAACAATTCTATTTGTGAGACCAAAACATCCTGGCTGAAAAGATCAATGTTGTTGGCTAATTCTCCCGCTATCGAAGTAAATAAACCAGATATGATTTCCTTTTCCTTTGCCGAGAGAAATAAAGCCTCTGAAACATCGTAGGCGAAAAAGCCATAATGATTTATCGTACTGGCTAAGGGGTAATTTCGGATAAAGTCCGGATGGAAATACAAAGCAATCCCCTCATAGCTTTCTTTTTCTTCAGGTGAAAAAACGACTTGGTTTGGCTTCAAAAAGGCTAACCCGCCTTCTTCAAAATCGTAATATCCTTGCCCGTATTTGATGTGTCCTTTAAAGGTTGGCTTGAAGGAAATCTTATAGAAATCAAGACTCACTTTTTGCCCTTTGGGAAACCTTTCAATGGAGATATTATTGTAATCAACCAGGGTAATTAGCGGATGCAGTGGCGCAGGAAGTTCCAGTAATCGAGCTAATTGCGATATGCTCTGAAGGTGACTGATGTTAGCTTGTTGGTGCATTGGATTTTACGAATTTAATCAATTTTGTTTTGATGGACGAATCACAATGTCACCAATTTCAATATCCTTGGGTTGGCTTACTGCATAAATTACGGCCCTGGCAATGGCGAGGGGATCGATGGCAATCTCTTGCATCCCTTTTTGGACCGCTTCTTTCATTTCCTGGTTTTTAATGTTGTTTGCAAAATCTGTTTTCACGAACCCCGGCGAAATACCGGTAATGCGTATATTTCCTTCTGACTCTTGACGGAATGCTTCCCCGATCGTGCGAATGGCATTTTTAGTTCCTGCATAAACGCCCTGCATGGGTACGATCTTTATTCCTGAAGTTGAAATGATATTTACGATGTGACCAGATTGTTGTTGTTTGAAAATGGGAATTGCAGCCGCCATTCCATACAAAACGCCCTTAAGGTTAACATCGATCATTTCTTCCCATCCCCCAATATCCAGCTCTTCTATACCGCTTAGTTGACTCACCCCTGCATTATTAACAATGACATCGAGCTTTCCATATTGCCCCACTGCGGTATCGACCAGATGCACAAGGTCTGCTCTATTCTTTACATCAATCTGAGCAAAGGTGGCCTCACCACCTTCGCTTTTTATTTCTTCAACAAGCGCGCTCAATTGTGCTTCTCGTCTAGCGCCCAGCACAACCTTGGCCCCATTTTTTGCAAGTTCCATCGCAATGGCTTTACCCATTCCGCTGCTTGCCCCTGTAATGGCAACCACTTTTCCTTTTATATTTTGCATGGATGTTATCTTTTTACTTGTCTATTTGTTTTTCTAAAAATTCAGGATAGCGGTCGCCAAGGAGGGTAATTCCATTGACTGTTTTGTCAATTTTTGCAAGTTCATCGCAAGTTAATACAACATTTGTACTGCCAATGTTTTCCGCTAATCGATGCAGTTTTGTAGTTCCGGGAATGGGGACGATCCAA
>Ga0247815_10001045_pt1 | contig 21358 bp, 16 predicted proteins | sample UWRJL194509B1_FD_181014 | JGI IMG/M metagenome (GOLD analysis project Ga0247815, IMG submission 181014) | Plant litter microbial communities from Arlington Agricultural Research Station in Wisconsin, United States - UWRJ-L194-509B-1 | ecosystem: Environmental > Terrestrial > Plant litter >...
TGCCGGGGGTGACGGTGACCGTCGCGCTGCGCAGCCCCTTGATCGTGGTGACACTCGACGGTCCGTTGACCGTCGAGACCGTGGCCAGGTCGATGAGCGGCTTCGGCCCGGCGACCGTCGGAATGCTGAAGTCCTTCAGCTCCTGGATCGTCATCGGCGCGCTCGAGTTGTCGACGTAGATCGAGAGGGTCTTCTCGTCGATGACGATCGATCCGCTCGCGCTGGGGTTCATCGCCTGTGTGACAATGCCGCCCACCTGGGTCTCGGTGAGCCCGGCCGCCGCAGCCTTTGCGCGGTCGACCTGCACCGCGATGTACGGCAGGGATGCCGACAGGTTGCTGTTCGCCGCCGACACGACGGGGAGCTTCTCCACCTTGGCGAGGATCGCCTCCGACGCCTTGCGCAGGTCGGCCTCGCTACCCGCGGTGATGTCCACCTCGATGTCGCTCGACGCGAAGCCCGCCTGAGCGCCGGCCACGACGATGTCACCCTCGCCGGTGATCTTCTTGAGCTCCTTGGTGATGGTGTTCTGCAACTTCTCCTGATCGGCATCGGGGTCGGTCGTCACCGAGAAGGTGGTGGACCCGCCGCCCGAAAACGCCGACCGCAGTGAGCTGCCACCCGAGCCGATGGTGAGCAGGACGGTGTCGACGCCCTTCGTGTCGCGGAGGGTCTTCTCCACGGAGTCTGAGGCGGCATCCTGCGCTTCGAGGCTGGTGCCGAGCGGGAGGGTCTGCGTGACGGTGACCGTGTTCTGTCCGCTATTGCCGATGAAGTTGGTCTTCAGCCCGGTGGCGGCGACGCCGGAGCCGATGAGGATGAGCAGGGCGCCGATGAGCACGATGGCGGGGAATCGGAGCGTCCACCGGATGACCGGCAGGTACGCCTTCTGCAGCCGGGTCGGCGCCTCGAGCTCATCGACCTCGTCGCCCGGCGCGAGAGCCTCGGCGGGAACCGCATCCCCGTGCTTGCGCGACTTCTTCGTCTTGCGCCCGAGGAACCAGTACGCGAGCACCGGCACGATGGTCAGCGACACGAACAGCGACGCGGCGAGCGCCATCGCCACGGTGAGGGCGAACGGCCGGAACAGCTCGCCGGTGAGGCCGCCGACCAGGGCGATCGGCAGGAAGACCGCGACGGTGGTGACGGTGGATGCGGTGACCGCCGTAGCTACCTCGCGCACACCGGTGAGGATGGCGGCGAGCTTGTCCTCTCCGAGCGCCAGGTGTCGCTTGATGTTCTCGATGACGACGATGGAGTCGTCGACGACGCGGCCGACAGCGATGGTCAGCGCGGCGAGCGTGATTATGTTGAGCGTGTAGCCGGAGGCGTTCATGCCGATGAAGGTGATGAGCACCGACAGCGGGATCGAGACCGCCGCCACCAGGGTCGAGCGGAACGAGAACAGGAACACGAAGATCACGATCACGGCGAAGACGAGGCCGAGCAGGCCCTCCTGCGCGAGGCTGTCGATGGACTGGGTGATCGACGGGGCCTGATCGGAGACGACGGTCAGCGTGGTGTTGCTGCCGAGCTGCTTCTCCAGGGTCGGGATGTCTGCGCGCACCAGTTTCGACACGTCGACCGTGTTGCCCGCGGCGGTCTTCGTGATGCTCAGGGTGACGGCATCCTTCCCGTTCACCCGCGAGTAGCCGGCGATCGGGTCGTCGACGATGGCGACCTTCGCGACGTCGCCGATGGTCGGCGGGGTCTCCTGACGTCCGCCGAGCACCGGCAACGCCTCGATGTCTGCGACGGAGGTGAGCTTCTCGCCCGACTGCACGGTGAGGGTCTTGCCGTCTTCGGTGATCGATCCGCTCGCCAGCAGGGTGCCGTTGGCGCCGAGGGCGGTCTTGATCGCCTGGATGCTGAGGCCGTCTTCGAGGAGGGTGTCGGCGTTCGGGGTGATGGTCACGCGCTGTGACGCGGCGCCGAGCAGGCTGACGTCACTGACGCCGTCGAGCTGCTTGAGGTCGGTGACGGTGAGCGAGGACAGCTTGGCGGCGAGTTCGTGCTTGTCGAGATCGCTGGTGACGGCGAGCTGCACGACGGGGAAGTCGCTGAGGCTGAACGTGATCACCTGTGGCGTGACACCCTCGGGCAGCCTGCTCGAGATGCGGTCGAGCGCCAGCTGCACCTTCTGCTCGGAGGTGGCGATGTCGGTGCCGTACTCGAAGGAGGCCGTGACCGTCGAGGCCGACGTGTTCGAGGTCGCGGTGGTGCTGTCGAGGTGCTCGATGCCCTGGATCGCGCTCTCGATCGGCGTGCTGACGTCGGTGTTGACCACGTCAGGCGAAGCGCCCGGGTAGCTGGTCACGATGTAGACCGATGGCAGCGAGAGCGACGGGATGAGCTCCTGCTTCAGTGAAGCCAGGGAGATACCGCCGAACACGGCGATCACCACCGAGATCAGGGCGATCAGCGAACGGTTGCGCAGGCTGAAGACGGAAAACAGGTGCACGTGACTCTCCTGGTGCTGCGTGATGGTGGCAGGGTGCGATAGCGCACGACGCCGTGCCTCCCGCCCAGTATCGCAGGGGGCGTGTCGCCGCCGCGTACTCCGTGAGGAGTAATGACGCCCGTCACAATCCGAGGCGCGTCTTCCCCATCACGCCGGGACGGTTGATAACGTTCCCTCGACGACGATGACGTGTCGGGAGGAGACCGGATGCCGCACCGCCCGATCGGGGTCATGGACGTGGGCGGATCCCACGTCACCGCCGCGCTGCTCGACCCCACGGGAGCGGTACTCGACCGGCGCGACGGGCCGCTCGATTCGTCCGCACCCCGCGAGCACCTGATAGAGCAATTGCTCGCCCCGGCACGCCAGCTCGCCCGACCGGGGCTCTCCTGGGCGATCGCGCTGCCGGGGCCATTCGACTATCCGGCAGGCGTCGGCACGTTCGCCGGCGTCGGCAAGTTCCAGTCGATCGCCGGTGTCGACCTGCGCAGCGCTGTCTCCGCCGCTCTCGGCACGGAACCGACCGATGTGCATTTCGTGAACGATGCGATCGCCTACGGCATCGGCGAGTGGACAGCCGATGCCGACCGGGCCACCCGGTTCGTCTGCATCACCCTCGGAACCGGCGTCGGATCGTCCTTCCTCGACCACGGACTTCCCGTGGAATCCGGTGACGAGATCCCCCCGCATGGCTGGGTCTTCCTCATCGAGGTCGACGGGCAGCCGCTGGAGCGCAGCGTATCGACGGCGGCGATCGTCGCCGCTTACCGCGAAGCCACCGGCGAGTACCGCGAGGTGCGGGAGATCGCCACGGCGGCGTCGGCCGGTGATGCGGTAGCCGCCACCGTGTTCGCGCGGGCCATGGAGACCCTCGGCGCGGCACTCGCGCCGTACATCTCGTCGTTCGCCACCGATGAGCTGGTCATCGGTGGCGGGATGGCGCGGTCGTGGCCGCTCATCGAGGGGCCACTGAGCGCGGGCCTGCGCCGCGAGCATCCGCACCTGGCCGGCCTGCTAATCCGTCCCGCGATTCTCGGCGACGAAGCCCCGCTGATCGGCGCAGCGGACTGGGCGATCCGTACGACCGGCGCCTGACCGCCGTCACAGCGACGGATCAGAGCACCGGACAGAGCACCGGGACAGCGGCAGCGGTCAGCCGCGCTCGGTGCCCCGGACGTAGGCCTTGAGCGTCGCCAGACGCTGCCCCTCCCCGGCACCATGCGGACGGATCGTGTACGCGCCGACCGATGCCGGCACGATGAAGGTCTCGGCGTAGTGCACCACGAACGGCTCGAATGCCCCGCTCGGGCTCTCGACGATCGCCTCTGCACCCTCCACCAGGTTCAGCACGTTGACCGTGCCCGCGGTGTCATGCCCAACCGGGCCGGTGAACCAATGCCGACGCGTCTCGATGAATTCGAGCTCGTGCAGTCCCGTGCGCTCTTCGACCCACCCCTCGCCGCGACCGACCTCGGCGACCTGGCCGACCAGGTTCTCGCTCGTCCAGTCGGTGTCGCGGTTCCACTGGACGTTGCGCAGCGCGTGGTCCAGGTGCACCGGTCGCGGGATTCCGTCGAGGCCGACCCGGCCCCAGTCCCACATCTTGAAGGTGAAGATGTACGGCGTCGCAGAGATCTCGAGCACCATCGACTCGGCGCCGGAACAGTGCACGGTTCCGGCCGGGATGGGAAAGTGGTCGTGCTTCTGCGCCGGGAAGGTGTTGATGAAGTCGGTGACCGCGAACTGTTCCTCGCCGCGCGCCGCACGCCGCAGCGCGGCCGACATCTCGTCGGGGTCGACGCCGTCTTTCACACCGAGATAGACGTGAGCGTCCGGCCCGGCATCGAGCAGGTAGTAGCTCTCGTCCTGCGTGTAGGTCATGCCGAAGGTGTTCTGGATGTAGTCGGTGAGCGGGTGCACCTGCAGTGACAGGTTGCTGCCCTCCATGGTGTCGAGAAAGTCGAATCGGATCGGGAACTCGGCGCCGAACCGGGCGAAGGTGAGCTCGCCGAGCAGCTCGCGCGGGTGCGAGAACACCACGTCGAGGGCGGGCAGTTCGACGTGCTCGTCGCCGACCTTGAGCAGCACGCTGTTCTCCTCCGGCACGCAGTCGAAGCACCACGCGTAGTTCTGCTCGCCGCCCAGCTCGAAGACGTCGCGCATCCACTGGCCGCCCCACACTCCGGGGTCGAAGAACGGCACGACGCGAAACGGCTGTCGTGACGCCAGCGCGATGCCGGTGCGGAAGGTGTCTGCCGTGATCAGCTTCGCCTGCTCGATCGAGATCGTCGTGTCGAGCACGAAGTCGACCCGGCCGAACAGGTCGCGCTTGTGGCGGTCTGCCACCCGCCACTCGACGAAGTAGCCGCGCTTGTACTTGCGCAGCACGTCTTCTCCCCCGTTGTCGCTGCGCCAGTTCGAGGCGCCCTTGCGCAGCCGCAGCTGGATCTCCCAGCGCGGCATGTCCGCGAGCACCACGGCGTCGATGGGGTGCGGCACGAGAGTGGCGCCCCAGCCGATCAGCACGGTGGGGCGACCGGCGGCGCGCACCTGCTCGGCCACGGCCTCGAGCCGAGCCGCGTCATAGAACTGGTCGAGCGTCTGATGCCCGAGCACGCCGAACACGCGGTCGTCGGTGAGGTTCTCGGCGATCAGCTCGTCGATGACCTGGATCGCCAGTGCCGCCGCGTCCTCTACGTCGATCACCAGGGCGTCGGGCCAGGCGGCGCGGGCGGCGGCGATCAGTCCCGGCACATCGGCGCCCGGGTAGCTGTCGATCGCGATGACGGATGTCGTGCGCTCCAGCACCGCGGACAACCGCTCCCACACCGCCGCCCCTGTCCACACCTCGTGGTCGCTCGGCAATGCGATGGCGGGGGCTTTGTCGTATGACCCGGCGGGAACGCCAGCGGGGAGATATCGGCTCACAGTGAGGGGCCTCGCTCACCCCGCGCAGCCGCTGTCGTGCCGGATACATCGTTGGCCCGGCTGCGTTGATAACGTTACCAGTTTCGTCGAAACGCACAATATCCAGTCTCGGGCGACGGGTTGAGAGGGGGCGTAACGCCCTGTTTCAGCGCGGTGAAGGCGTCGTCTGCAGGTAGACCGGAAGCTCGATGAGCCGCGCCGGAACGTCGGCGGCGGCGCCATCCAGGCGGTCGAACAGCATCTCCGCTGCCCGGCGACCGAGCTCCCGCGCGTCGTGGGCGATGACCGAGAGCGGCACCGGAGAGAGGTCGGCGAACTCGAACGAGTCGAAGCCGAACAGCCGGATGGGCGGCACGGTCGAACCGTCGCCCTGCCGCCGCTTGGCGGCCTCGATGGCGCGGATGGCTCCGATGGTGTTGCGGTTGTTGGCGCTGAACACCGCGGTGGGCGGATTCGGCAGCGAGAGCAGGTCCGCCATCGCGACCTCGGCCGAGCCGACATCCTGCTGGCCTACACGCACGAGTTCCTCGACGACGGAGACGTCTCGGGCCGCATGAGCATCGCGGAATCCGCGCAATCGTCGCCGGCCGGTGAACACCGATACGCGGTTTCCCAGAAACGCGATGCGCTCGTGCCCCTCGTCGAGGAGGCGTGAGGTCGCGTCGAATGCGCCGCCGACATCGTCGATGAGCACCGTGTCGACGTCGATCCCTTCGACCGCACGGGAGGCGAAGGCGAGCGGCACGCCACCGAGCGCCGCCGCCGTGAGATGACGACTGCCACCGGAGCCCGAGGGTACGACGATGAGACCCTCGACCTGTCGGCCGAGGAAGTCGGCGACGAGCTGCGCCTCGAGCGACGCATCCTCGTTGGAGTTGCCGACGAGGATGCGGCGGGAGTGCTCCGCGGCGACCTCCTCGATACCGCGCTGCATCTCGGCGTAGTAGGGGTTGGCGATGTTGGTGATCGTGACACCGATCAGTCCCGACCGATGGCCGGGCCGCAGACTGCGGGCGTTCTCATTGCGCCGGTAGCCGATATCGGCGGCGGCCTGCTCGACCCGCTCCCGCAGTTCCGCGCGCACGTTCGGCCCTCCGGACAGCACGCGGGAGACGGTCATGGGGCTCACCTGCGCCCGCTCGGCGACGTCGTGGATGGTGGGTCTCGGTGCAGACCGCTCGCGCGCAGCATCCACACTCATCGCCGGCTCATCCATACGGGCACGCTATACGGAATCCTGCATACGTCGTCCCAATTGAGCGTTCGGTCTTGTTTCGTGATCTTGTCCTGGGTTAAGCTCCCAGCCATTGGTAACGATACCAAAGCCCGCAGAACAAAGGAGTTCCCGTGAGGATTCGTAAAGTCCTGGTCGCCGCAACAGCCCTAGCCGTATCTGCCGCCCTCCTCGCTGGCTGCTCCGCCACCTCGGATTCCGGCGCGACGACGGGCACCCTCAAGTTCGTCAACGACAAGACCTGGGACTTCAAGGCCTTCTCGAAGGTGTCTGACAAAGACATCGACATCGCTCTGGACCCGAGCACCTATGCCGACCAGAACGCATTCGTCGCATTCGTCAAGCAGTCGCTGCGCACATCGAAGGCTCCGGGCCTGTTCACCTGGCACACCGGAGGTCAGCTCGAAGAGCTCGTCGATCAGAAGCTGGTCGCCGACACCAGCAGCATCTGGAAGAAGGAGGTCGCCGCCGGCAACGTCGCAGCCTCCGTGCAGGACCTCTACACGATCGACGGCAAGCAGTACTGCACCCCGATCAGCGTGGACGACTGGGTGATGTACTACGACAAGCGCACCTTCGCCAAGTACAACCTCACCGCTCCCAAGACCTGGGACGAGATGATGCAGGTCGCGGCCACGCTCAAGCAGAACGGCGTCGACCCGTTCTGGAGCTCGGGCGGCAACCCCTGGGCCTTCGTCTGGTTCCAGATCATCCTGGCCGGCACCGACCTGAAGCTCTACCAGGACCTGTCCACCGGAAAGGCGTCGTACACCGACCCGAAGGTGGTGAAGGTGATGGATGTCTGGCTCGACATGCAGAAGAAGGGCTACTTCAGCGACCCGGGGTCGAAGACCGCCGGCGAGACGCAGATGAAGGACGGAAAGCTCGCGATGATCCCGTTCGGCACCTGGTACGCCTCGAGCCTGGAGAAGGTCGGCCTCAAGGAGGGCACCGACTGGGGAGTGTTCACCATCCCGGCGATCGTCGATCAGGGCAGCACCCCGGTAGCGATCGAGACGGCGCCGGCCTGCACCACGGAGAACTCCTCGCAGAAGGCCATGGCGCTGAAGTACTCCGAGTGGTGGATGGGAGCAGAGGCTCAGACCGCATGGTCGAAGCAGCAGGGCAACCTGCCCTTCAACCCGAAGGCCCAGGCCGCCACGCAGACGTTCCGCGACCTGTCGGCCGAGCTCGCCGAGCCCGACAAGTACGAGTTCTACCTGCGCTACTACGAGGCGACGCCGACGCCGATCCTCACCTCCGCGCTCGACCAGTTCACCGGCTTCATGACCAACCCGGGCGACCCCACCAAGTACCTGGAGGGAATCCAGAGCACGGCGAAGTCGTACTGGGCAAAGCAGAAGTGATGAAAGACCGCTCGTCGACGAACTACCAACGCTCCGCCTGGGCCTTCATGGGCCCAGGCGTGGCGGTCGTCGTGATCGTGCTCTACCTGCCCGTGGTCTACACGGTCTACCTCAGCTTCACCGAGTACGGGGGGCTGGGCTCGCCGATCTTCGCCGGTGGCCAGAACTACGTCACGATGTTCGCCGACCCGGCCTTCCTCGGGTCGGTGGTCAACACCGGTATCTGGGTGGTCGGCACACTGGTGATCCCTGTGGGCATCGGGCTCTTCATCGCGTACCTCTCGTTCGGGCTCAAGGGCGCCGGCATCCTGCGCATCCCGTTCCTCATCCCGTACGCGCTGTCGGGGGTGGCGGTCGGCGTGGTGTTCAGCTTCGTGCTGCAGAACGGCGGAGCGCTGTCGCAGGCACTCGCCTTCTTCAACCTCCCCGGCGCCGACACACGCTGGCTGGCGGAGGCGCCGCTCAACACCATCGTGATGATCATCGCCGCCTCCTGGCAGGGCATCGGCGTCAACGCTCTGCTCTTCACGGTAGGGCTGCAGTCGATTCCCAAGGAGCCGCTCGAGGCGGCACGTATCGACGGCGCGAGCGGCCTCCGGCTGTTCACGACGATGATCTGGCCGCTGCTGCGCCCATCCACGACCATCGTGGTCGGCCTCTCCATCGTCAACAGCCTCAAGACGTTCGACATCGTGCAGGCCATGACGCAGGGCGGACCGAACCGCGTTTCCGAGACGCTCGGCGTCACCATGTACAAGGACACCTTCGTGAACAGTGACTACGGTCTCGGGTCGGCGGTCGCCGTCTTCCTCAGTGTCATCACCATCGCCGCCTCGGTGATCTACCTGCGTCGGCAGCTGACCATCGGAACGGGATCGGGAACCCCGGCGGAGGTGACCAAGTGATCTCGAGAATCGTGCGGACGACCATCCTGGCCGTGCTCGGATTGTTCTGGCTGCTGCCGATCTATCTCCTGCTCGCCAATGCCAGCAAGTCGAACGCGAACTACTCCGGCGACGAACTGTGGATTCCGGGCAACCCGGTCGAGCTGTGGAACAACATCGTGTTGGTGTTCAGCACGACCGACGTGCCATCGGGCCTCGGCGCGACAGCGATCTACGCGATCATCGCCCCGCTCATCGCGGTCGTGCTCGGTTCCACCATCGGCTACGCGGTGATCGTGCTGCGACTCAAGCATGGCTTCTTCTGGTTCTTCATCGTCTTCTGCGGCACGGTCTTCCCGCTGCAGATGATGGTGCTGCCCTGGTTCGATGTCTACGCGCGCACCGGCCTCTTCGACACCACCGGCGGGATGCTGCTCATCTACGCCGTCGTGGCGACGCCGTTCTCGGCATTCGTGATGCGCAACTTCTTCGCGGGCATCTCCGAGTCGGTGTTCGAGGCCGCGGTCGTCGACGGAGCAGGAGCGTGGCGCACCTTCACCCGCATCTACCTGCCGATGTCGACCAGCGCGCTCGCCGTGGTGTTCATCCTGCAGTCGACCTGGGTGTGGAACGACCTGCTGCTGTCGCTCATCCTCACCCAGAGCCCCTCGACTCGTCCGGTGATGCCACTGCTCAACGCTCTGCAGTCTGCGGAGGGCGGCGGCCCGGGCTACACAGTGGTGCTCACGGCTGCGCTCATCGTGTCGATCCCCGCGGCCCTGCTGTTCCTCTTCACCCAGCGCTTCTTCCAGCGCGGGCTGGCGCTCGGCCAGTACTAGAGGCCAGACACCCGAGGCCAGACACCCGAGGTCAGACACACAAGAGGCGGGGCCCGCGGGCCCCGCCTCCTGTCGTTCGTCGTGCGGTTAGAACGTGATGTGCACCGCGGTGGCCTCGAACCGCTCGAGCGGCAGCGCGATGGTATCCCCCGCCTCCAGCGTCTCCAGGTCGTCACCGAGGTAGGTGGCCTTCGCCGCGGTGATCGCGGTGCGCCCGAGCGCGAGGTCCACGACGATCGGCTCGTCGGCGAAGGACTGTACCCGGATCAGCGCGCCCGACCCATCGTCGTCGGCCAGCACCGAGACCAGCTGCACCCGGGCATCCGAGAGGGCGAGGAGGCCGACAGCACCCTCGTCCAGCTCGACGTCTCCCCGTGCCCGCACCGCTCGCAGCGGATGCACCAGGTCGGCGGCGGTGGACAGTGCCACCGACTCGGCGCTCTGGCCCGGCTCCCCGGCCACACCCACGGCGTAGTGGAAGCTCGCCTCGAATGCCTGCTCGATCGGGAAGTTGGTGTCCCAGAGGTTGTTGTGCAGCCAGGAGTAGATCGTGCCGGCCTCCGCGGGCGAGGTGCTCGCCGGGAAGGGCGAATACGGCACCGCGATGGTGTGCGGCTCGATCAACGGGGCGTCTCGAGTCACCCAGGCGGCGACACCGTCATCAGTGCTGACCGTCACCCAGTCGCGCACCGCGCGCATGTGCTGCGGGGCGCCAGGGATGTGCGGGAGACCGTCACCGGTGACGCTGCCCGAGACCTCGTAGCGCAGGCGGGCGTCATCCCCCGCGAACGGGAAGGCGAAGTATGCGCTCTCCTTGATCAGGGTCGAGGGCTTCGACAGACGGTTCTCGATCAGCAGCCGCGGCTCCCCCTTGCGTAGTCGCAGCGTGACGCGCACCCAGTCGGCGCCGGCAGCCTGGAACTCGTAGACCAGCCGACTCTCGATGTCGTCATCCGTGCGCTCGACGATGCGTGACGGCTTGCCGACCGTGCGGGTCGCCAGCATCTCCAAGCGGTCACTGACGGCCAGCTTGTTCGCCAGGTGGTTGAACCCGGCGCCGGAGCTCGCGTACTCGTCGTACACGTACCCGTTGAAGCCGACCACCGAGTCCGCCCGCACCAACTCGCGACCAGTCGCGAGTTCGACGATCGACGCAATTGAAGAACGGTGCTCGTCGACGACCACGCGCAGGTACTCGTTCTGCAGGGTGAGCAGTTCGCTGCGGGTGACATCGGGGAGATTGCCCGATTCGGATCGGCCAGGGTCGCCCAGAGACAGCAGCCCGTACTCCGAGTCCTCGCCGGCATCCGCGCCCAGCCCCGCACGGTTGCCGCGATCGAGCACGTCGATGCGCACCACCCCGAAGCTGGGCACGTCGGCGATGCGGGCGGTGATCCAGCGACCCGACTCCCGGTGGGCGTGATTGTCTTGCGCCTCGACCACGAAGAGTAGCTCGGCGCCGGTGCGGGCATCGACGAGCGCGATCGCCCGCTCGAACCCGACCAATACCTCGGGCAGCAGAAAGCGCACCGCTCCGCTTCGCACGATGCCGGTGGGGTTCGCCACGACGAAGCTCACCGCTGCACCCTCGGCCGGCGCGACCGCCTCGGCCAGGTACGCCAGCGACTCCTCGACGGAATCGGATGCCCGCTGCTGGGCGATCAGCGACTGTGCGACCTTCCACTGCCACTGCAACTCTCCCGAGCTGAAGCCGCTGTCCCCGTGCATCCACGAGTTGCCGGCGCCCCACGTGTGTTCGTTGAACATCGAGATCGCGTCGTAGGTGGAGTTCGCGTCCGCGTTCTCGTCGGTGACCGCCTGGCCGCCGAGCCACGCCGACAGCTGCGAGAGCGTGCGCGCATCCGTCACTCCGGCCTGCGCCTCACGCATGAGCGCGATCGGCACGGCGGCCGACCCCACTCCCTCGACCCACCAGTCACCCCAGTCGCCCTCGACCGTGATCAGCTCGTCGCCGAGGCGCTGCTCCGCATCCTCGAAGAAGTCTTCGTTGCGGGAGACCCGCAGTTTCGGCGCATCCCAGGTCTCGTTCCACTGCCGCACGATCTCCGACAGTCGGCCGCGAGCCGGCCCGTTGTCGCCCATGTAGCCCTGGGTGCGCAGGTGCAGGATGTCCCAGGGGTACGGGTCGCGACCCTCCATCGACTCGCCGTGAGCGCCGAAGACGCCGGGAGGGAAAGGATAGCCACGGGTCGCCATCGCCGTGAGGTAGGCGGGCAGGTAGTGCTCGACCGCGTCGTAGTCCTCGGTGAACCCGAGCATCGGGCCCTCCATGTAGGCGAGACCGTGCGGGCTGTCGGTCATCCACACCAGCACCTCTTTGCCGGCGAGCGAGCGCCAGCGGAACATGCGCGGCAGGTTGATCGCACCGTTGGTGTGGGGCTCGGAGCGCCCGGCCCAGTTGTGCGCGACCGACAGGTAACGCACGCCGAGGTCGGCCAGGGCATCCGGCAGTCCCGCGACCTGACCGGGCACGTCGGTCTGCATCGCCGAGGCGAACTGGATGCCGTACTGGTCGCGCAGACGTCGCGCGTCGCGCAGCAGTTCGCGCAGTTCGTCGGTCGAGCACACATCGGTGTGCAGGTTGTACGGCAGCGCGCTGAGTCCGATCGATCCGGCCTTCACGAGCTCGATGAACTTCTCCACCTGGGCTCGCGGGCGGTGCTTCTCCCAGTCGACGACGGCCCAGAGCGCTTCGGAGTTCCAGCGGAAGCGCGATTCCTCCGGCCAGTCCGCGGTCTGCTCGATCAGCTCGACCGCGGAATCGAGGTAGGAGCGCTGGGCCGCGAAGACCTGCGCCTGCGGATCGGTATAGCCGAAGTCGAAGTGCGAGTGATGCACGACGTGCACCGTCCACTCGCGCTGCGGAACGAGTTCGATCTCGATCGTCTCGGTGCCGAGAGAAGGGATTCCGACCGTCACGACGGTGGGCTCGGTGACGGCCGTGACCAGAACACGGATGGCTGTCGCACCCGCCGCGCGGATCTCTCGACCGATGGAGTTGCCGCCCGCTTCGACGCGCGCGGTCTCTCCGGCCAGCGCCAGCGTCTCCGCATCGTCGAACACGAGACGGATGCTCTGCGTCTTCTCGCCGTCGACGGTGGCGAGCAACGGCTCGGGCAGGAGGGCAACGGCATGACCCCCGATCGAGCCGCGCACGCTGATCGCCCGGTCGAGCATCCCCGCCCGCGCATCCTCGTCGTTCCATGGTCGTGCCGAGATCAGTGACGGCTGTGTCACGGGGTACTCCATCCAGGTTGGTATCGTTACCAACAACTCTGCCAGCCCGGTGACGGCCACCGCAATGGCTTCGCCGGATCCCGCCGATAACCGGTCCGACCGAGGCCGACTACACCACCTCGGCGACGAACGACTGGTCGAACAGCGGGCCCCGGGCGAGCGACCCCCAGGCCGCCGCCAGCGCCGCGACGGCACGGTCGGTCTCCTCCGCCGAATAGCTGATCGGGATGCGCAGAAAGCGCTCGAAGGCGCCGTCCAGTCCGAATCGTGGCCCGGCCGCGAGCAGCAGCCCTTCGTTGCGCGCCGCGAGGGTCAGCTGGGAGCTCACCGGTGCACCGAGGTTGACCCAGGTCGTGAGCCCGCCGGCCACCTGTGGCACGCGCCAGTCGGGAAAGGCCGCGGCGAGCGCGGAGATCAGGTGCTCGCGACCGGCGAACAGCTGCTGCCGCCGGGTCTCGAGGATGTCGTCGTAATCGGCGAGCAACCGCGTCACCAGAAGCTGCTCGAGAGCGGGCGTGCCCAGGTCGCCGGCCATACGCGCGCGGGCGAGCTTCTGGATGAGCTGCCGCTCCGCGCGGATCCAGCCCACGCGCAATCCACCCCAGAGGGTCTTGCCGACCGAGCCGATCAGCACGGCGGGGCCGTACGCGGCCAGCGGGAGCGTGGGCCCCCGATCGATGTCGAGCTCGGCCATGGTCTCGTCGGCGACGATGGTCGTTCCCTGCGCCGCCGCGAGGTCGAGCATCCGCTGCCGCAGGTCGGGCGACATGCTCTGGCCGGTCGGGTTGTGGAAGTCCGGCATGACGTAGCCCATGGCGGGGCTGGTGCGCTGCAGCGCCTGCTCGAGACCGGGGACATCCCAGCCCGCTCCCCCGTCGCCCAGATCGGCGGTCACGCTGACCGGCACGAGTCGCGCGCCGGTCAGCCGCAGGGCCTCGTAGGCGTGGGGATAGCTGGGCGATTCGACCAGAGCGCTGTCGCCACGACCGAGCAGCGTGCGCGAGAGCAGGGCGATGGCGTGCTGAGCACCGATGGTCACCATGATCTGCTCCGCCTCGGTGGGCAGGCCGCGCGCGCTGTAGCGGTCGGCGATCGCCTGGCGCAGTACGGGCAGACCGATCGGATCGAAGCCCGTGCCGCTCAGATATCCCGGCAGATCTTCGGCGGCGAGAACCGCCGCCCGAGCGACGAGGGGCGTGGCCGGAAGCGCCGCCTTGCTGAGGTCGAGGTAGCCGCCCGAGGTCGGCTCGCTCTGCATCGGCGAGCGCCCGGGCAGCCGGGCGACGCTACCCGAGCCACGGATGCTGTCCAGATACCCCGCATCGCGCAGCTCTCCGTATGCCGCAGTCACCGTCGTGCGACTCACGCCCAACTGGGCCGCCAGTTCGCGCTCCGCCGGCAGCCGAGTCCCGAGCGCGATGCGCCCATCGAGCACCAGCAGCCGCACACGTTCTGCGAGCGCCGTGTAGGCGGGAGTGGTCGTCGACTCGCGCCATTCCGCCACGAGAGAAGCCAATATGCGGGCGGAGAGGGATGCCATTGGGCCACTTTAGGAGAATTGGCGTCTTGATAACAGACCAATTGTGCAATTGGCTACATCCATGCACCCCTCGCTTCTGCTCACCCGCCGTCTCGCCCAGCTTCTCGTCGGCCTCTTCGCCTACGGCTTCGCGATCGGCATGATGGTGCAGGCCGGCATCGGTGTCGGGCCGTGGGACGTGCTGTCGCAGGGTGTCGCTCTCCGTACCGGCATCCCATTCGGCTGGGTCACCAACATCATCGGCGGGCTGGTCCTATTGCTCTGGATTCCGATCCGGCAGAAGCCCGGCATCGGCACTCTGCTCAACGTGCTGCTCGTCGGCACCAGCGCGCAGGTCGGGCTGACCGTGGTGCCAGCCCAGCACGACTGGTGGTCGCAGGCGTTGCTGTTCGCCGGCGGCCTCGCCCTGCTCGCCGTTGCCACAGGGCTGTATATCGGCGCGAACTTCGGCCCGGGCCCGCGCGACGGGCTGATGACCGGCATCCACCGCCGATTCGGCTGGCGCATCTGGATCGTCCGCACCGTCATCGAGCTCTCCGTGCTCGCGATCGGCTGGCTGCTCGGCGGAACGGTCGGCATCGGCACGGTCGCGTTCGCGCTCCTGATCGGGCCGATGGTGACGGTGACCATGCCCTTGCTCGCCATCCCCGCCGCCCGCAAGCCCGCGGTGGTCGAAGCGGCGGTGGCGTCATGATCGCGGTGCTGTCACTCGCGACCATCTGCCTCTGGGCGGCACTCGCGACGGTACGCGCGATCCAGACCGACGACTACCGCCGCGTCCCCACCCGCGGTTGACCGTGCGTCGCCCTAGAGCGCGCGGTCGGCGTACACCCGCATCGCGTCCCGCACGAAGGCAGCGCCCTCGACCCCGCCATAGTTCGCCGCGAACCGCTCATCGGCCACATACATCTCAGCCAACCCGAGGTAGTAGCCGCGATCCACGGTCGGCACACCCGGGATGCCGCTCAGCCATTCGAACTGCCGGCGCGCCAGTCCCTGTGCCACCTGGCCGTCGACGGGGACACCGGATGCCGCAGCCTCCCGCCACCCGGCCAGCAACGAGTCTTGGCTCTCGCGCCAGCGCGCACGCTCCTCGTCGGTCATGCCGCGCCACCAACGGTCGCCATCGGCATAGGACTCCGCGCCCCAGCGCTTCTCCACTTCCTCCTTATAGAGGGTGTGCTCGAACCCGTCCAATACTTCCTCCGCCATCAGTCCTTCTCCTTTGCTCAGTTTCTCGATGGTCGATTCGACCGCACCGATCTGGCGATCGAGTCGTTCTTGCTCCTGCCGCAACCAGCGCAGGTGGGTGGCCAGCGCATCCGCATCTGCCGTCGTCTGGGACAGCAGATCGGCAATGGCGGTGAGCCCGAGGCCGAGGTCGCGAAGCAGCAGGATGCGTTGCAGGCGCACCAGCGCGGCCTCGTCGTAATAGCGGTAGCCACCCGCCCCGATGCGGCTCGGCTCGAGCAGCCCGATGTCGCCGTAGTGCCGCAGCGTGCGCGACGTCGTGCCGGCGAACCGCGCGATCTGTTGTATCGACCAGTCCATGAGCATCACGCTACGGGTTGACGTTGCGTCAAGGTCAAGCAGTACCTGTTGCGATATTTGAAATCGAGATATATCGTGTTGTCATCGCACACGCGATATATCTCGAATTGTCGAAAGGAGCCGAGATGGCTCAGGAGAAATGGCTCGTGGACGGCGAAAAGGTCATCGACCTCGAGAACATCCACAGCCTCAAGGTCAGCATGATCGGAGGCTCGATCAACATCGTCGGCCACGACGAGCCCGGCACCCGCGTCGAGGTGCACTCTGTGCGCGGAAAGTCGCTGCGCATCGCGGTGGATGGTGACCGGCTGGAGGTCGACCACCCCCAGCTGAGCTGGGACAACTTCATCGAGGTGTTCAGCAGCTTCACCGGTCGCGCCAGCGCCGACGTCAGCATCATGGTGCCGCGCGATGTCGCCCTCAAGTTCGGCGTGGTGAGCGCGAACGCCCTGATCAGCGGTTTGAGCACGAATGCCACGATCAGCACGGTGAGCGGCGACCTGGTCGTCGACGCCCTCTCCGGCTCCGTGCAGCTCAACGCGGTGAGCGGCGAGATCGCCGTACGCGACCACAGCGGGGCGATCACCGCCAAGACCATCAGCGGTGACATCACCGCCTCGGGAGCGATCGAACGATTCGCGGGCGACAGCGTCTCGGGTGACGTGTTCCTCGACATCGTCGGCACCCCCGACCTCGTGCGCGTCAATACCGTCAGCGGCGACGTCACCCTGCGCCTGGCGGCCGGCCTCGCCGCCCAGTACACGATCTCGACCGTCGGCGGAAAGATCCAGCTCGACGACTCCGAGATCCGCGGCGTCAAGGGCAACTACACCGGGCGGTACGGCACCCTCGATCAGTACTGGCTCGAGTTCCGCGCCAACACGGTGAGCGGAAACATCAGCGTGCTGCACGCGGTGAGCGCATGACCCCCGTCTTCGGCCACGGTCATCTGCGCCTCTATCTGCTCAGCCTGCTGGCCGAGCAGCCGATGCATGGCTACGAACTGATGCAGGCGCTCACCGATCGCTTCGGCGGCACCTACATCCCGAGTGCTGGCACCATCTACCCCCGTCTGGCCAAGCTCGAAGACGAGGGCCTCGTCACCAAGACCGCCGACGGGCGCAAGACCGTATACGCGATCACGGATGCGGGCCGCGCCGAACTCGAGGCCCGCTCCGGCGAGCTCGACGACATCGAGAACGGCGTCACCGACTCCGTGCGTCGACTGGCCGACGAGGTACGAACCTCGGTGGGCGACGCCATGAAGACGCTGCGGGCCGATCTGGCCTCCGCCGCCAGAGATGCGCGAACGGATGCCCGGCAGTCCGGTCGCTCGACCCGGGTCGAGCCGGAATCGGTCGTCATCAACTCGCGACTGCGCGAGGCCGAAGCGGTGGTCAATGATTTCCGCCACCAGCTGCGTGCCGACCTGCGGCAGATGGCCGCCCGTGGAGACCTGGGCGAGGGCACCGTGACTCTGCTGCAGACCCGCCTCGACGAGGTGAGAGCAGCGGTTCGCACCGAATCCTGACGGATGGGAATCTTCTCACTAGCTGAGATGTTTGAGACGGATTGCACCCGCGGGCAACCGCGGGTGTATCGTCGCACCTCGTGACTAGCGAAGTTCGGTCGCCCAAGAGGTGGCTGATCGGGGAACCGCTGGCGTCCGAGAAACTCGAAGGCCAGCTCCTCCCGAAGCATTTGGCGTTGCCTATTTTTGCTAGCGACGCCCTTTCTTCTGTTGCGTACGCGCCGCAGGAACTCCTCCTCATTCTTACCCTCGGTGGACTCGCCTTTCTGAGTTTCGCCCCATGGGTAGCTGCTGCCGTTGTCTTGCTGCTCATCGTGGTGGTGGCCTCCTACCGTCAGCTCATCAAGGCCTATCCCTCGGGCGGCGGCGACTACGAGGTCGCCCATCGCAATCTGGGCGAGAAGGCCGGACTGGTCGTCGGATCCGCTCTGCTCGTCGACTATGTGCTCACCGTGGCGGTGTCCGTCGCCTCCGGCGTCGACAACATCATCTCGGCCTTCCCTCAGCTCAACGGCCTGCGCATCGAGATGGCCGTCGGCTTCGTGGTCGTGCTCGCGGCGATCAACCTGCGGGGCGTGGCCGAATCGAGCAAGGCCTTCGCCCTGCCCACCTACCTCTTCATCGGCAGCGTCGCCATCATGATCGTCGTCGGTATCGTGCGCATCGCGCTCGGCGATGCGCCGGTCGCGGCGTCTTCCACCTTCACGGTCAAGAACCCGGAACACCTCGCGCAGATCGGCATCATCCTGCTGCTGCTGCGGGCCTTCGCCAGCGGCTGTAGCGCGCTCACCGGTGTCGAGGCCGTCGCCAATGGCGTGCAGGCGTTCCGTCACCCCAAGATCAAGAACGCTCAGCGCACCCTGGTGCTGATGGGCTCCATCGCGATCGTCCTGTTCGTCGGGCTGATGGTGCTCGCGCTGATCAGCAAGGTTCACTACGCGGAGTCGGCCTGTGATCTGCAGGGCTTCAAGGACTGCACCACTGCGCCGCAGGCATCCGTCATCTCGCAGATCGCCGCGGCGGTGTTCCCGGGCAACGGCTACTTCATGTTCTACATCATCCAGGGAGCCACTGCCCTGGTGCTGCTGCTGGCGGCGAACACCGCCTTCAACGGGTTCCCGCTGCTCGGTTCGGTTCTGGCCCGCGACAACTACGCGCCCAAGTCGCTGCAGACCCGCGGTGACCGCCTGGTGTACTCGAACGGCGTGCTCGTGCTCAGCGGAGCGGCCATCCTGCTGATGCTGGTCTATCGAGCGAACCCGACCGCGCTCATCCAGCTCTACATCATCGGCGTCTTCGTGTCGTTCACGCTCGGCCAGACCGGCATGGTCGTGCACTGGACCAGAATGCTGCGCAACGGCTGCGCGAACCGCGGCCAGGTCTACCGGTCGCGCGCCATCAATGCCATCGGGGCGATCTTCACCGGTCTCGTGCTCATCGTCGTGACCATCACCAAGTTCACCCACGGCGCCTGGCTGGTGTTCGCCATCATGCCGGTGCTGTTCTACCTGATGCTGCGCATCAACCGGTACTACCAGAAGGTCGCGCAAGACATCGAGGTCGATCCGACCACGACCTTCGGCGCTACCGGCGACCACGCCATCGTGCTGGTCGGTCGCATGCAGAAGCCGATCCTCAAGGCGCTCGACTACGCCATCGCCGCCCGCCACGAGAGCATCGAGGCGATCCACGCGAACATCGACGAGGAAGCCTCCGAGCAGCTGTCGAAGCAGTGGGACGAGATGAACATCAAGGTTCCGCTGCGCATCATCCCGTCGCCGTATCGCGACATCAGCATGCCGCTGATCAAGTACATCAAGGCGCGCCGAGCCGAGCACGGCGCCGAGGTCATCACCGTGTACACCCCGATCTTCATCGTGGGTCACTGGTGGGAGAACCTGCTGCACAACCACAAAGCCCGCCGCATCCGTCAGAAGCTGCTGCTCGTGCACGGCGTCACCGTGGCGATCGTGCCGTGGATGCTCGACTCGTCGAAGCAGCTCTACCACCGCTCCAACCGCCCGCTGCCCGGGCAGGACCGCCGCGGAGAGCCGCGCCGGCCGGTCATGCGCAAGCCGCTGCCTCCGGCCGCTCCGCGCAGCCGCGCCACCGGCCAGCTGGCCGCCGAGCGGGCCTCGCGTGCGGCGCCGGTCCCGCCCGCCGACCGTCCGTCGGCGACCGATGGTGGGAACACCGCGACCACGACAGCAGAGAAGACCACCCCCGTAAACTGACGGGATGACGACTCCCCCCAGCCGCGGTGGAGTCGATGTACTCGCCGTAGTCGCGGGCGGCGTGATTGGCACGGGCCTTCGCTACGGCATCGATGTGGTCTTCCCCGTCGCCGATCCGGGCTTTCCCTGGCCGACTCTGGCGATCAACGTGATCGGCTCGTTCGTGCTCGCCCTGCTCACCGCGACGCTTTGGATGCGCAGTAGCACCCCAGGGTGGGTGAAGGCGGGTGTCGGCACCGGGCTCATGGGTTCGTTCACCACGTTCTCCGCCTTCGCGGTCTCCCTCTTCAGCGAGGCGACGGCAGGCCGCTGGATGACGCTGGTGCTCTACCTGGTCGGCAGTCTGGTGCTCGGATTCGCGGCCACCGTTCTCGCCTTCCGCCTCGCGAAGCGACGAGCTGCAGCATGAGCCCGCTCATCCCGATCGCGGTGCTGGTCGCCGGTTCGCTCGGCGCCCTCACCCGGTATGCCGTGACTCAGGTCTTCGCAGGGGCACGCTTTCCGTGGGCGGTGCTCGTCGTCAACGTCGTCGGCTCGGCGATCGGTGGAACGCTGCTCGCCCTCGTCCACGTGGCCGGAATCTCGCCCGACTGGTACACCGTGATCGTCACCGGATTTGCCGGCGGCCTCACCACTTTCAGCACATGGTCGGTGCAGACCATCCAATTGCTCTCGAAGGGCCACTGGCGGGAGGCCGCCCTGAGCGTCGGCCTCAACCTCGTCGTCGGCCTCGGTGCCGTGTTCGCGGCCTACGGCATCGTGACGGCGCTGGTCGGCTGAGCCGCGCTACGCCAGCGCGCGAGTGCGCGTGACGAGCCGCGGGGTGATGAGCCGGTGCCGGGCATCCGTCGAGTCGGCATCCCAGCCCACGACATCACTCCCCCGCTCACCCAGCAGCAGCTGCAGCACGCCCTCGGCGACCTCATCGAGCGGCTGCTCGACACTCGAGAGTCCGATCGCCGAGGCGACGGGGGTGTTGTCGTAGCCGATCACCGGGATGTCCGGGCCGACCGCGAGCAGCGCCCCGAGAGCGAGAGAGTCGCTCGCACACACGACCGCATCCACCACGACGCCCGCGTCGAGCAGACCACGAACGGCGTCGCGTCCGTGGGTGACGCCGTCCTCCGAGGCGATGTCGAGAGCGGCGATCTCGTCGCCGGTCAGTGCGCCGGCCTCCCGCATGGCGTCGCGCCATCCGCGCCGGCGATCGTCACCGGTACCCGAGGGGCTCGGCCAGCCGAGGAAAGCTACGTGCTCGACGCCGGCCGACGTCAGCGACCGCGTCGCCTCCCGGAGTCCCGACCAGCCGTCGACATCCACCCAGCGGTGCTGCGGGTCGTTCATGTCGTCGATGCCCCACGGGCGACCGAAGGTGACGAAGGGGATGTCGTTCTCGATCAGCCATTCGGTGCGCGGATCGCCATAGAAGGTCGACGTGAGGATGAAGGCATCGACGTCGGCGCCGTCGTGGAGACGCCCGAACTGGCGGATCTCGTCGCCCGGATCGCTCGCCGTGAACAACATGATGCGG
>Ga0247815_10001046_pt1 | contig 21349 bp, 17 predicted proteins | sample UWRJL194509B1_FD_181014 | JGI IMG/M metagenome (GOLD analysis project Ga0247815, IMG submission 181014) | Plant litter microbial communities from Arlington Agricultural Research Station in Wisconsin, United States - UWRJ-L194-509B-1 | ecosystem: Environmental > Terrestrial > Plant litter >...
CAGAAGCTAAAGCTTTAGCTCAAGCAAAAATACTTATAAATAAATATAAAGATTTGGCAGAAGCTGGTGCAAATTTTGAAAAATTATACAAGGACTTCATTAAAGAATATAAGAAACTACCTACGGAAAGTCAAATAGATTCTTTTGTAGATCGATATATAAATTCATTACCAGATGGCCCTCTTAAAAAGGACGTGATGAAAGGTAATAAACTTGAAAAAATATTTATTAGTTTTAACCCTGAATCAGCTTATTTTAAAGGTGGAGGTAAATCTGAAGAAACTGGTGATCGTGCTAAATTGAGATTTTTATCTAAAATCAATACTCTTGGTAAAGTTTTAACTAGTGAATTGAATAGGTTCTTTGTTGAAGCATCTGAAGGTAAAATCCCTATATCACTACATGGACCAACTATTAATAATGATACAGGTCACAAAATAGAAATAAGTAGAGCAGAAGTTATAGTAGACTTAACTGCACGCGATAAATTTTTTATTAGAGAAGGAGATGATATTGGAGATATTAATGAAGACTTTTTTTATAATAGACTAGTAGAAAAATCAGGTTTAAATACAGTTTATCATGGCGCTGATCGTATGATTAAATCTGGTCAACAAAAAATACTTTTCCATTATGGTGTACCTTCTGAAAAATACGATAATAATAAAAGCAGTCAAGCAGAGTATGATCCTTTAACTAATGTTGTAAATGTTTATGGTACTCCAGAAGGCGAAACTACAAATAAACTCCTCTTCTCTTTAAAGGGGCAGACTTCTGTTAGAATGATTGATGGCAATATGCATATCTTTTTAAATGAAACTAAACCTACAAAAGATGTTCAAAAAGCTATTAAAGGAGATTTAGATTCTAATTATAATAGAGTTTTTAATTATCTTAACTCTCAATATAAAACTAAAGAAGAGGATTTATCGAAAGTAACAGAAGAAACTAGACAAGAGCAAAGAGAAGAACTTTTACTTAAAGCTAAACAAATATATAACTCTTGGAATAAATATTTAGATATTATTGGTACTCGTATCCCAGGTCAACATTACCAATCGTTTCAAGGTATGCGTATAGTTGGATTTGCTACAGGTAACAAGATCTTTGTACCAAATGAGGTTACGATGCTTGCTGGATCAGATTTTGATATTGACAAGGCCAATCTTATCTATTACAGCGTTGAGAGGTCAGGTCTATTATCTTCTTGGCATCCTTCTTTCAATTATGATACAAAAGAGAACTTAGAAGTGTCAATGAAGTTGCCTTTGCCAACTAATAGAAAAGCTTCAGAATTTTTATCTGAGGAGATAGCTGGTTATTCAATTGATGATACAGTTGCTCTAGAACCTAACTTTAATACTAAAGATTTAATTTCTTTAGTTTCGTTATATGAAGAATTAAAAAATGGTAAGAAATTACCAAATACAGAAACAGGAATAAAAGTAGCTGCAGAATTAGAAGTACTTGATGATACCTCAAAGTTTAAAGTAACTCCAAAAGGAATTAACAACTTTACTATCTCAAGAGCTAATACAGTTATTAATAATCCTAAAAATTATCCTTTACTACAAAAACCAGTTTCTATGGCATCTCCTCAATTAATGGGATCGATGTCTAAAGAAGGAAAAGATGCTAAACAACGTAGTAAAGAACAGATGTCATCAGTTGTACAGGGAACTATTGATAATATGATCGGTAAAGAAATGATTGGTATTGTAGCTTCTACAGGACTTAAATCACTATCAGCTTTAACTGCAGTTTATAATAAATCTATTATGGACTTATCTGATTTAAGTAAAAAGCTTGACAGACTAAGCGCAATTCAAACTGAGAATAAAGATGAACAAGCTCAAATTCAAGAAGCTAAATCTAGAATAGAATCTGAAATTAATTTAATTAAACAAGGTTTTCCTGATGAATTTTCAGTAGCAAATATTAACTTCGAGAATGCTAGTCCTGAAGTACTTAAAGTAATTCGTGCTAGATTTACATCAGGTACTGGTGAAGCTGATATTCAAGCTAGATATATAATACAAAATATGATGGAAGGTTTAAGCGATGATTCTGCTGAAATTCATTCAGAATTACTTAGTGCTAGTACTGATAACGCTAAAGAGTTAATCTTAGGAAAAATTAGAGCCATACCTGAATTTGGTACTATTTATACAGCTTTAATAACACAAGGGGTTCCTTTTTGGAATATTGTTGAAATAATGACTTCACCTACTACTGACTTTTATATGCGTAACTTTAATAAGGAAGCATTCAATAAAAAATGGGTTAACTTTGATAGTGCTTTAGGTGCTATAAATCAAATTAATGATTATTTTGAAGATAATGGAGGTAAAATAGATGATACCTTTACAGCAATGCTTAAGAGTTTACAAAAGAACTTTGGCTTCACATACAAAAATAAAAGTATTGAGGATGCAACTGGTCAAACTGTTAGCGTTAGTGATTTAAGTGGTTTTAAAGACTTATTAACTCAAGGTAAAGCTGTTCAAATTCTTGGTAAGTATTTAGGTATTAATCAAGGTATTAAAGCAAAAGCGTTTGAAATATATTCGTTTACTAAAACCATTGAGAAATACATTAAGGATACCCATGGTATTGAGTTTAGTTTTACAGAGTTTTTAAATAGTTTAAATGACGATAAAGTATATGCCAATAAGATGATTAAAGATACATCTAAGGGTGCTTTTAATTTACTGTATGTATTGTCTAGAGCTACTAATTTTGAGAAACAACTACAAGGTTTCAATGTAACTAATCAAATGTTACGTATATCAACATATAAATTAAATGGAGCTTACTTAGTTACAAACGCTTTAGAGGGTTATGTTATGTCTGCAGGTAAACCACTTAATGAAGATCAATTTAATGAGGTACAAAGATTTATTGATAATAATGTACTTTTACATTTCTTTAAGCAAGAAACTAAAATCAATAATGATGTTGCAACTAGACCTGTATTTTATGATGGTTTAAATAGACTTGAATTAACAACAGTTAAAGGTCGTAATGACTTTATGACTTGGGTGCATGATAAATTTATACCTAGAGTTAAGAATATGATAGACTTTCAAAATAATGAGTTTATCAGAGATTTAACTTACGAAACAGTTAAGGATACATTATATGCAGAACCTGTACCTATTATACGTATGACATATGATACTACAAATGCAATAAGTGAAGAAACTAAATCTAAAGAAGATGGTTATAAATATAGCCTTAATAAGTTACGTTACGGCTATGACATAGATCCTTCTGAACCTACAGCTAATAACGTATTTAATGTTTTATTCTGGTACAACACCTTAGTTAATAAAGGTGGTACAGGGAAGTATTCATGGGCTAAAATGCAAAATGAATTGGTGATTAATTCAAAAGATCACCCCTTTAATAGATTGGCTGAATTACAAGGGCAATTAGGTAAAGCAACTTCATTTAGTACAAATTCTAATGCAAGTAATATTGAAATAAATGGTATTAAATTAGATCTACAAGATTTAATTATTAATCATAATTTAGTTGGTGAAGTAAAGAGAATTAACGAAACATTTGAGGAAGAAAAAGCTAGATTAGCTGAAAGAAGTGGGGAAGCAGTAGAAGAGAATTATGATGAGGACAATGAAGATTTATATGAGTCATTCAGTAATGATGATTTTGATCCTGATAATTATGAAGAACAATCTGAATCTAATTCTACCCCTCTCACAAAAGTATCTAGACAAACCAGAAAAGGTGAGGTAGGTACTAGAGTTAAGTTACAAGTCGGTAAGTCTCAAGTGGTAGAATATGATATAACTAACCCTATGATAAGCATACCTTACGATTATGATCAATATGGTAAAGTTACCGCAGTAGAAACTGAAAAAATACCAGCTGCTGATTCAGCAAGAGCTATTAGAGAATTAGGTTCAAGATTTGAGGAATTAAATCCTAATATTGAAATACAATTCAGAAGTAAATTAGATTTAATTTCATTATCTAATGATAGAAAATATGATTATACAAATGCCAAAGCGTTTATTATTGATGGTCAAGTTAATATAAATCTTGATAAAGCATCATTAAGTGACGTTGTTCATGAATATGGTCATTTATTTTTGCACTCACTTAAATATGAATCTCTTGAAATGTATAATAATTTAATTTCATTAGCCACTAACCACGATAGATTTGATCAAATAGCAGGTACATATAATAACCTAAATGCGGCTGATTTAAACGAAGAGGTGTTTGTAACTTTATTTGGTGAAGCTATGAGAACTAATTTGGTTGGTGATGATCCCAATAAAGAATTAATGCTTAACTTTGCAAACTTCACTAAGGAAAAATTAAGTGGATTATTAAACTCAGATGTACAATCTATTACAGATTTGTCATCAAAACAAGTAGCTAATTTAACTTTAGAAGAAGCGATTAATTTGATGGGCGATGCCGTTATGAAAAATAGGATACAAAATATATTCGATAATCCAAAAGGTTTCACTAGAGAAATTAAAAAGTTAAAAGATGATTTATTTCAAAGAGAATTATTAGAACAACAATGTAGTGGCTGAGAATTGTATATATAAAGTAAAATTACAAAATGGAAATATTAAGGAATTTAGCTCTGAGGAAGAGCTAAATTCCTTTGTTAGAGATAATAAGAATGAATTAGTTGCCTCACTATTACAGGGGCAAACTTTCTTTTCAAAAGAAAAGAATATACCAGAGCAAACTTATGATAAGCTTGTAGCCAGTAATAAAGGAATGAATCTTCGTAAAGAAGACCACGTTTATTATAGAGAGAACGATAATGGAACTAAAGAAGAAGGGTTCACTTCTACTACTCAATGGATATCTAAAAAACAAGACTTAGGTAATCCTGAAGGTCCTGAATATATGGTGCCTGAATTCATTGAGGATAATTACTTTCAAGATTTAGCTGCAGAGCTGATAAGTGCTGGTATGCCTCCTCAGTTTGTGGAAGAGCGTAAAGCAGAGTTAAAAAAGAAATGGGATTTATCGGCTATTGCTGGAACATCTTTACATGATATAGCAGAAAACTTTGTTCTTAAAAACTATCAAAGCTCTGAAGATTTAAATAAGGATTATCCTAAGTTAAATGCTCCACAAGCAACGATGTATTTTGATGCGATGACTAAGCTCATTAATGATATTAAAGCTGAACACGGGGAAGATGTGAAGTTAATACCAGAGTTTATTATAGTTGATCCTCAGAAAAAATTAACAGGAACTATTGATTTACTTGTAATTGATAATAAAGGAAAACTTCATATTTATGATTATAAAACATCATTTAAAGATATTGGAGATTGGAGACAAGTTAAAAAGAATGCTGTTGATTATCAATTGACAACATATAAACAAATGCTTTTAAGACAAGGTTTTGAAGTTGGTAAGACTAAGTATATTCCAATTAAAATCAATGAGTATAATTCTGATACAGATACTGTGGAATCTTTCAAAGTTGAAACTATAATGGACTCAACTCAAAGTTCTATAGGGAATGTTGTATTTAAAGTAAATTATCTTCTTCCTTACGAATTTAAACCTAAAACAGATTTTATTATTGGTAATAAACCTGTTAGCGATTTTCTTCTTAAAGCATTTAATTATGAAATTAAGAATGCCTCCGGTAACTCTATTGGAAATGCTACAGCTAAACAAGAATTAGATTATTTATTATCTGATCCAAGTAAACGTAGAGTTGACTATAAAGGTAGAGAATTCATCTACCTCCCATCTATAGGAGGGGCCAAGTCAACTACAAAATTATATACTTCTGATTTAGAAGAAAAGAACTTAGATTTAATAAATGCTTATTTAACTCAAGTAGCATCTTATAATGAAAACTTACCTTTTAAAGTTACTGATTATGTAGCTGGAGCTCGCAAGGCTATGAGAAATGGTGATGTAATTGATAATGGAGTTTTATGGAATAATGATGATTCTATTACAGGAAATTATCTTGATGACTTATTAGGTAAATATATAGCTTCAGATGCATGGCAACCTTTTGAATCTGATATTATGGCCGACTTAGGTATTGTTGCATTTGAAAATCGAGATACACATGAAGTAGACTTTGTATCAATGACTGGTAAAGCTCTACGTGGAGCTAATTCAGCACCAGCCCTCATAAAGAATAGGAGAACGTTACTGGGAAATACATTAACTGATCAACAATCTAAAGACTTAGGTTTTTATCAGGATATTACTAATGGTGATGTAGAGTTACTTAAGGTATATGCTTTTATTCAAAATAATCAAACAACTTTTAAAGATAAGAAAATTGGTAAAATAGCAGCAGTTCAATTAAACTCCAATCAGAGTATAGCTAATATTGCAACACAAACACTTGGCACAATACAAAATCAATGGTCAGCTTTAATTAAACATGGTGATAATTTCGAACTAAAAGACAAAGCTTGGAAGATAGATACAGTTGATAATTACGAAAGCCTAACATCATTTGTCAAAGAAATGTTTGCTGATAAAAACAGTAAAATTACTATTGGAAGTAGTAGGCAAAAAATAATTGAAAACTTAAAAAGTTTAGACAAATTAGTTGAGAAAAATGAACGCTTAAAGAAATTAGGTGATATTCTTAAAGATCTTGACAAAGACACCAAAAATAAACAAGGTTTACTTGCATCTAGTAGAGAAAAGAAAGAATTAATCTCATTAGTTGCAAATGCTATATTACAACTTCAAAATATGACAATCTCTGTAGAAGGAGATGTCAAACAATATGGTAATATTGTAGGGGATAATACAATGGTATCTATTCCGGAATATATTAGAGACAGTATAATTAAGCATACAGTTAACTTAACCACTACTGCACTCAATAATGTTAGACATAAATTTAATCAAGATACTGTTGGGTTAGTGGATATGCACTCACAATTCTATAAGGACGCTAATGCTAGTGATTTTAAAATTAAAGTTGTTGGTAACAACTATGAATACTTTAAAAACTTAATGGAAAGAGATGGAGAACGTTTAACATGGAGATTTAAAAATCCAGAAACTGACGCTTCATTGAGTAAACATGAAAAAGTGTATATTAAAGGTTATATAAAGCAGTTAAATAATATTAGACGTGAGAAACTAATTAGTTTGTATGGAGAGGGAAGTACACAAGTTGAAGAATTTGATATGTCACCTGCATCTTTAGATATACCTCTTATGAAGGCTTCTGGGTATACAGCTCTCTTAAATAAAGGAATAAAAGAGTATGCTAAGGATTATTGGGCAGGACTAGCTAACGACACAAGAATACTTGAAACTGATACAGAAACTCAAAATAAATTAGCATTTCAAACAGAAATGTATAATCAATTTGATACGTTTGACACAAATCAAGATGCAAGAAAAGAATATTTAACCACTCATGCTGATGCTGACTTAGAAAATGATTTAGAAGCTATTGTGTATGCTTATACTATGGCTAATGCTAAACAAGTTGAGTTTGATAAAGCTTTACCGACACTTAATGCACTTAAAGCTGTAACAATGCTAAGCAACAACTTCTATTTTAGAGATTTAGAAAATGTTGAAGCATTTATCACACATTATATAGGACTCAATTTCTTTGGTAAAAAAATCTTAGCTGGTGAAAGTGCTACTATAGCCAAAATGACTAGAATTGCAACTAAAGTTACATCTAGTTTAACATTAGGCTTATCTATACCAACTATGATGACAGAGACTTTTAATAATGCTTTCTTAAGTATTTCAAAAGTATTTGGGGCAAGTTTGGGTAAAAAACAATTTGGAAGAGATAGTTGGTTAGCTGCAGAAGGATTAATATGGTCTGATAAATTTACCAATAGCCAACATAATGTTGGTAAAATGAATTTTAGTAGACAATTAAATAGGATGTTTGATATTGTAGAGGGTGATCTTCACGCTTTACAGCATGATATTCAATCAACTTCTACGTCACTACAAAGAGATTTTCAATCTAATGTCATGATGAAATTAAATCAAATTCCCAATTATGTACATAGAATGTCATTCTTTGTTTCTCAAATGATTGAAGATGGTATCATTAAAACTAATAATGGCTCTTTCACTAAAGATTCGCCCATGCGTTTAGAGGGGCAAAATCTTATATATAACCCTAAGTTAGATGGTAGATTTGCACTATATCTTAATTCACCTAATAACTTTCCAGTTGGCAAAGAAGAGAGTTGGAAAGAGTCTAGATCTCTTTATTTGAAATTAGAAGCTGAACTTAAGAATGAACCTGCAGGAATTGACGAAGTAACTGGCCTTATAGCTAGACCATATGATAATAGAACTAGGAATGCTCTTAAATCTACATCAGATTCTGTATTTGGAGCTTATGATCCTGAATCAAAAGTTATGTTTGCAAATACTGCATTTGGTCAATTATTTAATCAATTTAAGAATTGGATGTGGTCTAAAAAACATAGAATTTGGTCTGAAACTGACGTGAATGGTAGACAAGGTAAGTATGTATATGATAAAGATTTAGAGGATCATGTTTGGAAAAATGATATCATGGAGGGTTTTGGAAACTCAATGTATGCTCTATTTCAAGACGTCAAAGAATCTAGAGATTTAATTGGTTCCTGGGATAAATTAGCCCCTGAACGAAAAGAAAGAATACTTTGGGCTTTAAGTGATCTAGTACTGTATGCCCTTATGGCAGGTTTAGCTGGATTTTTAATAGGCGAGTTTACTGCAGAAGATAATCCTGTAGCAAATAGTGCAGCTAAGAGTATGAGAAATGCTACTTCAGATTTAGCTTTTTGGTCAGCTGCAGGAACTGTGATTACACCTAACAATCAAATACCAATGTTTGGTATGATAAACAGAGTAATGCAAGGTACTGTTGGTTTAATTACTAATGATCATCAAGCATCTCAACAAATGATGAATAGTCTTGGTATATATAGAACATTAAATCCTGTATACAATCAAGTTGTCGATAAAACAGATGACTAAGCAAAATAGAAAAAATAAGCCCTATTAGACAACAAGTCTAATAGGGCTTATCTATTTAATAAAACTATGCAAACATTTTAAGATACTCACCTATGTAAGTTCCATTACCATCTTTAAATCCATTTTGAGCTAGTTTGGTCTTCTTAGTGCCATCAAAATAATCTTTTACTGTAGAAGCACCAAGTAAATGTGCCATTGCTCCTAATCCATTCTTTGTAACTAACACACCGTCTTTCATTGTGCCAATATATTTTTGATAATCCCCTAAAGCTTTTACATTTGAATCTCTGTATCTTAAAGCTGCATCAAATTGAACATGCGGTGAAGCTAAATAATCTTCCATTTTAATTCCAACATGCGCTAAAGAATCTTTATTAAATTGATAAATTCCTCTATACTGACCTTTACCAGCAGTCAATCTAAAATCTGACTCACGTGCTCCTAGTAACTTTAAATATTTTTTATCTGATGCGTCATATTCTGATTTATCAATTTCTTTTAATACAGATTGGGCTGTTTCATCACTATCGTATTTGCTTAGGTCAATCATTGGTTTTCTTAAGTAAGGGAATGGATTATTATCTGTTACTATGGGAGCATACGCGTTAGCTGGTTGCATTTGATTTTGAAGATTTTTTAATAATTCTTCATTTTTTAATTTAGCAGCATCTAATTTATTTTGCTCTTCGTTTTGATATTTTGTGTCAATCTCTTCTTCAATGTCATCTGTACCAAAATTACTAAAACTACTAATATCAACATCTTTATTGAATATATTAGTAGGATCATTGAATTCTTGGTAATTCTTAAGTTTAGTCTCTGGTGTCAGAGAATTAAATAAATCGTTAAACATATTCAAAGTTACATATAAATAAATGAAAAAAAAAGGGCTCAGCTAATACTTAAAATCCTATTGGAAATTAAATAAAGCTGAGCCCTCTTAAAGATTAAATGTGGAATTCCACAGGTTTGTTTCTAATTATATAGTTTTCATCAAGAATAGAACAATTAAAGAGCTTAGTTTGATGCTCTCCATTTACACCTATAGTTGTCTCACCCGCAGATTCATGAATATGGCTGAACACATGGTATTTAGGTCTAATTTCTAGTACTTTTTGAAGTAACCAAGAATCACCTGCATGATGACCATTAACACATTTATCAAGTTTACCTAAAGGTGGACCATGTGTGATTAACACATCTGTATCTTCCGGCATCTTTTCCCAATTATCATGTAATTCATCAAGATTCATATTGAAAGCCCAATCGTAAAATGCAAGTGTATATGGGGACCCCCAAAACTTAACACCATCAATTATAAGCTCCTCATTATGTAGTCGATGTATGTTATTTTTCTTAAAATCTTCTTCTCTAGCTTCTATGTCAGCAAGCCAATCTTCATAGTGAGCGGTCTCTCTATACTTACGCATTGTAGGTTCATCCGATTGCCCAAGCTCATGATTGCCTTCAATGAATATCTTATGTTTACATTGAGTTAAACTTTCAAGCCAATTATAGAAGCTAGTATAATCAAACTTAGAACCAACACTAGTATAATCTCCAGTATGTATTAAAACGTCACAAGGAGGGATTTTTACATAATTGTGGTGAGTATGAGTGCAACCTAGTGCTATAATCTTCATTGTATTATAAACTATAAGCTATACCAAAACTAGCAGCAGGTTTAACCTTCCAGTCGTTATGACTATACATGTTACCAATAGCTGCAAATCTAGCTTCAAAATGCTTAACCATGGGAACTGCAAATACTAATTGTGGTGTAAATAACCAACGAGAATCCTTTAAATCTTTAACGTAAGTTGACGCACCTACTGCAGCATGAATATTAATATTCTCAATAGAACCTAATTTAACATAGCCTTTCAAACCCACTAAAGCTTCAGAGTTCAAATCCCAATTAGATTGTACTGTACCGGTTAAACCAAAAGTATTACCAAAGTATCCAACTTCTGTTCCTAAGTTAACATTATCAACACGCTGTTCAGTATTGTAACGATTCAATGGAGTTTTTGTGAAATCACTTACACCTACAAATGGGATGATAGTTAAACCTTTACTTTGTGCAAATGCACCTACTGACATAATCATTAAAGCCACAATGGCTAACACTTTTTTCATTCTTATCATTTTATTTATTAATAGTAGCATCTTTCTTTTTTCTTTTATCTCTAAGTAGTTCTCTCATATTAGAGAGGTATAATTCATCATACTCTTGTTTTCCAGTAACTTCCTCCCCACAATATTCCGGAATTGAATCTAATTCTACATTAGCATCAATCTCTATTATTATTATACCTAATGTATACCTATTGATATAAACGTCATTATCATTATGTTTAGTATAATACATGTACTTTTTAATTTTATTAGGAGTTGCCCCCAATAAAGATAAAGCATCAGATTCTGGAATTCTTGCGGTACAAACGTACCCTTCATCTTTATGGGGGATAACTAGTGAGAGTCTTGCAAATGAAACTCCACCTGGACTTAAATCAACAATACGTTCAATTTTAGTGTAGTTAACACCATTATCTACAGGAAAACAAGTTTCTACATTATAACAATTTAAATTTGTTAAATCTAATGGTATTACTGAAGGTAAAAACTTCCTAAACTTTTCTTTTGTCATTCAATATAGAGGATAGTGTTTTTTAATTTATATGTATATCTAGGATCTGAAGCATAACCTATTCTGTGTAAGAATTTGTAATAATTCCCTCCTCGATATCTTGATTGTACATGATTTTTGTAATACTCAATGCATGAGTCTACAGATTCAAATCGTTTTGTACGTCTTCCAGCCATAATTCCGAATATATTATTCTTATGTTTTGCAGCTGGACTTTTAAAGTTTCTAGACTCATGTATAGATTGAGCTAAAACTATTTTTGGATGTTGTAAATTTGCTCTCACAATTTTATCATAAACCTTTTGTTGGGTTTCTTTTACTTGACCATATAAACTTTGTACATATAGTACGCTACTCATAATAGTCAATTTAAAAAATTTACTCATTTAATTTTGTTTAGTGAAATAATATTTGAAGCGCAAAGTTACGCAATATTACTAGAAATGGCAAATCCCTAATAACGTTAGCTATTAGGGATTAACTCCTGTAATTTTTCTTCGGGAGAAGGGAATTGAAAAGAAGCGACCACTTCGTTTTAGGAAGGTAATCAAAGATAATAGATTATTTTGGTTCTTCCAAATTTTCAGACCTAATATTTCTATTATTTAAATTTGGTTCTATACTAAAAACTTCTTCTAAAGGCCACTTATAAGTGTGTATTCGTTTTGAAAGAGTACTACGTTTTATATTCAGTTCTATAGCCCAATCTTCCAAGATCATAGTTTTATTTTGATAAGTATAAAACTTTACATTTGTTTTATTACGCTGTTGTATTTTCATGGTAACCCATCTACAATTATCTTTTGAATAACCTTCATTATTATCAATCCTATCTAAACTTAAGGATTCATGAAAAGAACCCTTCATATCATACATAAAATTACTAAAATCTTTCCAATGATCATCGATTGTAATGTGATTTTTTATATAATGAGGATTTCGTTTACAACGATCTTTCATCCTCTTCCATGCTAGATACAAAGGCGTGCCATACATATCATGCTTAACATTATTTCTAGGCATTATTACAATTTTGAAATCCTATTTAGTACATCTTGTGATGTATGATTGTCCCATATTGGAGCTTTTTCTAATTCTTCTGCAAACCAGCAATCATTCCATTTATCTAGTGGTAAATGATAAGTGATCTGTTCTCCAGCTTCTTTATACATTCCCAATATAAACCATCCATCCCAAACTGATCCATCAGAATGAGCTTTAGTTTTCCAAATTTGTGGTTTTACTTCTCTAAATCTGTCGTCCATCTTAATCCAACATTCAACCTTACTCTTTAAGAGGGCAATATATAAAGTGATTCTATGATCATATAATTCACCAAAAGTATGATAACCATCAGAAACTTCATTAGTATTTACACCTGATATTTTAATTACTTCATTAATAACTTCCGGATCAGCATTAATTGTATTAACTTCTTCTAGATTATCATCGAAATACTTCTTAGCAACATACCATTGATCTTCATGGTTCTTTGGATTACGCGCTATCATTCCCATATCATTTTCAGGATCATCTGTAGCAGATACTGAAATTTTAGAAAGATCTTCACCTTTCTCATAACGTCTCATTTCTGATAAGCCTTTTCGTTTGTACTGTTTGAAATCCATTACTTAATTTGTTTACCTTCCACACCCCTTTTAAAACGATCTGTAGTACGTTTATTTAACCACATTAAAGATTCTTCAAGCTTAGTAATTACTAATTCATTTTCTCTACATGGGAATTTACTTTGTAAGTATTGCATTCTGTCAATAAGAACTTCTAATAATTCTTCATTGGTTGTACCATCACTGATAGTTTTTAACTCTACTGAGCCTTCTTGAATTGGCTCTTTTTCGATAAACTGAATAAGTTGCCCTTCTGTTTTATCTTCAAAGTTAGTTGCCACATATCTGTGGCCTATTGTTATTATTTTCATTATTTTATTAATATATGTGCCAAATGTGTAGGTCTTGATAACGCTACATACTCAAGCTGTCTTCTTTCAATTGGATCTTTGCAAATTCTAATATTATCTATATCCACAAAAACATGTGTATGCGACGCCGATTGCGATTTATGACAACTTACAGCATAACCATAATCTAAAGTTTTCTTACGGATAACTCTATTCTGATAAACTATATCTTTCATTGTTACAAAAGATTCAGACATTGCAAAAAAGTTCTTCCATAGATATTTCTTTTTAATTGCCTTTAATCTTAGGTTCTCCATAACAATTCCTAAATTCTTATAGGCTGTATCTGAAGCTTCAGGATCAAGTAAAAATACTTCGTTAATCTCATTATCATTAGGATATCTTAAGGTTAATGTATAACCTTTAAATAAGCCATAGGAAGGAATCACTTTATTCTCTGGTGTTACTTTTTCAACAATATAATCAGAACCATTTACTAAAATTTCATCATAACTATTAGAATAAGTATCATAAGCTGTAAGTAGTTCACCTGTATTAATAACTTTCTTATTTATACCCATTAGCTTACGCGCAAGAGCATTAAATGCTTGAACTCTAACATTAGTATAGGCTATAATTTTAGTGCCTTGTGGACTCTCATTTAGCTTTTCTAATGAAAAATAATGTTCGGATATTGCAATTTGAAAATCTCTAAGATTATGAACTCTTAAACCTTTTCCATGTTGTAAATCACTTTCATACTCAAACTGCTCTCCATTACGAAGTTTAGTTAATGTATTGACTAACGGATTATCTTGCTGTCTAACTACAGTTGTAAGGTGAAATCCAGCATAGTCTGTTTTAGTGAACACTTTCCCTATCCCAGCTTGATTTACAGCTTGTATTTGCTGCGAATCTCCAAGAAAAATTACTTTGCCCTTCCCAAGAGCTTTCCTAACTACCATATCATAAAGTTCATTACTTATCATAGAACATTCGTCTATAATGATAAGATCTTTCTCAGTTTCAAATATTGGTAACTTTAGAGAGTCTAGAAAGGCTATAGTACGAGCGTCAAACTCTAAAATATTAAAATCAGGTTTAAGACCTAGTAGTTTATGTAGAGTTGTAACATAGGCGTTATTAGATAATCTACTTAACACAGCTTTAGCTTTATGTGTAGGAGCAACTAATCTAACATTCATTCTATGTTTTAGTTTTACATATTCCAAAAGAATTCTCACACATGATGATTTACCACTCCCAGCGCTACCACTTAATACTGTAGTTAATTTATCACTCTGAAGAAATGCTGCGAGATGTTCTAATGCGTCTATTTGTTCTGAATTAGGTATGAAATCAATTCCAATTTTCTTGAGATCAATTTCAGTACCTTTTATATTGATTTTCATTATTTTTCTAAGATAGCTCGTTCAACATCTAAGTCTCTATTGTTAGCTTTCTCAGCGTTAAATATTAATCCTGGATAACGAGCAGCTAATTTTTCGATATTATTGATTCTAACGGCATTTGTGTCAATCCCTAAGAAGAAAGCTAAATGTTCTAATCTAGAATAGATGTCGTTAATTAATTCAACTCTAGTTTCATGTTTACCATGTTTCCCATAAGCTAATTCCTTTTTATCCAAATCTTGTAGAAGTGCAATACTTTGAGCTATGCCAAAGATAATCATATATTGTTGACCTGCTGTTTTATCTAATTTAAGTGTGCCAAATGAGCTGGGCTCTTTTTCACTAGATAGATCTTTAGGATCAAACTCCCAAATATTACAATAGTTAGCAAGATACCAAAAAGCATCTCCTAACTCTTCTTTAAAGTTAACTAGATCTTCATTGGCGATAGCTTCTGGTAATTCACCCATAATTTCTGTATTTAAACCTAAACTCATGTGGCAACTATCAGTAACTTTAGAACCAGTCTCAGACATTGTTTTTATTGTTAATTTTCTATAATCAGAAAAATTCATATGTTATTATCATTATAATTATGTATTAGTATCTCTTTCTTGATATTATCTAATACATTCTCAATCATAATCTCGTATGCAGACTCCAGACGGTAGGACTGGAATTCCATCAGGACTGTAGTGGAAAAACTTTACAGTAAGCATTTTACCAATTAATTGTGGCATATCTTCAATATACTTTTCTTTTGTCGCTCTATCACCAATAGGTTTAGGGTCAAATGTCTTACCATCTTCAGTTTTACAAATGAAACACATATCTTCAGAACCTCGTAAACCTAATTTATGACCAACAATTTCAAATTCATCGTCAGTAAATTCTTTAAGTTTAATCATTCTCTCATCACGAGCTCCATAACCGTAAGTATAAGAGCAATCTCTTAAAATTGCTCCTTCATAGCCTTTTTGGACCCACTTATCATGAAATATTTTAGCTTCATTATAAGTATTTACAGACATTTGTAAGTTTATTTTAACAGTTGTCCCTCTTAAAGCTATGGAATTAAGTTTTTGTGCTCTTAATTCTGCATTGTCATCAGAACCTGCATAATCAAATATCCAAAATTCTAATTTGCCTTGACGCTCTTCATCCCATTCTTTAAGAGCTACATTACCAGCAATCTTCTGAAGTGGTACTCCATGCACATATAATTCTCCATCAATCATCTTATCTTCACCTATAGTTTGAGCAACTCTAAGTAGATCAAGTTCTTTAAAGATCTTAGTGAAGGCTACATCTAACGATTTACCTGTTCTACTAAAAGCATGGAATTTACCATCAATAATGACAACTGAGCTTCTTATACCATCAAGCTTTTTACTAATTCTGTAAGATCTATTCCATTTATCAGTTGGAACTCCATTCAAGAACCACTTTTTATCAGGTTTTGGGTCTTTGGCCAACATTACTTTTTGTTGGCCATTTACGTAGGTTTTAACTTTAGGTAGTAAGGAATCAATTAATTGATAGTTCATCTCTGCGCCAAGCCCATAAGCTAACTTGAATGATAATTGTTCTGGTGTAAATAAATCATCAAAAGTTACATAACCTTTATCTTTCTGTTTATTGATGATTGAATTAACTTCTAAATCAACTTGCTGGGACGTAATTCTTCCAGCCTTCCCCCTACTTATTATGAGGGTAGGCTGTTCAGTAAGTTTTCCATTAAGAAGACCTGATTTTCTATGGATTTTATAATGATAAATTAAAGAATCATCATTAGGAGATCTAGCTTCATAACCTTCAATTTCAAGAATCAGTACTCTAATTTTACTCTTTTTATCTCTACTATATAGGTATATTATTTGACTCATAAATTAATTATTCATAATTTCACGATACTGTTTAAAACCTCTAAAATTTCTACACCAGCCATCACCTGTACCATCATTCCTAGTATAAATCTCCTCATACTCACTATTAGCCATAACCTGAGCACAATGTTCAAAAGGGCTCGCGTGCTTTGATGCCAATAAAGAATCATGTAACTCTACATCTTTACTATAATCATGAGTAACTTCATTACCTACAGTTGTATAACTGACTCTTGCACATCTAGCCGTCGCAATCTTAAGTTTATTGTAAAGATTCGTTTTATTTTGTTCCCCATCAGAAGACAGTACTTCATCAAATACAATAGTATCACCATAAGGAATATGCCATTGTTGTTCAGATAATTGTTTTGGTTTACTTTCATTCATAGCATCCCAAATTGCCTCAGCAACTGCAGATATATGGATTTCGGCTTGACTTTTATTAAGTTTTAACCAATCGATAGTATCTAGTTCATCAAAATGATGTTCTATATTATAACTATCAGCTGCTTTAATTACATCTTTCTTGCTTCTAAATGTTTTAATATCTCTTGTTACACCTAATCTAACTTGATATTTAGGGCAGCGAAGTTCAAAGAAGTTTTCCCACTCAGTAGCTGTAATTAAAACCTTATAATATTGAAAAGGCTCTAATAACCTATTAGCTAATTGTTTGGTAACTTGAGTACCTTCAATAATCTCTTGATGGTCAATCCCTCTAGATAAAGTAATACCTTTAGATAAAGCTTGTGCTGTTTCTATTGCATAATCTCTAGTCTTTAGATATTCTGCTGTAATTAAATCAATATACCCCTGGTCTTCAATATAAGCACTACCTTGCATTCCAGCATGTTTCTTTTGCCAAGCTATAGGGATAAAAGGTTCATCAATTACAGATTGAATCAATTTAGCATTTGGAATTGCACGACTAGAAGCTGCATTACGACTAAACATTCTATGAGTCAGCATTTCTGCCCAGATGATTCTGGGCAGAATACACTCTAAAGTTGTTATTCTATGATTTTTTGGACTAATTGAATCTGCTACTATTTTAGCACTTATTTTCATTCTTAATAATTTTCGCAATCTGGAGCCACGATGGGTCGATTACCTAGTTCTTTCAGTATATCTTGTAATTCAAAAGGTTTCCACTCATTAGTTTCACAAATGAGTACATCCTTAGTTCTACCTCGTGTTACTTCTGTAGATCTAAGGTTTGCATGCACATGACCATGAAGCATTAAGCTACCTCTACTATTCTTATGCCATGCTAGCATTGGATAATGGCTCATTACAACTAAGATCTGAGGATCACTTTTCCATGACTCACTTAACACATTAGGAAATTTACCTTCATAATAATCTTTAACCCAACTAAATCCTCTAGTTTTACCTTCAAGGCTTATTTTGTCGTGATTGCCTCTTACTAGATGCAAATTTCCATTAAGTTGTTCCGTGTAATATTCAATGTGCCTATTACTCTTAAATAAGAAATCACCTAGAAAATAGACATCATCACCTCTCTTTACCACACTGTTGTGTGCATCTATGATTGTTTGATCCATGATCTCTACCGTTTCAAATCCACGTAGGCGTTTAAGGAACTCATGTCCAAAATGATGATCTGACGCAAACCAGACCTTTTGATTTTCTTCCATTATTTACATTGTAAGGTGTTAATTCCTAATTCTCTAAATTGTTCTATGATTCTTTGATCATCATCAAACCATGCGATTACGTGAAAATGTGGTAATACACAATTCTCAAATAATTCTTTTTTGGTTTCTGTCGCTCTTCTAAAATCGGATCTGCCTCTCATGTAAAGAAAGTGATTATCTGGATCTATATTACTAAAATTATTATTTAACCAATTCCAACTTTCAATCCAACAATCTTCAGATCTACCAGTTAAAAATATTCTATTAATTTCTGGATCAAGAGCGTTGATGAATTCAATCATATCTTTTATAGGGGCGTCTTCTCCAACACGTTTCCAATCGAAATGATGACGTCCAGATTTTCTACAAATTGTATCATCTAAGTCGATAACTATCGCTTTAGGTTTAGATTCATCCTGAACATATGGAGTAACTACTGGTTCAGTATAATTGTCTAAGAATTTCTGAATTTCATCAGTCTTCTCTAATAGTTGTTGATAATTAGAACGCATCTTAGAAATTACCATTGAAGGTAATTTTTCATCAGCTGGTCTGTTTTCATTACGTTCTCTTAACTCTTTTAAAGTTAAATTAGGCATGTATATTAGCTCAATTTGTCCAAGGCTAGCCCATACAGGCAACCTTTCCATTAATGCTTTATAATTTACATTAGTAGAATCCAATACGATATCATAGCCTTCAGAAACAGCTAACTTTAATGCTTCATCATGAACTTTAGTTACTAACTTTTCATGTTCAATTCCTCTATCGCCTCTTAAACAAGTCCTAATAGAATCCCGTGAGATTCTAATTAGGTTCTTATCTTCTTTTAACATTTCACTAACTAAAGTTGATTTACCACTACCTGGGCAGCCCACCATAGCTGTTATTTTACTTTGCTTTTGCATCTTCTAATATTTCGTTTAATTGTTGATCTGATTCCAAATCAACTTCACCTTTGTCCATAGCTTGTGATTCTTTGAGAATAAATGACATCTGCTTCATTTTATAAGGTTGAGGAATAAGACTTTCTCTTCTAAGTACAATACCTTCACGTTCAACATTGTTTTTACACATTTGGCATTTACCTGTTTCTACAAAATCCTTTTCAATTAAGTCTAAGAAGTCTTGATGCCAGTGTAAATCTGTTCTCATATCGGGCTCTAGACCTTTAGCTGGACCATAATAATGAAGAGGTACTGCTTGAACGCCTAATTGCTTAGCACGTTCTTGAATCATATTCATTGGTAACTCTACCGAAAGCCCATCGACATTAGTGTGAGTAATTCTATAGATGTACACACAATGTGAGTTGTCCCCGCATCCATAGTCCCAATTATTACCTTGAGATCCCTGTATCGGCTTACCAGTGTCGAGGAAACCAACAATTTCAGCGTAGACCGTTTCACCTTTGTGTAAGAGAGGTAAGAATGGAAGAGTAGCTTTTGTCCAAATGTCACTTTCATAATAACTATTTTTTGTTTTAGATGAAGGTAAGTTTTTAAGTACATTTCTGCTACTTACCAATGGTTGATATTCTGTCTCTATTATTTGCGCCCCTAATGATTTTAAGAGCTTTTGATACCACGATAATTTCTTTTTAACTAACACATTAGCTGCCACTACGGAAGTACCATGCAATTTTTCACTTACTGAGATTATATCGTTAGGCTCAATTTGACTAATCATCTTCTTAAGATGTGCTGTTGTAATATGGAGCTTAAATTGTCCTGGAATTAAAATATCCTCTTTAGCTTCACGTTTACGATCTTTCTTAGAACCAGGTTCACCTTGAGTTCTAATTACTTTGTATTTTTTAACTAATAACTTATTGTTGACAGTATCAAACTCTTCACCAACATGATTGACTAACTTTTCCCAAGATGGCCCCACTAAAGTCTCAAGTGTAGATATTGGAGCAATATAACCCATTGATGGTTCTCCGCGTAACATCATTACTCTAACACGTCCGGTTCTCTCAAAGAACCCTACTTTCTCTGAATCTACATTTAAAGTTTTATCTCTAAATGAATTAGTCTTCGATAAATACTCTTCAGTTATTGCAGATTCAGGTGGAAAGTAAACATAGATAGAGCCTTTCTCTATTCCTTTTTGAGTAATGATAGAATTTCCATCAATTTGTACTACATCTAATCTTTCAGCATTACTGTGAGGTCTTATGTGCTCTATCTTAACGATTTTTGCTAAATAGTTGCTTTCGCCTTTCTCACTAATTTTTAATTCTAACATTTTCTTATTTTAATTTAGTCCCAAGTTCTATGTTTCTCTGCTACCCATTCTATTCCATCATATTCTTTGATTTCCCATTCTACATCATCAGGAATTTCTATTATAGAAAGTTTAGCATGAGGCCCAAAAGACTCTTTACCTAATCTTTCTACAATTTCAATTAAGATTGGATCGGTTCTTTCACATTCATATTGAGAACAATATTCTTCATTAGCGCCAGTAGGATTTTCAGTATTAAAAAGATATGTAAACGAACCTCTTTCATTTTCTTCCTCTTCTGGAACTCTTTCCCAAATCTTGTCGTTCCATGAACCTACCTGTTTAAAAGCATAACTGTCAATTCCGTATTTCTCTTTATAGAAAAGTTTTAGAGCTTTAGTTGAAAGACCAAAACCACCATAACATTTATTTATTACTATTTTCATATTTTACATTAAAAAGGGAGATTCTTTTGGAATCTCCCTTAAATTTAAACATTAATTATGTATTGTTTTATTGCCTCTAAAGTAGGTTCTGTATCAAGACAATTAATAGTTCTAACTTGAGTACCATCACGCATAGTTAACTTTAATAAATGT
>Ga0247815_10001048_pt1 | contig 21339 bp, 26 predicted proteins | sample UWRJL194509B1_FD_181014 | JGI IMG/M metagenome (GOLD analysis project Ga0247815, IMG submission 181014) | Plant litter microbial communities from Arlington Agricultural Research Station in Wisconsin, United States - UWRJ-L194-509B-1 | ecosystem: Environmental > Terrestrial > Plant litter >...
CTCTTTGAGTTTTTGGACAATAGTACGAGCTGCTAACGAGATCGGCAGGGTCTCTATCGAGGCGAAGCAGCAGTCGGGGATGAAAATGACCCCGACGGGCACACTTTCGACTCATTTGTCTACCGTGTTCAGGTCTCAGACTCCAGTCTGGACGAGGTTGCAGAGGCTGGTGGTTTCAAAGAAGGCAAATCTGAGTCTCCGGCGGATCCTGAGCCATCCTCTGGACCAGAATCGCCATCGGAGTCCCCAGACGACGAGCCAGCAGAACCGTCTACCTCTCCCTCGACCTGCAAGTCGAACAAGAGTCGCCACCGTCGCCACCACCGGCGTCACCGCCGCCACCGTGGGCACCACCACCGTCGCCATCGCCGCCGTTTGTTTTACGAGGAGTCTCTCTGAGAGGTTGATGACCTGACACGATCGAGACCGGCATGATTGGACATTATATACGCTCGGACTAGGCCCAACCTCGATTCATACTTTAAATTTCTTATTGTCCATACTCTCAATTACTCATGGGTTTTTATAGTTGTGATGTTCGGGGCTCGAAAAGTCCAGATTGCATCCGCGGCATGATGGGCTCTCCCCGAACCCACACAGCCAGTCACAGCTTGCTTACACCCAGCTTTACCGGTGCAAGATTTGCGGGCGCACCACGAAGAACCTCCATTAGTGTCTTCTAGTCTGCTGATGACGGCGGCGATCGGCGATGGTTGGCCTTGTCAGCGCACTGCCCTCCTGTTCCTGTTCGGTCGAGGGGGCGTCATGCGTTCAACGATGCTATGCCGGGGCAACGGCGCTCGAGCGCATCTGAACTAGGCTCAGACACGATTGCCATCACTTCGAAACCTCCTATTCATCCGGACATGTTCGACCGAGACTGGAGGGGGCTCCTTTGTTCTCGTATTTATAGGCAGCCAGACTCACTCTCACCTCAGCAGCACCTCTTCCCTTCGACTCGCGCACTTGCGCTGTTTTTCCTCTTCATTTTTCTTGCTTGATTCTTTATCGTTATTTCGTTCATCTTTTCTTCACTATGCACTTTCTTCGCACCCTCTTGACGGCGCTTGCCGTTTCAACTGCTTCTGCCAAGTTGCTCATCGACTTCACTGGTGGCGACGATCCTTCCAAGCTCGGTCATATCGAGCTCGAACGCTACACTCTCGGCGATCGCATTCCCCCTGGTGAGGGTGGCGACGACGTCTTCATCAAGAATGAAGAGGACAAGTCCCTCAGCCGTCCATCACTTCACTACAAGCGATCTGCACATTTTCGCAGAGCAGAGATGCGGATTCTGGAAAATACTCTGAAACAAGACCACACATATTACGTCGGCTGGACTTTCCGCCTGCCTCACTCGCGCGCAGGGCTCGTAGTCTTCCAGTGGAAGAAGGACGACAAGTACGCGGCACCAGCGCAGAACATTCCGTTCCACCTCGAGTTCAAAGGCCACGACAAGCTGTCTCTCGACTATACGACACCGGGAGGCAACGGCTCGGACCGCAACCCGGTCTGGGGTGGTGACTTCAGCACGGGAGAAGGCGAGGAGCACATTCACTCTGTGGCGTTCGCCATCAACACGGACAACAACGGCCAAGGCTGGCTCGAGTTCTACCTTGATGGGAAGAAGCAAACATTTGACAACGGCAAGGAGCGTCTTGAGAATGTGTTCCTATTCACCGGCGAGACACGGCCGAAAATTGGTAATGCTTGTTCGCGTTTAGAACGGTCCGAGTTTGCTGACGAATCTTGTTAGGCTTGTACCGCGGCGAGGCTGCACAAGGCGATGAAAGCAACCCCGAAGATCATACGTTTAACTCGTTCGTATATCGCGTTCAGATCTCCGACTCGAGTCTTGAAGAAATCGCGGAAGCTGGTGGCCTTGGAGGCGGTTCGACACCCGAGCCATCCCCGGATCCCACTTCGACAGAGGTCCCAGACGAGCCGACCACAACCGCCACTTCAGAGCCGGAACCTACTCACACGGAGACAGAGACTGAGAGCGAGCCACCTTCAACCACTCCGCCGCCCACGTCCACCCCATCGCCTGAACCGACATGCAAGAGCTCAAAGAAGTCGACTCGCCGTCGGCGTCGCCATCGTCGCCGGAGCCTCCGCCGTCGTTTCCTCGCCGAGACTGTGGCCTAAACTTGCCATTGCATATGTCTCGCGGTCTGAATAAACACATTTTCTCGAACTTCCAAAGAGTAAATCAAGTATGATTAAGTGGCCCATAGTGTACGATCGGAGTCGCGGTATCCAGCTTCCCGCCGGTCTATCGCAAACTCAAGGCGAGGACATGCTCAAGATCCAGACTACCAAGCTTGGTACGCCGGAGGCGGTTCATCCGTCCCAGTTTCAGAATCGCGCCGCTCGAAAACCGCAGGCACTGCTGGTGCGGGCGTGCTGGTAGATGAGGAGGCGACTGGCTGGGTGGCTACGAGCGGTGACCTTACATTATCAGATACAACTGAAGCTGGTCTGTCAACTACAGACATAGGTCGAGCATGTGATCGTGGCGGCGGAGGGGCGGGCGGTCCTGTTGCGATCGACAATGGTCGTATTTGAAGGGGTGGAACTGGAGGTGGCGATACGATCCGATTACCACCTGCCGCATTCGAAGAGACTCTCTGGGATTGCGACTGCCGCAAAGCGGGTGAAACAGCTTCAGAGACTGGTCTTGCGTGCCAAGTGTCGTTCCTCCGCACGTTGCCGCTGCCCGTCGCTGAGTCGAGCCTAACGGTAGCGAGCTGGCGTTCAACTTGTGAAAGCTGCTCGCGGACTTGAGCCGTCGTTTCAATCTGCTCGGCACGACGACGCATGGCAGAAGCAAGACGGCGCGTCTCATCTTCGAGTGCCTCTTTGGCCGAGGCCAGTTGCGCCTGGAGCGCAGCGAGCTCGTCCGTACCTCGACCGAGTTCGCGTTCCGCGTGTTCGCGGTCTCGACGCGTCGAGTTGAGTCGCACTATTGTAGAGTCAAGCTCGGTTCGAGTGTTGGATATCTCGGTTGGCGCGGCTGCACCTGGCCATGGCGCATTAGTTACTTGCGATGGATGGGGTTCCGGCATGTGGGTAGCCCACGGGCTGGCTGGTTGGATGTAAGGTGGTTCTGAGGGCAGCGATTTGGTAAAGCCGCCGACAGGAGGTGTAGCCGAGGTCGGCCCTGGACCACGTCGCATTGAGGGAGGGATTAGGGTAGCTGGCAGTTGCGCGGGCAGAGGGTGGCCGGACAGCAAGTCTTCAGTAATATGCATAAGGACGGCGAATTGGTCGCGCGTGAGCCTTCCCGAGCGTTCAGTATCCACGAGTTGCCAAACTCGCTCGAGTGATTCTCGTGACAGTGCAGTCTCTGCCAGGAGGAACGGCGTGACAGATTGGGCGTCGAGCCAACCCACACCGCGGGTATCGAGTTGGCCGAACAAATGATCAGACTGTCGCTTCTCGTCCGCTGGAATATCCCATGGTTGTTCGCTTGTTGACGCGTGTGGAACGACACGGAATGTAGGGGATGGTAGCTCGATGGGCGATGCCCTGTACGATGCAGTTGGCGTAGCATTGTGTTTCGGTTCAGAAAAGGGTTCAATGAAAGCAATTGGACCAGCTGTAATAAGTTTGTAAGTGAGGGCGTTCGTGTGCTCGAAAGTTGGACACACGGATGGCTAAGTGTGCAGGCGAGGGTGACTCGCCGTGCTGGGCGCGACCAATCAGGCGTAAAGCGATAGCAATATCCCAGCGCGTGAGAAATCCGCGGCTACCTGTGTCTGCGAGTGCCCATATATGGCCAAGCTGCTCGTGCGGCAGGTGAGTACCGCGGAAGACATTCATCGCGGCCTCGCCAGTCAAAATCCCAAGTTGCTGGGGGTCTGCATGGCGCAGGATGCGGTCTACAAGCTCCAGCTCGGCCTGTGTTGGCTGAAAGGGGTCACCCATCGTGGGTGCGGCGGTAGCTGCGGACGGGACACGGTGATGTTGCTGGTGCTGCATGGCAGCCTCCGGGTTGCAGGGCCTTTATTCGGCTGCGTGCAGTAAATTGGTTCCGCGGTAGGGACACGAGGAAGCGGTGTGCCGCCGGGTCTAGTCACAAAATGCTGCTCGGCGAGTGAATGGTATCCCGAGATGAGGTTTGTCGGACATGGAGGCGGGAGAAACGCCACAACCGCATCCGGAACTCCGATACCTCGCATGGTCACTTTCAACATTATAGCATTATAGGTACATGTGCATAGTTGCTACTATTGCTTGTCAAAAGTTCTTGTTACCTGAGTTGAAACTGCTTGGTTCGACCTGGGGAAAGTTGCCTGGGATGTAAAGCTTAACCAGGTCAAATTAAGCTTTCAAGATCGCTGGCTTGGGAGCCAGTGTCATTTAATTGGGTTTGGTAAGGCTCTTGATTAAGACTTGGCGCAGTTCATCAGCAGCTGAACCTCATGACGAGGAATGACGGGATAACCCGATGGGCGCCTTGCTATTCCTCCACCAAGGAAGTGATCAGTTGCTTCACCCATGTCTGAGTTGAAAGACAGGAGACTGATGTCACTCGGCGACTTGCGCCCCTGTTTCACGTTAACCTTGGTCATTCGTATGGTATAGCCCTCCATGTCTGGAGCATGCGTGAAGTTATACATGATGTCCACAGTTGAGTACAGTCGATCCTCAAAGTCCTAATCATGACACGGTCCTACACCGACGTTATTCTTGCAACCTCAGGCAAGTCTTCGTTGTCGAGCCCGGGCGGCTCGAACTGTCGCGCCCGAAGCGCCTTCGAGTGCTGCGCACCTAATCCCTCCTTGATACCAGCCTGACGCAGCATGTCCGCCAACCTCGCCGCCAGCACTGCGCGCTCCTCTTCTGTCTGTTGTACTGATTTCTCGTCGTCTTGTCCGATTGCAGAGGGTGTCGCATCTGCAGCGAGTGTAGCACCGACTCCGCTGCCACTCAGCATCCGCCATTGAGCCGCGCGTGTCTCACGCCAAGCATGAACGCTGTCTGTTTCATCGTCGAGAGGGGCTTCGCCCTGATGTTGCAATTGGACCTGGCGCCGACGACGACACAGAAGCCATAGCAGGCCCATCGCGAGGGCCGTCAACGCGAAGGCACCAATAACGATGCCGGCGATGAGTTCTGCATGTATCGATCTTCGCGTGCCGGCTGAAGAAGTCGTTGATTGGGTTGTCGAAGTCGTCGAAGCAGTCTGAGAAGCATTGTTTGCGGTGTTTGCGAGGCATGTAGTCCCAGTATCGCCTTCTGTGACCATGAAGGGTTGCGAATCGAGGATGACGAGGCCGGTGTCGGCAGGCGTGGGTTGGCTGCCTCGGAGAATGTACCAGCCGGCAGGAGCTGCCAACTTGGTCTCAGTGAACAAACCCTGCATGACGAGGACGCCAGTGTGCAGAGTCAGTGCATCTCGTGAGACGTCTCGTGTTCTCCTGCCCGGAGTGGCGCTGCCGGCGGTAGAAATGAGCGATGGTGATGTCAGCGGTGGCCCAGGCACATCGACCGATGGTGTTGCGTCGCCGTGCTCCACAGGAATGAGCTCGAGCGTGAACAATGTAGATCCAGTGTTCGTGCCCGCTGGGATGCGCGTGAGCCATGAGACCGATAGTGATGAGCAGGTCGAGGCTTGGCGTGTGGGTGGCCGCAGCTGCAGGACTGGCGTAGACGGGCTGATCGTCTGGCCGAGTGCATCGCGCACGACCAACAGCACCAGGATGATAAGCCACCACATTGAAGTGGAAGGAGGGAGGGAAGGAGCGCTCCGAGCAGCGCTCGAGCTCCTCTGAGGGCCAGGCTTTTTGTGGACACAAGTATGTATAGCGCGAGCGTCAGGTAACCGCGGAAGAAGCGCCACCGGCAGCGGTCCGCCTCCCGGGTTCATCCCTTCTCAAGTCAAGTACAGGTCATTAGTCCGAGTTCAAAGACCAGGTAAAGAGTGGATAGCACAGCGCGCAATGTAACGTACAGAAGGTCGTGAAAAAACCCAGAGAAGCCGAGCACCGACACGCATGGCGCAAAGGCAGTCCGCTTATCAAACAATAAATGCCCCTAAGGTAAGAGACCCTCAAGAAGGAGAACAGAATGTCCCAGTCGAATCATGAATAAAATCACCGTTGCTGACCGCTCCACTGGTCGTTGTACGCCGGTGGCAGTTCCTCAGGCCTTGCCGCAGCAGGTGCAGGCTCAGGGACAACGCCAGCATCCGTATGTTGAACCAACGGGCGCGCAGAGGAAGAGGCGCCGCTCACAGACTCTGCCGAAAGAATGGTCCGCTTCTCGTCTCTCGGCGGTGCTGGGGTACCAGACGAGCCAGCAGCAGCAGCAACTACACCAGCACCACCAAACGCCGTTTCTTCACCGAACTCGCTTGTGGCACTGAGAACTGCGGGCCTACGGCCTGGCATGAGAGGGCTGGTCGGCACGGCCGGAATGCTTGGTCCGCCGCCGTTTCCATATGGACCAGCTGAGCCAGTCGAGGATTGTGTCGCGTTGTGAACCATGAGCGGGCGGGAGCTGTGAGTCGAAAGCGCTGGCGACGTCGGACCATACGAGGACTCAGAGCCGTATGTCGACGTATGTCTGCTGCTCACATCCGGATACGGGGCAGGCATGAGACTCGTGGGATTGAACTGCCCATCTGTGGTCGCCGCCGACGTCGGGTACATGCTCGCTGTGTAAGCGGTCGAAGGCGGGCGCGTTGAGGCTGCCATTTGTGCCTTGTTCGAATGCATGGATTGCCCGTTCGAAAGTGGGCGAGCTGCGAACGGTGACTGCGGTTTGGCTTGGGCAATGACGGGGACCGTAGGCTGCTGCTCGATGATGTCCTCGATGTCCTCACGCTTCTTCTGGCGACGGCACCACCAGTAGAGAGCAACGGCAAGCAGAATACCGCCGCCTAGACCACCTCCGATAGCACCGCCAATGACTCCCCAGGGCGGGCTCGATTTGGTCGAGTTGGCGGACGAATCATGACCTGTGTTTGTCGGCGAAGGAGAACCATTGGGAAGGGCAGTGCGGGTCAAGGTGACATAGGAGGTTGGGTTCTGGTTAGAACCATCGGACGTCGTCGGCGGGTCTGAACCGCCGGACGAACCTGAGCCACCGCCGTTCGACGAACCGTTCGAAGTAGACGTGCTCGATGGACGCGTAGTCGTGCGCGTTGGCGTTGGCGTCGTGTCCGTCGTGTCCACGGGAATGTAGCTGTATACAGTGCGTGAGCGGCTCTGCGATTGGGGAGCGCCGGGTTGGCAGCGGGGTGCGAACTTACATGAAACGATCAAGCTCACAGACGTTAGGGAACGAGTCATCAACGATGGTGATCACAATCGTGTGCTCTGTCGTAGCATCCAGGCCGCTGCGCTCGTACAGCAGAATTGGCGGACCAGTCTGGGCGGCATTGCTCGAGACTGTCTCTTCGTTGCCACCGTCGATCGACACATGACATGGTCCGTGGTACCTGTGAGTACATGTGAGCTGCCATCTCAAAGCTGCAGAAAGCAGCGGAGACGTACGAGCCGGTGTTTCCCCAATATTCGACGTGGGTGCCTACACGCGGCGGGGAGGCGTTAGTGGTCACAAGACATAGACTGGTCACAGCGACCGAGCCGCACCTCGGAATTTCCATGTAATGGTCGACCCCTGGACGTCGTGGAATGTATCTGAGTTCTGGTACAAACCGAACGAGGCCGCTTGGTCGCGATGTCTCGTCCAGGACCCACGCGGAGCAGCATAGGCGATAGAATCGTCGCTATCGTCGACAGACACAGGCTCTTGAGCTACGACCGCGGCCACGCTGGCGAGAGCAGCGAGCAGCACGGAGAGCATCATCGCAGCTCGAAACACGAAGCGGGAAAGGGATGAGGGCAAAAGGGCACAGGGCTGGAGTGCGGCTGAATCCTGGTCGTATTATACTCAAAACATCCAGAAGGCGGAAGGCGCCTGCAGCGCCCGCCGTCTTGGGCTCAAAACCCCGCGCTCAAACCTGTCACCGACATCGGTATTTTTCATATGTGTAGAAAGCCATATTCAGGGCGCTGCTGCTGCGTTGAGCAACGACGCACAGACCCTGCTTGGGTTTGAGATATGAGGTTGCTGAGATCGGCTAGGAATTAGTCTGTGTCTAAGTTGCCGGCCCTGATCTAACGCGACAAGCACCGCTTCCTAATCGGGCGGGCGGCCGTCAGGGCGGACTAGAGGCAGTGCCCAAGTGGGCAGCGCCCTGCACCGCAATGAGCATCACGTGTGGAGACAAGGGGGATTTGAGCTCCGCCAGAACAGCAGTTCTCCTAACCATCAGCAGTACTCACTCGTAGACAGAGCTCAGGGGCTCTTACAGAGAGTGCACTCTTGTTGACGAATTCGAGGCTTCTTCGGCTATAAGCAAGCTGGCATTCGATTGATAGACGCGCCACAGTTGAGACTTCCTCAAACCCCGCGCCTGTCACCGAACTTCAAACAGCTTCTTCACCGAGTCGGGCGAAATCACTACTTGATTTGTATGTGGAGGCGCGACATCCATGTATTCCCTCTCTTCCTGGAGTGTGAGTCGCGCACCAGCTACGTGGAAGTTGGCCTCAACACCCCGCGAGTGTCTATTGATACCGCGCGCGAACCGCCTGCCATGCGGTCGCTGCACTGGGTACCGCAACAATAAAGCGCGCCATATCTGGTTCAGGGATTCGGTTGAGATCGATGTGGGCGTGGAACTGGCCGAGGGCGAAGGCAAGGTCATGTGCGTCCTCTGGTGCTGCCCGACTGGGGAGCACACGATGACGTTCGCCCGCAAGGCATAGCCACAGGTTCAACAAAGCCAGCGAACAGAGCCGGAAGCCCGTGCACAGGTCGTGTGGTAGGGGGTGAGAAAGGAAGAGAGGTGACGGCAGAGGATCGTTAGGTCAGGCGTCGGACAGGTTGCAAACGTCAGCGAATGAACGCACACTATCCAGTCCTTTAGCTTTGCGCGCACGAATTCCGTGACTGAGAGCCATGGAATCTCGTGAAGGACCATGGTTGTTGTCTCGTCCAATTTTCGAGGTCCAGCCTCGCCTGCGGTCTTGATTTCGATCGAGATGGTGGGAATAGCGTGCTCATACGTGGCGAACAGGCTGTGGTTGCCGTCAGCGAGTGAGGAGTGAGAACGTGGTCGCTGAGTCGAGCGCACCGAGCACTCCATGGTGCACTGTTGACAGTAAACTTTTCGCCGGCTGCAACGGCTTCGCGCACGGCCCTAAAGGAAGAGTCGACGATCACGCAGATCTCCTAACCATCTCTATGAGCGCACTGCACGATCGGTCCGACGATCGGACGAACCTCTGTGTCACGAGTAGAGCCTAGAAGAACGGCCAAGAACCCACCGTGGAACGCATGGACAATGCCAACGACGGTCAAGAGCGAGGATAGCTCGGCGGCAGCTTCCAAGACGCGTTTGACCCGTGGCATAGCTCTCCCTGTACCATATAAGCATGACGCGCGGCCAGGCGGGAGGGAGAGGGCTGTTAAGAAGGTCGCACGAGCGAGCGTCCGATACAAGTTGGGCGATTTCGTCTTGAAGAGCTTACGATCCACCGGTTCGGCATCTGTCTGGGGTCACAGGAGGCACATGACCACCGCATGACCCACTAAACGTGCGGGTTCACGTAAACCTAGTTCGAGCTCGCTGCGGCGCACACTCTCACAGCAACAGTTTACACTATTTGTTGATGTGGTCAACGATCTGCAATGTTCAGTGCACCTCGCATCTCAGGATAGTTGTCGGCCTGCTCACTGAGCCAACTAATTGAGGAAACGCGTTCCCACCCCCTCCACAAGGCACTGTGCAGGGTTCTAGCGAATTCCGACCTCCGCCTCTTGCGGGTCATGCATTAGTGCAGATGTATTGAAGAAGACAGGCTCGGTGTCAGACCCTCGGTCCAAACAAGCGGAACGCGCCGGCCGGCGGCTCGGACTTAGACTCGCAGATCGCTCCAAGTTTTGCGGCGCGTTCGGCATTTCGGAAACGACGCGCGAGCCGTGGTCGATGGGCCACAGGGAATGCGTTTACCTGTATTGAGAGCAGCTGCACATCACCTGCTTGCACCCAGACCATCGATTCACAGACCAGTGGCTGCAGCATTCTTCGTTGGACTTGGAGCTGCACGACACACACCGACAACTGCGTTCCAGACTCGCCCGCTGTCCCTGCACTCCTTTACACGCTTCATACCATGGCCGCGCGACAAACAGCTGCCCCAAGCAATAGGTCCACCTGACTCCGAGGAGGAGGCCGTCAGGGCTGCAATCCTCGACAAAGCTCTGCAGGGCCGTCAGCCGGCCGACCTCATGTTGCGTTGTGAGTTCATGCGGCGCTTTACCCATGCCTATCTACGCGACTCACACTCTTACGCAGGCACCGTGCTTGATGCCGAGGGTTTGTGTTCACTCAAATGGTCTCCTGGTTAGCCGCCTTCTAACTCGCCGATCGCACCCCTGCAGGCACCGTCAAAACGATCTCTGGCCAGTTCAAAAGATCTGAACTGTGCATAGAACACGGTTTGAACGTGCGTATTCTGCGTGACTTGAAATTATTTGCGCCGCTGACGTAGCGCGTCTCGCTTTCAGCCGCGTGACTTGAGAAAGATCGACAGTAGAGTACCCAACCTCGTCCCGACGATCCTCGCAAGGAAAAATGCCATTTTGGTGAGTTGTTTCGGTCGCAGCACGAACGTGAGAAGCTATAATCGAGTTATCAGGTTAATGTTCTGCACATTCGCGCGCTTGTGAAAGCCGACGCGGTGGTACTCTTCGACAGCTATGGATCGAACGACTCCCGCCTTCATTCCGTCTTCCTCTATCACCTCGAGGTACGCGCGCCGTTATCCCGATCAGATCACGCCACGGCTAGCTCATCACTTCCTTTGCCCGTGCCGTACAGCACAATCTCAAAGCGAAAAGCCCCTCCGCTCCCTATGAGTTTCGGTACGCGCTCCGCGTCGTCTGTCGGGGTCACACGACCTGGACCAGCTGACGCGTGCCCGCAGTGCACTCGAATCAGTTCTGCTTTCTGTTGTCAGCGCTCTGGAGGCGGAGATGGTCTTCCTGCGGAACCTGGTCGGCGCTACGCTGTCCGAACTCGAGGACGACATCGATCGCGACAAGTTCCGCCGACTCCTGCATTGCTCCCGTAAACTGAGCAACTTCCACAATCGTGCGGAGCTTGTGCAAGAAGCCCTGTCAGAGGTCCTCGAGCAGGATGAGGATCTCAACGCGATGTATCTCACCGACAAGATGAACGGCGTCAGCAGACCGATTGCAGACCACACAGAGCTCGAGGAGCTGCTCGAGTCGTTCGCCAAACAAGTCGAGGAAATTGTCACCGAGTCGGAGGCTGCGAGGGTGCGCCACCGACCAACCAACAGTCCTGCTCTGTTTCACGATTAACCATCTCGCAGAGCAACGTAACGTCAACACAAGAGATTGTTGACCTCATCCTCGACTCCAACCGCAACTCGCTGTTGACGTTAGACCTAAAGGTGGGATTTGACGTGCCTATTGCATGCAGTACACGTGTCTCAACTGCCATATAGGTCTCGATCATGACGATGGGGATTGGCACAGGGGCACTCATTGCGGGTCTGTTAGGCATGAACGTACGCACGGTCTCCGCTCACACGTGCACGATGCACAGATCGCTCACCTCGTGTAGTTGCAAAATCACTTCGAGACCGACCCTGTGGCCTTCTACTGTGTGTCTGCCTTCAGCATCTGCATGGCCCTAGGCGCAACAATTCACGGACTACGAACGTGAGCCACATCTCTCCCTCATTGCATTATCTCCTTTCATTGACACGTATTCAGTCTCTCTCGTATTCGTCGCACTGGCCTGAGTGCCGGTAATAGTCGTTCAGAGAGTCGACCGAGGCGTTCTATGCCCTGGCTGCCCATGCCTCTCCGACGGCGCGGACCTCATACATGAACCCTTCCAATTAGATACTAACCCCCCTACACGTAAATTTGTGCCACCAATATACTGTAATTTTAACTGCGGAGGGTCCGCGATGTGGCGCGGCGGCAATCCGACCTGAAAAGCGCGCAACTCTTGCCTTGCTCTCCCCATGCCGTTCGGAGAGGTGGTTGTGGGATCGCCTGGCAGCGGCAAGTCTACGTACTGCCATGGTAAACACCAGCTGTTTACGGCGCTGCAACGTCCAATATCGATCGTGAACCTCGACCCTGCGAATGATGCGCTGCCGTACCCATGCGCAGTCGACATTTCCGAGCTGGTCACGCTGCAGGACGTCATGGACGAGCATGGACTCGGACCAAATGGTGGCATGCTGTTCTGCCTCGAGCATCTGGAGGCCAATTTTGACTGGCTGGAACAGCGGCTGCTCGAGCTCGGGGACGATGCCTATGTTCTGTTCGATCTGCCCGGCCAAGTCGAACTCAGCACCAACCATGAAAGCCTAAGGAACATAGTAAGGCGCCTTGGGAAGATTGGATTCAGAGTGCGCAAGGAGCCAGAGGGGCCGTTCAATATGCGCTGAAGCAGCCTGTCTTTGCAGCTGTGCGCAGTACATTTGTGCGACGCACACTACGTGACCAACGCCGCCAACTATATCTCTGTTCTTCTGCTGTCATTGCGAGCTATGATGCAGCTTGAGCTGCCGCATATCAATATCCTGTCCAAGGTGGACCTCATATCGCGGTACGGCGAGCTTGGTGAGACCTTGCGCTCCAAGACCATCGTGTAGCAGCTGACCAAGCCACACTCCCCTCAGACTTCAATCTCGACTTCTATACTGAGGTTCAAGACCTTTCCTATTTGTCAAATCTTCTGCACCAGTCTGCGCCTCGTTTCGCACAACTCAACGAACAAATCTGCTCCCTGATCGAGGATTATGGTCTTGTTGGGTTTGAGACGCTTGCGGTCGAGGTGAGTCACCGATCTGCTTCCTAGTCGCAGAAATCTGACTATAACTGCAGGACAAAGAGTCGATGTTGCATCTCACTCGAGTCATTGACAGGGCATCAGGCTATGTCTTCACGCCCAAGGGTCAGCAGTACGGGGACGCCTACGCCATGTTCACCACCGCTGCAGGACCACTGCAGGGCAGCGCAGCAGATGTAAGAGCAGTTCAAGAGCGTTGGATTGATCATCGCACGGAATACGATGAATTCGAGAAGGCGAAGTGGAAGGCAGAAGCAGATGCTGCACGAGAAAAAGAACCACAAAAGGCCACGCCGTCAGGTGTTCGCACGCGCAATCCTGCAAAATAGCTCAAACCGAGACAGGCATGTCGTGCAAAACAGACGGCATGTTTAAGCTGCCGTTATGCTACAGTAAGAATACAGGAAAGAAGATATCGCTCTGTGTTGGCTTTTGTCAGATCATTCGTCGGAACCGCTGTCCATGTCCTCATCCTCATCGCTGTCCTGGCCCTCTGCGACACTGACGTTTCCGAGCGTGATGTCGTGGTCTGCACCGCTGTACGAGTCGCAGATCACATACAGCCGCAGCGCATGCTCGCCCTTGGCCAGCGTGACATCCAGCTTGACAGTGACCTCGCGTTTGATAGTAACTCGCTTGATCGCCAGAAGTTGCTTCTGCGCGTCGCCGACGACGACCCACCAGTTCACCATCTTGCGCTTCGGGTAGTACGGAGCGATAACGAGTTGCTCATCGTCGGCATCCTCTTCGTCGACGTCGCGGCTGAGCTGAACACGAAGCTCGATGGGGTTTCCAGCTGTGTACTCGCCCTTCTGCAAGTCGTGCGTAACATCGATCGTGGGGTACGAGTTGACGAAGGCTGCGACATCGCGCCTACAGCAAGATTTAGTTGACATCCCTGATTCGAGCAGCGGGGCGGCTCACATTTGTCTTTGATCCAGCTGCAGGAGATCATTGCGGTCCCCATCTTCCATCTCCATGACATCGTACACCGTCTCAATCTTCGCTTTCTTGCACCGAGCGATGGTCTACAAATAACGTTAGCACTTATTCAGCAGAGTCTGCGAACCACTTACGTCGAGCTCGAAATGCGGAACCTGGCGCAGCGCCGAGTCGCTGTCCCAAATCGCTTGCACGCACATTTGCGACAAGTCCATTGCACCGAGTGCGTTGAGATGCGCATTCGATGACATGACATCTACGCAAGCAGACAGTAGGTTGAGAACCTTGTCAAGGACAAGCGCCTGGTCGGAGACGAGATCCGGCGGCAACTGAAGACGGGAGAAATGGGCCTGAAGAAGCAGGAAGGTCTTGAACGCAGGCTTGTCGTAGTCGACCTTGCGCTCCTCGAGCTTGACGGGCACGCGGTCGTATATCCGCTTTAGCAAGCCGTCTTCATGTCGCCTGATAGGAACCGATTCAAACTCGGATGCCGAGGAGACGATCTCCAACAGGCCCTTGAGCTTGGTGCGTTCTTGGAGCGACAACGAGAACACCTCGACAGTGACGTCTAAGAGAACAAACTGAGTACCTCGCGGTGAACGCAAAGTGCATCGCACTCACAAGAGATGTTGTAGTATGCTGCAATCATGCCGAGGTTGAGTGCGGAGACGTCCATCTCATCCTCAATCGTGATGCACTTCGAGTTAACGAGATCGCCCAACGTGTCTTCAACGAGCTGTGAGAGATGGTCGGAGAGATGGCGATGCGTCACATTGCCGAGATTGTAGTAGTTGGGGTTTTGCGTCATCCGGCGGTAGAAGTAAGTCCAGGTCAAGAGATCCTAATAACGGGAGTCAGAAGATGTAATTTCTGAGCTGGAATGACAACGAACCATGGCGTCCTGTTTGTTCTCGATGGTTTTGACTGCGATCTCGGCGAGGAAGTAGTCATGCAACATGTGTGTGGCGAGGTGAGACTCGATTGGCAGGCCCTCATTGATGAACTTCTTGTAGAAGTCCTTCCTCGTCTGCTGACACATGAGAACGCAGCGGCTCCGATCGTCTAGCGCAGGACGGCAAGCATGACCCATCATCTGGAGGACGTCGGTGACTGGATAATCGACGTAGCGATGTTCGCGGCCTTCGAAGTACTGAACTCCCATAATGATGACCATGTAGCTCGAAACCGGGAGGCTCCACGCAGTTTCCTGGGAAGAGAGTCAACAGCAGGTTCGTGCTTGGCGCAAGCAAAAAACCCACCCGAGAAGCAATGAGAACCTGGATGGCACCGGACTCGAACAACCGCTCGACAATGCGCCTGTCCTGCTTGTTGAGTGCCTCATGATAGTAGCCAACGCCATGCTTGAGTGTGTCAACGAGGCCTTTCTCGGTGATGTGGTCGAGATGAGGTTGGAGGTCCTCGGGCTCAATGTTGAGGAACTTGTCCTCCTTGCCATCGGCGAGGCAGTAGACGAGGATGTCAGCGGCCGTCAATCGGCACTGCTTCCGGTTCGGCACGAAGATGATGACGGGCTTTGTCGGAGCGTATTCGTTGACGGCGAGGTAGGCTGGTTTGGCCATCGCGAGCATGAGAGACGGGAAGTGTGGGATGGAGAAGCTCTGCATGTGGATGTCCATGTCGAGTGGCCGTGCGCTGCAACCAAGTCAGAGGCAAGATGTGAAAAGTAGGTAAACGGCACACCTTGGAGCAAAGTTGAAGATATTGTGTGCGGTAATACCCAACCACTCGCCGAGATCTCGAGCGTTCGCCAACGAGACACCACATGCCACAATGCGGGTTTTGTTCTCTGTCTGTGCAGCAACGTAGCGTGTGCGTGATAGCACCACCTCGTACGTTGGGCCGACGTCGCCGCCAACAAGTTGAACCTCGTCAGCGATGAGAAGCCCGACCGTCTGAACATTCTTGCGCTGGCTCCATCTCCTCGACAGGACATCCCACTGCGAATGATGTGAGCTACGATTTAACCAAAAACGGAGGAGGCGAGCTCACCTGCAACGGGGTGCACACGATCACGTCTCCCTTCTCAAGCAGCCGCAGGTCTGCGGTCGTCTCGCCGGTAAGACTGACAATCTCCTTGCCACCCTGCACGTCGCCAAACTTCGCCTTCCACTCTACGACCCGACGATCGACCATCTCCTGGTATGGCTCGATACAGACCGCACGTGCGCCGTCCTTCTTGCTCCAGAGTCGCATAAGCGCAAACTCGGCGCAGATGGTCTTGCCGCTGCCCGCGGGAGCACCAACGAACACGCTATCGTCCGTCGTGTACAGTGCTTGGAACGCCTGCGTCTGGATCTTGTTGAACTTCTCGATCGTCGAGTCGTAAATGCGCTCAAACTGCTTGTTGTGCAACGCCGAGATGGGCAACTGCTGAAGATCGAGCAGCGGAGTTGGCGGAGGGAACTTCTCTGGCAACAACAGATGCTTAAATGAGATAGGAAGGCGTGTCTCAGCTTGCATCCACCTGTCGGAAATAACGGAGATGTAGTAGTTGGGCGGGACGGGATCGAAAAGTGGGACGGTGATCGTGAAGTTGTGGTCCTCCTCGGCGTAGCGTTGGCGAAGCACGAACTGATCGTGGAAGAGAATGATCTCGCCGTCAACGTCTTCGACCATGATCCAGAATGTCTCGGGACTCGGGTGGATTTTTTCGTCCCAGCGGAAGTCCGGTGTGATGGTGAGATCGATGCGGAGCAGAGAACGGGTGATCGGCTGGACCTGAGCTTGTAAACTGCGAATTTTAGTCAGCTGTGGCTAGAGGCGCAGTGAAAACCCACGTACTCGAGCTTGGGGAAGCTGTGGACGAGGCGGTGGACAGTCTTTCCGGCATTTTGCAAGCCAAGAAGCTCGCCAATCTCCGGAGGTTGCTGCCAGACAAGTCAGTAGCTTGTCACATATTGTATAGGAACATAGCACATACCAGGTCAAAGTAACGGTACCAGGGCTGCAATCGTCGTCAGAACCAAGTGCAGGGCATAGTAGCGAAACTTACGAATTGCTTCGCCTCAGCCTTGCGAACAATATCTGCTTGAATACCAGTGAATTGGCGCAGCGGCGTCATCGAGGCCCACATCCGTTTGTCGACCATCTTGCAAAGATCAAGAGCGGCACGCGTGGGAACCGCCCAGCCACGTTTCAAGCAGATCTCAAACATAGCACGAAGAATGCTGCAAAAAGCTGCTTCAGCATTACGCCGTTGCGTCAACATCATCAGACTCACCGGCCAGCAGATTGTTGAACGTAGACCATGTCGGCCACTAACGCGAAACCTGCAACGACGTAAGTTTGAAGCGTAGCTAAAAGACAGTCCCGACATACCGTCCAGCTTGAGCCCCGAGATGTAGGATTGCAGGAGTACATTAATCTTAGCTACCGGCTCCTCGACGCTCTCCTTGACGGGTATCGGTACCCGCTCGAGGAGCTTGGACAGCTCGAGCTTCTCCTGTTGAATGCGTTAGTAGCGAATTTGGGCCCACGCAGCGCGTTCGGAAGACTCACGTCTTGTCGGACCGGGATCAGCTTGAATTCGTTCGACAGCGCGAACACCCGGAACAACTCGATAATGTTCATCGTTGGCTTCAAGTGCTGGTTGTATGTTTGCATCGAGGCGTGCGTCACGTAGTAATACGACGCGATGCGGCCGAGTTCAGTCGACAGGAAGCGGCCAGACGTCCGCTCGTACTTGATCAGCTGGCACTTCTCTAGCAATGCGGCTGCGGTATGAACGATGTCGGCGCGCTTTTGAACGAGGTGAGGGTCGTCCTCCATGTAGTCGATACCGACACTGTAGAGCGACGGCGTACGGAGCATGCGAACGTACCTGTCAAAGAACAATATTAGTCAACTAACATATGAAGAACTCGTGAACACGGGACGCACAGGTAGGTATAACCGAGCCACTGGACAGCTTCGTCGCGATTGCGCACGTTGCCCATGACGATCTCTGCATTCAAATTGTCCGCCAACTTGGAGACGAACTGCGACTCGATGGGCAGCTGCTGATTCATGAGCGAGAGGTAGTATTGCAGCTCGGAGTGGTTGGTGATGATAACGCCCTCGCCGAACGTGTCGAACTGCGGCCGACCAGCACGACCAAGCATCTGGAGCACGTCTTGGCTGCTGAGTTCCGTCCAACGACCCTTCTCCGGGTTGTAGATCTGGGTGCCTTTGATGATGACGGTATGTGCGGGCAAGTTGACACCCCAGGCAAGCGTTGCCGTGCAGACGAGGACTTGAATATGGCCGGAGGTGAAGGCGTCCTCGACAAGCGCACGGTCGGAGCGGCGCATGCCGGCGTGGTGGATGGCGAAGCCGAAAGGGAGCAGGTCCCGCAGATGCGGATCTTGCACGGCATTGACTTCGTCGGCGAGAATTTCGCGCGTTGCAGAGTCGGGCTTGACGAACTGCGTGATCGTCTCTTTGTCGACGGCCATGTCGCGGAGGAAGCGAGCGGTTTTAGCAGTCTCCTTGCGCGAGTGAACAAATACCAGCGTCTGCAAAGGGAGAATTGAAATAGATGATGAGCATCAGTGGATGAGCGAAAGCGGATAACACACCTGATTCTTGCCGGCCTGGTCGAGCACCTTCTCGTAACAGACCTCGTTCATGACCTGGTACCGCTTGATCGCCTTCTTCTCAGTGACACCGATGAACTGTTGCCGGAGAGGACACGGGCGAACATTCGCCTCGAAGTAGAAGAGACCCTTCTTGTCGTCGACGCGAAGGAAGCTCGCAACGTCCTTGTAGTTGGGCAACGTTGCCGAAAGACCGACAAGACGAACGTATGCGCCGGTCTGCTCCATCCGCCGAATTGTGCGTGCTACAAGCGCCTCGAGGACTGGACCACGCTCGTCGTGCAGAAGGTGAATCTCGTCGATGATGACGAGGCGGACGAGGTTTGTATAGCTGGTATCCGAGCTCTTGCGGGTGATGACGTCCCACTTTTCCGGCGTGGTGACGATCATCTGTGTCTCCGCAATCTGCGCCTTGGTGAGCTGATGATCGCCCGTGAGTTCGCCGACCTTGACGCCATACGGTGCGAGGCGCTTGCCGAAGCTGCCAACCATCTCCTGTACAAGGGCCTTCATGGGAGCGACGTATACGACCTTGAACGCATCGAGATCGAATGAACCGTTCTCCGGGTCGCGGACCTTGCTGAGCTCGTTGAGGATGGTAAGCAGGGCGCAGTTGGTCTTGCCGGCTCCAGTCGGCGCACAGAGCAGGATAGGTTCATCAGTACCGAAGGCGACTGGGTAGACCTTGCTCTGCACAGGGTTGAGACTTTTGGCCCCCTCGAATGCCTTTTGCATCCAAGGCTTTAGATCCGAGATCTGAACAAGAGCGCGCTGGTCGACCACACGTTTCGGTTCCGGCACATGGATCTCCTCGTACCCCTTCTTGGACCGCTTGAACGAGCCATCGGGCAGCTTGACGTTCTTGTTGGCCATGAGGTGACCCCCTTGCGAGAACGCCATGGCCTCGAGGTCCACAACGCCGCGTGGCTGAACGGCCGTGCCGGGTGCAGTTTTGGGCACGTCGGGTTTCGCGTCGATGTCCATCTCATCTCCTCCTGCGGCCTTGGTGCGATCGCCGCGCAAGTCACGGAGGATCCAGAAGAGACCCTTCTCGCGCATCGCAACCTCGACGTTGACACGCTCGTCAGCGTCGCTACGCGCGAGCTTGGTGCACCACACAATCACGTCGCGGTTCTTGACCAGTGTCGCGACAATGTCATGGCGTGACCACTCGAATAGATCCATGAGCGCGTTTTCGGCGTCGCGCAAGCTGCTCTCGGACGCGAGAATTGATAGCGCCTCGGTCGTTTTCTCGGTTGCAGTCTGCGCGTCTGGGTATGCAGTCGCCACGAGACGTTGTAGCCAGAAGCCGTCGATCTCGTGCGGAGAGACCTTGTCCTTATCTGCTTTGCGCGAGGTGGTTTTGGACGAGCCACCGCCAACGACTAGCTGGTCCTCTCCAGCAGCCTCCTCGGTCGGCACGTCCGGCTGGTCCTCCCCCTCATCTTCCTCGTCAGAGTCTTCGCGAATTTCGGCCAGGCCACCTTCTTCGTCCTCGTCTTCCTCGTCTTCATCCTTGTCGAATACGACTGCCACGCCAACCTCGTCGTCGATCTCTGCATCCTGGCGTTCGATGTCCGGATTGGCTTCAGCAGCTTCGTCGTCGCCATAGTCGGTGATTTTCTTGGAAAGCGTGAGGAGTTCCGAGAAGGACGCGTTTGAAACAGAGCCAAGGATGGATTCAATGTCCTTCTTCTTGTCGAAATCCTTCATAGTGTCGGTTTTGAGCGTTTCGAGGACGGTGTCGGCAGCACTGCGAACAACATCCTGCGCCTGGTCGCCGAGTGCGGTGTGAACTGAAGCCAGAATCATAGCATATACTTCGGCAGTTTCTTTCGTGCGTGGGCGATATGTAAGACCCTCTGTGTCTTGCGTGGCCTCGATAATGTCTGTGAAGCCGAAGCCCACTGCGCCAGGACCTTCGACAGCCTTTTTGCGTGGCCGGTCGGGATCAGCTGCCGCGCGCCCCTTCTTCTTCTGCGCGTCGGGAGCAGTCTCACGGAATGCGCGCGAGCCCATAGCACCGCGGTCGATGCGGCCAACAAGTGACTCTGGCGCGCCATCCGGCTCTTTGTCGCGTCGAGGTAGCGCAGACCGGTCAGTGTTCAACACGAGTGAAGAGATCGCGCCATAGTTGTATCCAGACCATTTGCCGCCACCACCACCGCCCTGGCCAGATCCACCAGCTCCGGACATGGTGAGAAGTGAGTGGAGAAAGACGAAACGAGTCGCGCTCTTCAAAGTCCGACCTCTGACTTCGGAACCGAGTTCTCGCTGTTGCGCTCTCGCATGCCACCAATCACCGCCCAACTCAGTTTATTGCGTGTCGAGCATAGGAAATCTGTTCCTGGGCCTTCTTCAGACGCCTGCCGTGTTCAGTAAAAACAGTGAACACGCCAGACAGTCATACGCATCAGCGAGTCACATCGGTAGCTGAGGTGGCCTCATGCTAGGGTCGCTCATATCCTTTTATTCCGTTTTTCCACTGCTTTGAGCGATATCCGAGCTCATAAGGGTCTCCTGTCTCCTGAAGGCTTGACACCGATACCAGTTGCAACCCACAAGTTGAACTCGAGACTACCGTGTCGACGTTGTCATTGAGTCAACGTCCACAGCGTTCTGCGTCATCTTATTTGCTTGCACAACTTCCACAGACCATCGGACCCTTGGGAGTTATCTTTCCCAAGCGAGCCTGGACTCAGGAATGGGTGTTGAACACCCGCACAAACGTCTCTCACCGTCCGTTGCACCACAACGGTTCTGGTGCTAGAACTCGTGCGGGTACATTGCGCGCTGGCGCAAATCTGCTCATTCTTTCCTCATATCCTGCTCAAAGCCTTACCGGGTCGACGACCGGGCTCCCCTGAATGAATTACCGTCTTG
>Ga0247815_10001049_pt1 | contig 21326 bp, 46 predicted proteins | sample UWRJL194509B1_FD_181014 | JGI IMG/M metagenome (GOLD analysis project Ga0247815, IMG submission 181014) | Plant litter microbial communities from Arlington Agricultural Research Station in Wisconsin, United States - UWRJ-L194-509B-1 | ecosystem: Environmental > Terrestrial > Plant litter >...
AACTATGCTTTCCTTCGTGCCGTTGATGGAGTATTCACACAGGCGGAAGCTGGAAATGGAATCAAGATTGAAGTAACCGAGAATGCAGCAGGAACAGGATTGACAGGCGAGGCTATGTACGCCTACATGAATGACGCTTATTTAAGAGCTTCGGTATTGCCTTGGTTTGATCCTGCTACATTGCGAATTGAAATGACTTCTGCAATGGCGGCTGTTTGGGTTGCGTGGATGAATTCATTAGGTGACAGGTCAATGTACAATTGCGAATGTTATTCTGCTGATGGTTTGACTTCACAAAGAAGTTTTACATTGGACGGTCAACTTAGAATATTTGGCATTCCTGTATTCGTAAGACGTGAATTTGATGGCGTAATAAATCAATTGGATTTGGGCAACCCATACAGGGCTTTGCTTACAACAAATGAAAACATCCTTATCGGTACATCAGAACTAGATCAGCTTCCTGCTTTCTCTATCCACTATTCACAGGATGATGATATGATTTATATCAAAGGAGGTGCGCAAATCGGGGTATCATTGGTAACAGATGACTACATCTACATCGGTGCAGAAACTGAATCACCAAGCGTTTAACCATTAAAAATAAAAAGATATGGCTGTAACAAGCGTTTGTGGTACATTAAGAAACGGGCAGGATAATTCTTGCCCTACCACCATAAAAAGAAAATACTACCAACAGGCTGTTATTATAAACCGTACATCTATTAATTACACCGATGCTGTATATGGAGTGCCTACGGAAGAAGAATGCGCCTATAATGTACAATTCGCATTAAAAACAGGTGAAACGGGTTATCGTATTTCAGGTTCAGAGCAAGGAAGCTCTTTCAAAGGGTTCTATGACAAATCACTTTCTGATTTAGGGAACGTTCAATACGCACACCAAGTTCAGTTATTGATTATGGGTATATCGGAAGAAACAAAATGTATTCTGAATGCTTTGGATCAAGGCAGCTTCGTCGTCGCATTGCAGAATGGTGACATTGTGGAAATATTCGGATTCAACAACGGATTAGGCACAGGTGACTATACCTATGACGTACAGGAAAACGGAGGCGGTACATTGATTACATTAACATCTGCCGAAGATAACAATGAATCAAAATTGCCTATGGTTTACAAATCAGAAACTACAGGCGGTGAAATTGCTGATTTCGATGCATTGTTTGCTAACACCGCTCCTAGCGTGTAATAAAGCCTTATGGACATACAAGAATTAATATTAAATAATAGTGATAAGGTTAGGAGAGATTCTAGCCTTATGGCTTTTTATATAGAATCGTTTGAAAAAACATTCGGATATAAACCAAATTGCGCAGGTTGTACTTTTAACGAAGATTTTCGTAAATTGCAGAATCATTACAACGGTTCAAAAACACAAACCTTAAAAACTTCAAAAATGGAATCAGATTATAAGTTAAAGAAAATTGTTCACGAAATTAAATACTACCACAAAGAAGGGAAGACACATCGGCTATATGATAACCTTTTCGATAAGTACCCTTCATTTGTAAATGACTATTTGACTTTCGGAACAAAAGAAGAAATTACAGAACGAAAATCGTTATTTTCATTATTGCCTGAAAAGTTCAGGCCAAAGGAAAAGAAAAATCCAATAGAAAATGATATTCCTAAAGTAGCAAAGACCCGAAAAAGAAAAAACGCTAACTAATGACCGAAGCAGTAAGAAAGAGCCGTGCGGTTTTAATTGAACTATACCACCGTGTAGTAAAATTATCTACTGATAAAAAAGACGGTGATGTTTATTGGAATGGAGAAAACAACCTTTATCCGAATGAGGTTGAACGGGTTGTTAATTCAAGTCCTACGGCTAAACGTGCGGCAAAGATTATGGCGAAGTTTATTTCTGGTCGTGGTCTTACTGATGAAACACAGGATATTATTGTAAACGTTGATAAGAACTACAAACTTTCGAAAATTGCTGATTTGGTTGCACAAGATGTATCCGAGCAAGGCGGTAGCTGGATTCATAGAGGATTTGGTTTAGAAGTTGATGAAATTACAAATGAAGTAAAAATAGTTCCTAAAACATTAGACGTTTTGGATTATTGCAAAGTAAGAAAGTCAAAAGAAGATGATAACAAATATGATTCAAAGATTTGGCTAAAGGATTACACTGAAAAATCATCATTTGGAACAAAAGACAAAAAGGCGAAATGGTTCTATCCTTTGAACAATAACCAAGATGTTATAATTGCCCAAATAAAAGCCGACTATGAAGAAAAAAAGGGAACGCCTACGGATAACATAGCCGAAATGTTACCTTATTACCGTGGTCAAGTCTATTATTGGAATACAACGCCTAAGTTTAAATACGCACTTGCTCCAATTGATTCGGTGTATAATGCCGCTGATTCAGAAGCACGTATTCAGACTTGGGAGAATGGCGAAATAAGAAAAGGATTTCTGGGCAAAACCGCTGTTTTAACTCAGGGATTGGATGAAGAAATTGCTAAAAACATAGACAAGCAAATTGAAGAATGGCTAGGCGAAAGTTCCAACGGTATTTTCAGGCTTGATTTGGAATCAGTAGAAGATATTACAAAGGTTTTGCACGTCATACAACTTAAGGCTCAGATTGACCCTAAGTTATTTTCTGACATGAAAAAACAATTAGCTACTACTATAATGGGTGCGTTTAATTCTATACCTGAATTGCTTGTAGTTTCATCATCGGGTTCATTGTTCGGAACATCAGGAGAAACTTACGAACAAGCAAAGATATTCTACAACGAACAAACTGAATCAGAACGTTGGGGATTGTCCGAAACACTTACCTATATGGGATTTCCTTGTGAAATTAAACCAATAGTAGAACCAAAAATAGAAATAACACCATCAATATAATGCTAATACAAGAAGATTATGTTTGCATAGGGGTTATCGCAAAGCATTGCGACAACACAAAGTTATGCGTTGCTGAAAACCAATCATTGGAATTTGATTTGCCTGGACTTTATTGTGACTTTTGGACTACTGTTTTGGATATTTGGAATGAGATAAATGCATACCGCATTTATTTGGCTGAATGTGAAACAGACCCTGATTGCATAACGCCGCCAACCGAGCCAACAAATTACGATTTAAAGGTAAAACTTATATTTGGTGGAGAATATGCAACTTGTAACGGAAAAACACGCAAACAGGGCGGTGTAAAAAAAGTTATTACTTACTATTCATACGCCCGTTATGTAATGACAAACGTATTTAACGATACTGCTACAGGGTTGGTTCAGAAAACAAACGAATTTTCCATACCTATTGACCCGAAGGCGTTAAAAGATTTATCCAACGAGTATCGAAACTTCGGATTTATAACATTCAATGAAACAATTAATTTTTTATGCGCCAATAAGGATTCATTTACAGATTTCGATTCATGCGAATGCAAAGGTTGTGGTTGTGGTTCTGAAAAATGTGGAGGCACTAAGGCAAAAGGTTTCGGAATACGCACTTCAAACATCACGAAAAAGTTATGAGTTGCGAAAGTTTACAACAGGGAATGGATTTAAGGTGTTCGCCTTATTCCCAAAAGTATTATCAGCAATTGGTATTGATTAATCGTTCGGATGTTTTAAACAAGCGTATAGTAACTTCTAACACCGATATAGGAGGCGTTTATCATTGCGCCAACCGAGTTTTTTTTAACCTTAAGGAAGATTTAAAAGGTTTCAGGTTCTCAATGAATGAAAATGCATCAGCTATATTCGGTAATGTAGATAAATCAATAGTTGAATCAATACCACAATATTCACATGGCGTTTCAATTGTCGTGATGGGAGTGGATGAACCCACAAAATGCATCTTATCACAATTGGATTACGGGGATTATTTCGCCGCCTTGCAGTACTACGACAACACTATTGAAATATTCGGGTTTGAATTTGGATTGTCTACAATAAATTACAATTACGATCCGCATAATTCAGGAGGTGGCGCAGTAATCAGGCTGGCTTCTTTATCCGATGCTTTAGAAGATAACCTTCCCTTTGTTTACAAGTCTACAGAAGGAACGGAAGTATCAGACTTTGACAATAATTTTGAGAATGTTATCTTCGATATAAACGGGGATTTCAATTCGGATTTCAATAATGACTTTAATAATCAGGAATAATGACAGAAGCAGATGTTTTACAATTAATTGCTGATTTTATAGTAGCTAACGGAAACAATGAAATAACCGCAGATGTTTTACGTCCAATATTGGAGGAAATGGTAAAACAGCCTAATGATTACATTGGGGATTTATCACAGTTAAGCACAGCGGCTAACGATAATTTAGTAGAGGCAATAAACGAAGTAAATCAAGCAATAGCAGATTATGGCGTAAACTTTGTTACACTATATCAAGGCTATGACAATCCAAATGTAACGCCTCCACCTACTTATTCATTTGGGGATTTCTATTTAGAAAAGGCATTGGATAATACGCCAATACAATTATGGCGTTATGATGTAACTGGATGGGTTAACACATTGTCAAGTCCTGTAGATGTAATTTCCGCATTGACAGAATACCACGGACAATTCAATTGGGATTCAGTAGGAAATCCTTTGAAGCAATTTGACCTTCCAGAAAACTGCAAAATCATAAATGTTCATGCGGATGGAAGATACTTGAATCATACTTACGATTGGACACGTGGCACAGCACGATTAAATATAATATCAACAATAGACGAAAACGCATTCATCTGCGTAGATGGATTAATACCAACACCATAATATGAAAAAAATAATCTTTTTACTTTTTGTTTATGCTTCGGCATTCGCACAACCTGCAAACCCGACATCATTTCCTCTTGGAATAAAATCTAATTTTATACTGCCTTATTCAGGCGGTAAGGTTGGGATAAATACTACTTCGCCTTTATCTGTATTTGATATTACAAGTACCACAAGCGGTATATTGATACCTAGAGTTACAACAACTCAAAAGAATGCCATTTCATCACCTATAACCTCTACATTAGTATTCGATACCACATTGGGCTATTACAGCTATTACAACGGTTCTGTTTGGGTTTCAATATTTGACAGCACATTGATTGATGGTAAGGCAAATTTAGTTGGAGGTAATACGTTTACAGATTCCCAAATCATAAATACGAACGGCGTAGCTAAAGTAGGATTGAGCATAATGGCTACCACTTCACAAACAGCAGATTTACAGCGTTGGGTTAACGAAGTTGGTACTATTCAGACACGGATAGGTTTCGGGGCAAACCTTATCACCTCACAGCCAATAACTGGAACTATATTTACAAATGCAAATTCAAACTTTTCAAAGGTAGAAGTTGGAACGCTAGGTACTACTATTTCAAGGAATCATCCGACTACAGGCGTAACTTTGACAGTTACCGATACGGATGCATCACAGACGGCAAACCCTTTGGAAGTATCTACAAATATAAGCGGTTCACAGGCGGTAAGATTTGCAGTACAGAAAAGTGGTAAGGTTACAATGACAGACGGAACAGCATCTACTGACGGGGCTACTGTTGGTCAGTTGACGGCTTTGGGTGGTAGTTATGTGCCTTATACGGGTGCGACGACAAATGTTGATTTAGGAGCATTTAATTTAACAGCAAACAGGGTTACATCAGGAACGGTTCAGATAGGGGCTACTACAGAATCAGGATTCAATCAATTCTCAGAAGTTGATGGTAATATAAACAACGAACGAAGGAGGCTGGCTTCTAATACTTCCACTCACTCGGTAGGTTCAAACCACCAACGTTCAAGAGGAACATTAGCCGCTAAAACCGCTACATTGGCAAATGATAGGATTGCTGTTTATTCGTTTGGTGGTTACGATGGTTCGGCATTTCAAAATAATTGTAGGATAATTGTTTCAGCAAATGAAAACATAACACCTACAGCGCAAGGCGCCAAAATGGTTATTGAAACCACGAAGTTAGGCACTACTGCTGATTATCCTAGTATGGAAATTGCAGGGGATTTGATTACAATACATGGAAAGGCAGTTATAGACAATGCGCCAACGAACCCAACTGATGCGGTAAGACTTACAGAAATTACCGCTTTATCTACGGTATATCAGCCTTTGGATTCAGATTTAACCGCCATAGCCGCACTTACAACAACATCGTTCGGGCGTTCTTTATTGACTCAGGCAGATGCGACGGCTACACGAACTACAATAGGAGCTGGAACAGGAAATGGAACGGTGACTTCGGTATCAGGAACTACGAATAGGGTTACGGTAGCAACAGGCACAACCACGCCTGTAATTGATATATCAGCCACGTTCGAAGCATTACTTTCTAAGGTTGCAAATAGAATAGATCAAAACAATTCAGCAACAACATCAGCGCAATTGGCATCTATCTTGACAGATGAAACAGGAACAGGAGTTGCTTCGCCTGTTGTGTTGTTCGGAACTGCTTCTGCACTAGCAACAGATATAAGACGCGCAGACGGTAGCACATTGGCTCGTAATACGCTTACGCAAGGCTCACAAGTAGGAACAGATGGAACAGCGGGAAGTACGGCTGTAGTAGTTGCAACAACTACATTTAACGATGCTATTTTTAGGCTTCAAAACATGATGGTAGGACTGACGGCAACGGCTACACTAGATTTTCCGTCAACGACAGCGCAATCATCATCTGATTTGACAATAACAGTAACAGGCGCAACGGTTGGTCAATTTGTAAGACTTATAGTTCCTATAGCTTCAATGATGACAAATAGCTTTTATGAAGCATTTGTAAGTGCGACAAATACCGTAACAGTGCGTTACCACAATTATTCATCTACAACCCAAAACCCTCCTTCGGGATCATTCAAGGTTACGGCTTTAAACTAATAACAAGGCAACTTTAAACGGTTGCCTTTTAAGATTAACTTTTAAATACTTTTATCATGATTAAAAAACTACTTTTTATTTTACTTTTATCGGGAATTACGGCAAGCTCTCAAACGAGTTTTAAGTCCTACCTTTGCGTGGACTACAGGGCTATCATGCGCACAGCCATTGTAACGCATCATCAGAAGATTTTATGCACAGGTGCAAGCGCATTCAACGACATTTTGCCAGAGGTATGGTATTATGACGAAAACAGTTTGGCGGTGGATAATGGAACAACCGTCTTAAAGCCTACTGAACTACTGACAACGGAAGGAGGGCGTTATATTTTCCTTTATCGTGCAACTACGGGGGATTTTCCTATACCTACAATCGCAACATCTACAAGAGTAGCGGGAACAAGTTGGCAGAATACAGGCACACGTCCTGTTATGGGAGTTTATTCGATTACGGCATCGGTTACAAATCCATTACTTGCTGGAAATAGTAGCGTAACTATTTATGGGGAAACATCTACAAACGGCACCACATGGACTACAGCCACAACTAACGGTAATACATCCAGTGTTGCGTTGACGGTAACTTTGCAGATTACAAACGGACAAACGGCAAACCTTGTATTTGCGGTTCCCGTAGGTCAATATGGACGCATCAGGATTGTAACAACGGGTACGGCATCAGCATCAATTGTAAATCAGTGGGAAATGACATTGTAATTACAAAATAAATTCTTACATTTGATTTTGTTTTCATAGTTTATACTTTGGTTAGTAACAGAAGCCCGATTTCCTATAACATGGAAAATCGGGTTTTTTGTTTGGTAGTTTGAAAATAAGTTGTATGTTTGCATATATGAAAGCAACAAATTTATATCTATCATTTTGTTATTCGCTATTTAGCGGAGGGACTGAGGTATGATATAGATTAAATATATTTTACAATCCCCTCCGAAAGTTGGGGATTTTTATTTTGGGAGTAATGCCAATCGGTTAGGCGGCAGACTGTAAATCTGCTAAACGTTACGTTGGGTGGTTCGATTCCATCTGCTCCCACAAAAAGGTTTAGAAGCTAACTCGGTAGAAGCGTCGGACTGAAAATCCGAAGGAATTGGTTCAACTCCAATCTATACCACAATGACCGCATAGCCCAACGGCAGAGGCATCGGGTTTAAGCCCCGTTCAGTAATGGTTCGAATCCATTTGCGGTTACAAAAAAATGATAATGCTCTGATACGCTAAATGGAAGTGCGGTAATACTTAGGATATTATGGTTGCAAGTTCGAATCTTGCTCAGAGTACTAAAATGTCGGATTACCTAATATTGGCGTTGGGCATTGATTGCAAACCTCTGTTAATTTCAGTTCGATTCTGAAATCCGACTCATTTTTAAATCCCTTTCATTAATTTGTAATGGATTTTTTTATTTATATTTGCTTATGCGTAACAAATTTATAATTATAGGTGGTTCTGCTTTTTTGTTAGGGGTTAGTTTTAGCTTCAACGAAAACCCAGACACTATAAAATCAAAACCATGTGACGAGGTTGTAATATACGATATGCTAGGAAACGAAACAGACACATTACAAAGCGGAGTTTACATAATCAAAGAAACCAAAGACGGTAATACAACTACCAAAAAAATAGTAATCAATTAAACATCATAAAAATGCCTAAGCCTACATTAACAGTTGACATCAGCACATTGCCAACGAAACAAGAAAACCTAGATTTAATGAATGAGTGGTTAGATGCTGAGGAAGTAGAATCAGCAGTAACATTTAAGGTCAATGGAGTTCAAGTAGTTCCAAGACCTAGAACAATCCAACACTAATGAAGTTCGGACTAAAAGAAACTATTTCCCTATGCGCTTTGTTGCTCGTAGGGATTTTGTATTTAACGGTGTTTGAACCTTATTTTTATGATCGTGTTTGGTGTGTAATAAACGAAATGCCCTCAATAACAGGAATAACTGCCTTATGGGTTATTCTATGGCAAAATAAAGGCATCCATTGGATTTACACCGCAATGCTATGCTTTGTTACAGGAATGGAAATAATGACGCTTTCAGACGCTTTATTTAGAGTTTACATTTATCTTACACAATACAATACAGATATTTTCGTTCTGAATGAAGAAATTAATAAAACTTATCCTAACTTGCAGGGTGTTTGTATTTTGATATCGGGTATTTTTATAATGACGGTATTTTTTAAAACAGTAACTTCTAATAAAAAATAATATGGCTACAGTAGTAGAATCAAAACAGTTTAGATTAAATTGGCGTGACGCTGGCAGGGGTTTAATTGTCGCTTTAATTGGTGCGGTATTGCCAATACTTAACAATGCACTTTACGCATGGATCAATGGCGCCGACTTTCAAGTGAATTGGGAAACGGTTATAAAGGTTGCAGTCGGTGCTTGCCTTTCTTATTTAAGTCTTAACTTTGGTTCGGCATCTAAAGTTATTGCCATAACCGATAAAGGCGATTTAAGTCAAGCTAAAACCCGAATAGAAAAAGTAGCATGAATTACATACCGACAAAAGAAGAACAGCAAACAATTAATGAAATATCCTTAAATTTGTAGGATGCAGAATGTACCGCAATGGGCAAAATCGATATTAGAATTAGCCAAACTAAATGAGAAACACTTCTATAATGTAAAGATAATTGCATTGTGGGGTGTTATATTTTTTTTAGTCAACGTACTAATATCTGGCAAAGATTCCGATTGCGACAAAATCATCAAAGAAAAGGATGAAAATTATAAAAATCTTAAAGAAATATGTAACGTTTATAAATCCGAAAACATTTATCTTACCAAAGGTAAATCTGACTGCTTGAAAGAAAAAGATACTTTGCACGCTTTGTATTTTAGAATTAAGTCAGAAAGGGATTCGCTGGAAAACGAAATATCAATCCTTAAGAACAAATAATTATGAAAAGAATTTTACTTATATCAGTTGTATTCCTAGTATGTACTAGCGAAAAACCCTTGTCAACTAGGGAACCCACCATGCAGGAAGCACTTAAAGAACTGCATTATTGGGAATCTAAAGACCTTGCAAACAGGGAGAAAATGCTGATTATAAACAACCAATAAAAAATAATTTAAAAATAATTAATAAAAAGTACGTACGTATCAATTATTATGTATACATTTGTCATGTAGAGTTAGAGGGCTACCAACAAAGTTTACTGTTTTAATTTAAACAGACCGCAAAAGCCTCATTCGTCCTCTAACGTTTGGGGCTTTTTGCATTAACATTAATACTTATTATTATGAAAATAGAAAACAAATTATCTGAAATTAAAAAACATTTAGGACTTGAATTAGTAAAGTGTGATTATTTTACAGGAATACAAAATCACAATGGTAAAGAATATTTTAATATAATCACGAAAAACGCAATAAGCGAAGATTCATTATATTATGATCTAAGAAGCCTTATACAAGTAGGCATATTGTCTAAAATAGAGCCTAATGGATATAAAAGAATTGCTTTATTTTTTTAATTAACCCAAACACTAACAACTTAAAAAACATTCACATGAAAACAACAATCTTACTATTACTAACAGCCTTTACATTATCGGCTCAGGACAAAGACAACTACTTAGGATTTACAACAGGAATAGATGTAGCAAACATCGCACAGGGTGATTACAACGGAATATTTAAGTTTACTATGGTTGCCAGCAACGTAGAAGTAAACTTAGGTTACGAAACATATCCTGAACTCGATTTTAAGCGTTACAGCTTCGGATTAGGCTATCACTTCCCTTTATATGCTTATGTAGGCGGAAAAGAGCTTAAAACAACGTTTACTCCGTCATTAGAGCCTTCCTTAATTGACCGTTCAGGAACTTGGGGCGTTGCGTTCGTGGATGAAAACAAATCGTCGCATTTGTCCTTAGCTTTGAATTTGGAATTTGAATGGAATGTAACCGATAACATTTCGGTAGGCTATAACCTTAACTTTTTACCAAGCACTGATTTAAAGGCTAAATTTGAGCGTGAATTATGGAGTGAAAAATTGGTTATTGCTGACACGCCTGTAAGGGTTTCGGGTTTTGTGAGTGTGAAATATAAATTAAACAGATAGTTATGGAAAAGATTATAGAATCGTTTATGAAGGGTATCATGATTAGTCAACTAATAATGATTATTATTGCAATAGTGATGATGTTTCAAGGAATATTCGACACAGGTTTTTATACGTTTTCCGCTTCATTATTAGGATTCGTTTTAATATATTTTAACCTTGACGAACCAAAATCAAAGTATCACAAATAACACCTAAAACAATGGAAACATTAAAAAAATATCTGGAAAATCTTTTAAAAGAATGTGAGCATGGAGACGCGGAACATAGACAATGGCTAAAAGATAAATTCAATGATCACTATGAGCAAAACAAAGACCAATACGAGGATGATTTTGAAAGTGAATTTGTTGAAAAACTTATAGAAGAACTTCCTTCCGAAGGAATAGACACTTCTATGTGGGAATATAATTATGGGGATTGTTGTTCAGGTGCTGTTGAGTTCCTATCTCGATGTATAAAGGGACAATAATAAATCCTGTAAAAACTAAACCAAATAACACCTCGATTGTATAGGTAAATCAAAACCAACAAACATTAACTTAATAAACAAAACGATGGAAAATAAAACAGAATGGGAATTTGCTAGAGAGTGGTGGAATATGTTAAGTGAAATTGGTAAAGCATATTTTATGGAAAAATACGAAAACTCTGCGTTATTCAAAGAAGCAACTGATATTGAAATTTTAAATATATTTAAGAAATCTGTATTGCAGAAACAACCCGAAACCGATGTTAACGACACGGAAGAAGTGAAAGAACGGGAGAGTGGCTATTATAAGTTAAAAATAAAAGTAGTGCCTAACGAGATTAGCAATACGGTAGGATTGTATTATTCAGATAAAAAATACTGGGTAGTAATGGGAAGCCCTCATATTTTCAAAGATGATGATTTTGAATCAATCGACGAAAAAATATCGTTTGAAGCTTCCGAATCCGATTTGATTGTTAAACTGAAAGAAGCGAAAGACGCTATTAAAGAGTTTGAAATTTATTTCGATAACGCCAGTAAAATTACAGGAATAGTAAATGAGGAATTTGATTTATGGAAACTTGCAAATAATACCCTATCAACTTTAGAATCACTAAAATACATTTAAAATGGCAAATACATTCAAAAAAGGCGATACCGTTGATTACGATAACGGAACCATTAAGAAAACTTTTGTAGTTTACACCGTCGGAGAGCATCATTTGTATTCAGATAAATGGAATACGTCTTCCCACGCGATTAAATATTGTAAAATATCAAATACAGATAACAAGACAGCGGAGTGGAAGTCAGACAAACAAAGATTTTCGGATTTAAACAACGAATTGAAATTATCCAATCAGAAAAAAGCATCGCTTATTAATGATTTGAAGGAGTTGAGGGAACATATACAGAAATGCATTCATCCTAACCCAAGAAATATTGATTTGATATTCGGAGCAAATGACGGATACGAATACGTCAATACTTTAATAGATGATCTACTAACTAAACACCAAGAGTAATGGAAATACTATGTAAAATATTAGGGCATAAGATATCTACAAAAAGAATTTGGAGAAGATATTTCACAGCAATAGCAGGAGAAACGGACGGCGTTATTCCATTCCTTAAATCTAAATTAAAAGAATGAAAACCCTAATCCCAATACCCGAATTGCCTAACGTGTACGTTGTGAAAGTTGAATTAACAGCGGATGATTTTAACGTAACAGGAAATAGCCTGATTTATGATCCGAATCCAAATAATGCATCAGAACTTTATGATATTGTAGATGTAGGATTCGATTTTCAACTACTAGGCTTCGTGACGAAGGATGAAATAAGTTTTGATGTTGATCCGTATGTAGAGTGTTTCTCCCGTGAATTAGGACATTATAGGAACTACACCATAAAAGCACAAATTACTCAAACTATAAAACAAAACGCTGTTGATTCTTTTCGTTCTGCTCTTGCGTCGGAGGAAATAACTTTTGTAAATCCATTTGGAGAAACAAAGCCAATGTCTTTTGATGAATATGCAATGGAATGTCAGACATGGCAAACCGCCGAAGATAACCTAGCACAAAAACTTGTAGTGTTAATTAAAAAGTAAAACGTATATTTGAATTATGGCACACGATCAAATCACATTAGAAAGAATTGAGTTATGATAACAACAGAGCAAGCAATAAAAAAATACGGAAAACCAAATCAATCAGGCGCAGGATATTTAGTAAGTATTAATTTGCCTTTTCCAATGCGTTTAGCATGGGATTTAAATACTAAGGTAAAAACAGTTCGCTGTCATAAGTTAATAGCTGAAAAGCTATTAAATGCACTTAATGAAATAAACTGTGTTTACGGATATACGAAAATAGTAGATTTAGGTATTGATTTGTTTGGGGGCTGTTTTAATTTCAGACAAATGCGTGGCGGTTCAGATTACAGTCGGCATAGCTGGGGAATCGCAATAGATTTAGATCCCTTACGGAATCAGTTACATGAAACATCTAAAACAGCTAGATTTGCAAGACCTGAATACAAACAAATGATTGATATATTTTACAAACATGGATTTATTTCATTAGGTAGGGACAAAAACTACGATTGGATGCACTTTGAAATAAAAGATTAGCGTATATTTGTAGTAAATCCCGCCAGATTTAAAATTTAAATCAATGCTTTTCTTATGACTTCCTGGCGGGTGTTATTCGAAAGGCATTTTTCAATTATGATAGGAATATACAAAATAACAAATCCTGAGGGTTTAGTTTACGTAGGAGCAAGTAGTAATATAATGAAAAGAATAAATCATTATAAATCTATAAGCTGTAAAGGTCAGAAGAAATTATATTCTTCTATTCAAAAGTATGGATTTGACAATCATTTATTTGAAGTTTTAGAGGAATGTGATAAAAGCCAACTTAATGATAAAGAATGCTTTTATGGAATTAAATACGATGTTTTGGAAAATGGTCTAAATTCGGTTGTACCTAAAATGGGTGTTAGTATGGAAACTAAAATAAAAATGAGCGTTAATAAGATGGGTTCAAAAAACAAATTTTATGGAAAAACACATTCTGATGAAACAAAGGAAAAAATAAGACAATTTCAAACAGGAAGAAAGCATACAATGGAACACAGAATGAAGGTTTCTAAGAATAGCGCAAAATCGATGTCTAAAATAGTTTTAGATTTGTCTACTGGAATATTTTTTAACTCGATAAAAGAAGCCTCTATTTGTTTAGGGTTTAATCACTCTACTTTAAAAAGCAAACTTAACGGCTCAAACAAAAACACAACAAATTTAATAATAGTCTAAGGACACTAACCAAAAATAATAATTATGGAAGCAAGAGAATTGAGAATCGGGAATTACGTTAATGTAAAATGCATAGCAATGGAAATTGGATTTTTAGATGATTTTGATGCATGCCAAATAAATATACCAAATCTTAATGATATTTCAATAGGCTCAAAAGATTTCCTTTACGAACCTATCCCATTAACAGAAGAATGGCTGTTGAGGTTTGGGTTTTATAAAAAACAAGCAAATTATGAATTAGATAATTTCAGGTTTCACATAACCAAGCCAATGAACTATGACGGATTTCTTTTTTGTGAAGGCTATTCTGTGATAACAGAGAAAATCCAAAACGTCCACCAGCTCCAAAACCTATACTTCGCATTAACGGGTGAAGAACTAACACTGTCCGAATGAACCAACCCAAACCCAAAGTACCAAAAGAAATCCAACACGCAGGAGTTGAAGCCGTAAACACCGCATCGAACGAACTGTTCAAAGAATGGAAGCCAAATACTACATTCGGTCACATTGCAAAATGGTTTGCTAAAACAGCCCTTACAATAGGAATAGGAATAACAACAAAGAACATTAATAAACAGTAATTATGGAAAAACTTATTGAAGCATTACAGATTTTTTTAAAGTATTGTAATACTGATTATCCTATAACTTGTGCAAACGACTTATTACACGTTGGTATTTATCCTGAATTAGTATCTAATGAAGATAAACAGAAACTTGATGAATTAGGATTTTTCGTTAGTGATGATGAGGATGGATTTGATAGTTATGAATTTGGAAGTTGTTAAATAAAAGCGGAACCCGAAAAGCTAACGAGTAGGGAAAACATTAATTTATTTTTATGAGAAGTATTTTTAGCGTCGTGTTATTAGGAATTGCAATGTTATCCTGCACGAATGAAAACGAAGTTACAACGGCTAACCTAGAAGCCGAAACACCTGTTGAATTGACTTGGATAGATGGTGGCACATCGGGTTACTCGGTAATCGACCGAACCAACACAACGGCAACATGGACTATTATTTGTAAGGACGGTACGCCAGCAGACAGCCCTTACGGTACATTTTGCGCAAGTGATGGTAAGGGCAATTACGCCACTGTAAATTGGAGCCTAAGCCGATCAAGCGTATTAACTCCAGGCGGCGGCGGTCACGGTTACGTCGGCAGTGCGTCAGGCGGTGGCTATATACATTATTACTCAAACCGAGTGCCTTTTTGCGGTGCTTGCTAGAAATAAAATTACCTCTTAAACCTCCCATAACACGGAGGTTTTTTTATGCCTTGAAAAATAATCTGAAAATAATTTAAAATAAATTAGGTACGTACTAATAAAGTACGTACATTTGCTATATAAAAACAACAACATTAATACTTATTATCATGAAAAATGTTTATCAAAATCTAAGCGGATTTACTTTTAGCGAAACTAGAGCTAAAGAATATTATGGAGAAAGATTCAATTCTATGTTAAGCAACAATCTTTTAATAAAAGTTATTTTAGATGAAGATGGTAATCTAATTGGAGAATGGTAAAACTAAACGAAAAACAAATAAAAAAACTTGAAGTATTAAATAGACGAAAAAGGCATTTAGAAAACTCAAAAGAATGCCTTTTAGAAAATTTAAAACCAATACTTGAAGATTTAGAAAAAATAAGAATATCTATTGATGAAATAGAAATCGAAAACAAATATGGAAATTAAAAAATACATTGCAAAAATAGTCGATACTGAGACAGAGGTTATTGGTTATATTTCAGAATGCAGAAAATATGAATCAGGATCTTATAATGGTGAAATTGATTATATAATTTCAGTTACTGAAATATCCATGCCAGAATCAATAATAAGAGGTTGTTTTAAAGTGGAAAAAGAATCCATACAAGAGTTTGTTCAATGCCCTGTTTGTAAATACAATAAAACAATAATAGATTATGAATATTTATCTTGTTCTGAGAAATGCTATAAAAACCTATAAAAACTTTATCCAAATACAAAAATAACTTAAACAATGCCAACAGACAGACTAACAACTTTACAAAACAGATACGATAGGTTATTAGAAGCCAATCAAACACACTTATACATCTATTCCGATAAAGCGGAAAGATATATAAAAACTATTCGTGAAATACGCACGCAAATAGATTTAAGGCGTGAACACAACAAGAGGGTTAATTTTAATTCAGCAGAAAGCCAATTCTTAAGAAATTCAAAAGGCATGAGCGGAGTTCAAATACTTACAAAAAAAGATATGTTTAATTTAACCAGCCCAATACTATGATAAATAACAACAAAAGGATGGAGATAAAGTACTCCGAAAAGCATGCAGAATTTCACGGAAGCAAAGAAGAACTGTCTAAGGCTATGAGAGCAATACGAGATTGTAAAGACAAAGAGCTTATAGAAAAAGTAAAGAAATCAAAAAACAAATCAAATTAACGAGGTGTTGAAGCCTTACTAAACCAAAATAAATTATGGACGCAAAAGATTTTAAAAACTTGTTTCAAGAAATATACCGTTTGATTGATTCTAAAAAATCAAGTAAAATGAGTGGTGCATCTGGAGAGTTAAATAATAAATTAGAAAAATTGAAATATCAAATAAAAAAACTTAATAATGACAAATAAAGAAAAATTCGCAATATGGATGCGAGACAGGGTAAAGTCAGTACACTTTGCCAACAACGAGAAAATGTATAACGCTTACTGTAAAATAGATGAATATGGAAAATAGCAGCTTTTTTGAATTAGGATATTCACTATGGGTAACATTTGTTTGCATATTGATTATTATAGTACTTGGTTATTTTATAAAAGGATATTTGAAGTCTGAAAAAGAAAGGGAGTATTTGGAAGAAGAAAACCAACGCCTTTTAACAGCACTTGAAAACGCCAACGATAAAGTATTCGGATTGGATGCTGAAATTGAAACCAAGAGCCTTAAAATAGCTAAAGACTTGGAAACAATAGAGGCTATGAAAGTAGTTTTGAATACGCAGAATTTATTAATTGCTAACCATAAAGTAGAAAGTCATGAGTAGAGAAATTAAGTTTAGAGGTAAAAGGGTTGATAACGGAGAATGGGCATTTGGGATGTATTTAATTTCAGGTAAAAATCATCACAGCCCAAATCTTCATGTTATTTATTCTGACGAAAATAATCTAAATCAATACATGGGATTGCAAGGCCGTACTGTAATTCCTGAAACAGTCGGACAATTTACAGGATTAACCGACAAGAACGGAAAAGAAATCTATGAAGGGGATATTTTGAAATCCTCTATGCCCAGTGATTTTGATGAAGAAAGAGTTTATTCTGTTGGATTTTATTTTGGTGCATTTTGTTTCCACAAAGGAACCGATAAACTACCTTGCAGACAATGGAATGATGGATCAAATGACTGGTATTCAATTGAAAATATAGAATCGTATTTATCAGAAGTAATTGGAAATATTCACGATAATAAATCACTATGCCAACAATAACCAAAGTACCTGAACCCAAAGACCCAAGATTCAATCTACCTATTCAAAACGTAGATTACAGCAAAAAGGGAAGTTTTAAATGTATAACCAAATTTAGCAGATTGCTACAAAAATAAAAAAAATCATGAACACACTAAAAAAAGAATTACCGAAAAGATTTACCGATGCGGTTAGTAAATTGTATAATGCTTTTCACAAAGGAGAGTTAAACGCATTAGATTGTGAACATTGCGCAGTAGGAAATATGTGCAATAATGATGGCGGTTGGATGGAAGTTAATAGTGGATTAAACAGTCGTCCTATTCCGAAAAAATATGAAAAAATTACAGGATACAATATTTTTGAACTAAACACAATAGAAACACTATTTATGTTTGGAGTTAGAAAAGCAAGGTTAGAAATGAGCGGTCATTTTGCATCTGATGGCACGACTGAATCGCAATTTAAAGGACTTTGCGCTGTCATAGAATACCTTTGTGAATTAGACAATATTCCAAACATCATGGAATATAAATCGCTTTTTGAAACTGAAAACAATACACCAAAAATAGAACTTTCAGAAGTGTTTATCTAAATAATTTCACTATCTTAGCATAACAATAGCGGTCGAACTATTGCACAACACACAACGGTTTTACTAGGAAAGGATTCGACCACTTTCCAATTGGTAGAGCCGTTTTTTATTTAACCAAAAATTATAAAAACATGAAATACATTACAAAATTAAAATTAGCTTCCGTTCATCAGGTTTGCGATTTTGAAAACAAATCAACAGAATTTATGCTTCAACTAATGCAAGATACTTGTAAAGTAGATTTAGATACTGTTATTGCATATATGGAAACGCCTTTTGAAGAAAAACAAAAACTTTTTTCGGATTTAAAAGATTTGCTTAACGTGATTACAAAATTAGATATTTTTTAACCAAAAATTATAAATTATGTCAACAGAAAAACACCATTACAGAAACGTTTTCAAATCGGATCACTTAGGAAGTGCAGATTTAGAAGATTTCATCGAACAAAAGAAAGCACTTGTTTTTACAATTAAAGAAGTTAAACAAGAGTTTGGCGCAAAGGTGGCGGGTAAAAAAGGGGATTTTAACATTGCCTATTTCGTAGAACCGATTAAGCCTTTGGTTTTAAATGCAACAAACTCGAAACAAATTAAGGCATTCGCGGGCGGTTCTCCTTTTGTTGAGAATTGGAAAAATATAACAATCGAATTATACATCGATGAAAATGTTAAGTCTGTTGCGGGAGGAACAACGCAAGGAGTTAGAATACGACCTGTTCAGCCTATAGTTTCAAAGCCTGAATTTAAAGAGGTTAACTTTGAGCCAGCAAAAAAAGCTAATGCTACAATTGAAATGATAAAATTAGGATATTCAATTACTCCTGAAATGGAAAAAATGTATTTGGAATATGCAACAGCGGAGTAAAGAATGGTTTGCTATGCGGAAAGGTAGAGTTACAGGCTCTACCGTTTCACGCATACTTGGTAAGGAAGGACTAAAGGCAACCATTGGAGCCATTGAAAACTACGCAGAAGAAAAAGCCATTGAAATAGTTTACGGACTGGATGAAGAAGATACTTTCGAATCAGCAGACATGAAACGTGGAACCGAATTAGAACCCTTAGCATTCCGTAAGTTTTCGGAGTTAATGATTTTAAAATTTGTTACCGTAAAAGAATGTACCTTTTTCCCTTTTGGCAAAGATGCTGGCGCAAGTCCTGATGGTATAGTTTCCGATGATGAGTGTTTAGAAATAAAATGCCCAAGGCCTAAAAAGTTTTTCAACTTGGTTCGTGTTGGCATTCCCGCTATTGATTCAGAATACATGGCACAAATGCAATTTGAAATGTTATGCAGTAATTCAAAGCGTTGCCATTTTTTCAACTACATAATTTACAATGGAAAAGAAATGTGGCATCACTTAATTATTGAACGTGATGAGGTGTTTATTGACTTTATAAAAACCCGCGTAAAAGAAGTAGTTTCATTGCGTGACAGGTTTGTAAAAGAAATGTTTGCAAAACAACAGTTCTAATGAAAATACAAATAATAACCTCGATAATTGATGGACGTTTCAAAAGAAACATTAACCATGTTTTGGATGCGGTTAAAAACTTCGAAGGCAAAAACTGTTTATTAACTTTAGAGCCAATTAAAAAGAACCGCTCTAATCAACAAAATAGTTTTTATTGGGGCGTAGTGGTGGTTTTGGTTCAAAGCGGCTTAAAAGACGCCACAGGAGAGTTCAGGACGGCAGAAAACATTCACTACAATATACTTCTTAAGATGTTTGCGCCTGAAAAGGAATTGATAAACATAGAAACAGGCGAATGCATCACAGAGAAAATAAGCAGTTCCGAAATGACAACCACGCAATTTATGGAATATATTATGGAAATTCAAAAATGGGCTTCGGAGTTTTTGAATATCGACATACCAAATCCGAATGAAGAAATAACTTTAAATTTTGAATAATGAATATAGTAGACAGAATAAACCAAATAGAAAGAGCCTTGAATATGGATTTCAGAAACCAGCCTACACGAATCGAGGTTATGGCACGAGTAGCAATATGTGATGAATATCCCGAACTAAACGGTATGAGCTTAAAAAAGGCTTTCAGCGTAAGTCATTCAATAGCGATGAACTACAGACGAGGCATAAAAAAATACAAAGGAACAGAACGTTACGAAATGGTTTTAATGGCAATTAAACATTTAGATCCGTCGTTCTTACCTGAACCGATAAACAAACACTACGTTCGAAAGAAAGCATTTTCAGAACTCAAACCGAAGTTAAAGCCTATACAGCAGAAAATACCAACGGAACAGGTTATGTTAGTACTACGTAAAAACCGAAAATGCCCTTTGTGGTTAAAAGAAATACGAAATTGGGGCAATGCTGAGTGGGGATTATTTGAAACGCTTAAATCGGCTTAAAATGGGAAAGCCTTTAATAAAACTTACCGAACACGAAAAAGAGCAGATAATAACAATATTTGAAACTTCTAATGATAATGGAGTAAGTTTAATATCAAAAAAACTTAATCTTAGCTATCACAAAGTAAATACGTTTTTAGACGCTTACCTGGATGAAAAAAGACTTTTACTGATAACCAAAAATAAATAATCATGAATAGCGAAATAATACTACACGGTTTTACAAAAGCCTACGCAAACAATACATTCAAAGAATTTAGTTCCGATGATGTAAGAAACGAGTTACTCAGTTTAAACACCGATTTCAACGACTTTTCTAAAATGGGTGCGGTATTCCGTTCGCTGTTAAAAGATGGCTTAATCACGAAGAAAGGCGTAAAATGTAGTACGATTCCGTCGAGGCGTGGTGGTCTACAATGGTCGTATATCAGTCGTGCCTATCAGTTGAGGCAACAACAAAACAGAAAATTAAAACAACCTGAATTATTTTAACCATTAATATTTTTAAACTATGAATTTAAAATTCACAAACCCGACAGGATTTCAATTTAAAGAAATCAAAAACGCAATTGGAAATGATGAAATGAGACCAGCTTTTCATTATGT
>Ga0247815_10001050_pt1 | contig 21322 bp, 25 predicted proteins | sample UWRJL194509B1_FD_181014 | JGI IMG/M metagenome (GOLD analysis project Ga0247815, IMG submission 181014) | Plant litter microbial communities from Arlington Agricultural Research Station in Wisconsin, United States - UWRJ-L194-509B-1 | ecosystem: Environmental > Terrestrial > Plant litter >...
CACAAGCTAACTTTGGAGCTACCAGTGACAAAGTCAAGCGGGAAAGTGCTAGTCGCCTCGGTCGCTCGGTACGTTCCATTGATTTCAGCGTTCTGCTCGAGACGACCGATGAACGCGGACGCGACTTGAGCGAGGGCGACGAGTGTGGCGACGGTGAACGGACGCATGGTGCAAGGCGGATGGGCAGCGTTGCGACGCAGGTGCACAGGTGATGAGCATGGAGTCGCTGGTATTTATACCAGAGGCTAGGTTGTGACAGAGACAGACTGCCGCCGGAGAGCGCATGTGGGGCACGTCATGTCACCGTGTGACAGCAAGTCAGCGCAATGCAGGTTAAAGGCGTAATTTGATATCATGCCTCAGCCTTGGTGGTGCGAAATATGATCGGTGAAGTGCAGATCGAGTGGTAGACGATCAGAGCGGGGTCATAAAGGCAGCAGCGGTCTGCGAAATTATAACCAAGGCGGAGCGTGTAGCCCCTACAGGGTGAGTTTCTTCAAGATGGAAGAGCCTGGAACGTGAGGGCTGTGAAGGTGAGGTTGATGCTTCCACTGGCACATTGGTCGGAATGACGGGTAATTTTGCGAGGTGGCAGGGCGCCTGAGCCTGATGGAGTCTTTTGAAGTGGTTTAATTACGAAAGAGTGCAAGTTGCAGTCCTAATTATGAAGCATAGGGGTGTTTGTTGATGGCTACGTGGTGTCGGAGTTGTTGTTGCTCGACTTGCACGCCTGCTTTAGCGAGGATCGTCGCCATGAGATTCACCAAGGCAGCATGTGCCGACCCGTTCACAGTAGTACGTGTCGTAGAACAAGTAGGGGCGTGGTGCTTCGGACTGCGGAGATAGCGTCCGACTGCGCGCGCAGCACACGACGAAACGGAAAGAGACAAAGACGTCGCGTCGGAATCTGAATGCGCCAATCTCTACTTGACCTCCTAGATCTCCGCCCCACCCCGTCTTATACCTCTTTCGCGCGCGCGCACCAATATAACTTCTTGCGCGCGAATATATCACATCGACATGGAGTACCTGCGCAGTCTGGGCAGCGCGGCTGCCTCTTCGATTCTTCAAAAGTCAGGCTTGAACTTGCCGTTTTCTTTAGGCGAACGCGTTGCCGAACTTGGGATCTGGACTGTTCATGATGCGACTAAACGCGTGTGTAATTGTTCATTTCGCTTGGTCGTTGCTTAATTACTCATGCGCCACGGCACCTTTAGGACGACGGGTCACTCGTCACTGTCTTCGTCTGGGACGCATCTACGCGCCGCGGTAGTCTTGCACTCGCCAAGAACGCCGTGCGCAAACTGCGCACCATTCGTCACCCGGACGTACTCAAATTTATCGACGCCGTAGAGGGCGATACGCTCATCTACATCATGACCGAACGTGTTCGGCCGCTGAAACACGCCCTCGAAGACAGCAAGAAGGGAAAGGAGAGGACCGAATGGCTGGTCTGGGGTCTACATCGTGTTTCGGTGAGTTATCCATTGACGGAGGTTTAAGCCCGATGCTGACGAGGATCCAGGTCGCGCTGGCTTTCATCAACGATAGCGCAAGCAGTACACATGGCGCGATACGTGTCGATAGTGTCCTCATTACTCCGTCTGGAGAGTGGAAGCTGGGTGGCTTCGATCTACTCAGCAACTCTACAGACGACGCTGCGGTCCTCTACGTGCGTCTGTAATGCGTTTACGCATCAAATCGCTGACATGCTGCTCCTCGACAGAGTCTCGGCAGCACATTACCGGACGCCAGCACGTATCAACCACCTGAAGTACGGAAGGGCGGTTATGCTGCGTTGAAAGAGTGCGTGTCTCTCCAGTTCCCAATTCCGTCCATTCCTGGCTCGTCCCGACGCGTAACTCCTGTGAAAGCAACCTCGGGACCGATGATTTGGTTGTGAGCATGTCCTCTGCAGGACATAGAGCACCATGTTGAAGCGTGCACCCTGGTATTTGCTTGTTTCGCCCTGACCAGCTTCGACCCAGTTCCTCGTTCCTCATTATCTTCCTCTTCGTTATTCCTCGAACGGTATACTCATGATCAATTACCTCATACACAGGTCTGACCCTTCTGCCGCGGACGCCTACGCATTAGGCATCCTCATTCACTCCGTGTTCAACCCATCCTTGCCGCTACCGCCAACCACGCAACCTCCGCACCCGCCTATCGCGGGATCGTCAAGGGGTCAAATACCGGCGGGAATATTTGCGCATTACAAACGTCTGCTCAATCCGAACCCGAAGGCGCGACTCGGTGCCAAGGGGTTCCTGGAACTCGGAATGGACGAGTCGACAGGGTTCTTTGCGGGGAACCCATTGGTCAAGGTTCGCGCATCCTAGTTCATTAGCGGCTTACGAGCTGAACATCACAACTAGGTTTGCGCAGGGCTCGATACCTTTGCCATGATGTCGGAAGCCGAGAAGTCTTCGTTCATTGGCACACTCAGCGCCTCCTCAGCCTCATTCCCCGCCGAGTTCAACGCACACCGCGTGCTCCCCAGCCTCGTCTCCGCCCTCGAATTCGGTGGTGGTACTGCCAGCGCGATCATACCGCTGGTCATCAGCATTGGCAAAGACTCTTCATCTGCGGCATCGAGTAAACCCGGCGACGCAGCGACGAACGTCTGGCTGACGCCCGTGCTCAAGCTCTTCGCTTCACCCGATCGTGCGACGCGGATGGCGCTACTCACACATTTGCCATCCTACGCACCATTTCTCACATCGAACCACGCTACAACGCTCATCTGGCCTCACCTCTCGCTCGGGTTGTCCGACACCGTCCCGATCATTCGCGAAGCGTCTATACGGTCGTTAAGCACCCTCGCGCCTCTCTTATCGGATCGAGTCAAGAACAACGACTTGTTGCGACACCTTGCCAAACTTCAACTCGACCCCGAACCGAGCATCCGGACCAACACGTGTATATTGTTGGCGAAACTTGCGCCGGGGTTGCAAGATGGCACGCGGAAGAAGGTGCTCGTACCTGCCTATGCGCGCGCGTGTAAAGATGCGTTTGGATGGGCGAGGGTTGCGGGTATTGAGGCGTTCCTGGCTGGCGTGGGTGGGAAGGACGGGAAAGATGGGGCGGTATGCTTTGACGAGAAGGATATTGCGGAGAGGGTGGTGCCTGTTGTGGCAGGGTGTATGGTCGATCGGGAGAAGTGAGTGTCGGTGATGTTGTGCCTGTGCTGTGATTGGGTGCTGATGGGTACATCTCAGGATCGTGCGCGATGCGGCGTTCAAAGCTGTCGATGTCTTCCTCGCGAGACTGCGCAAACACGCGGAGACATTGCCAGACACGCCTGCGCCACCACCTGCTACCAGTGTCGACAGCACTGTGTCCACCGAACCTGGCGCAGCGCCTCTTGGATATGGGAATGCGGCGAGCAGCGGAGGAGGAGGAGGAAGCGGCATGCCGGGAGGGTTCGGGGTAGGAGGTGGGATGGCTGGCTGGGCGATTCAGAGCTTGGGTAAACAGGTACGTTCTGCCGCTTCGGGCCTGTCTTCATCGGCTGGCGCTGACTTCGCTGTTACGTCGCTAGCTCGGCGCGCCGGACTCGCTCATCAACACCATGCAGACCGCCTCGGCGCTGCTCAATACCTCGGGCATGGGTGTCGTCGACAGGCCGATATCCGCACCGCCAGCACAGTCGCAGGCTCCTTCTGGCCTCAGTGGAACGGCATCGTCAGGACTCAGCGGAGGAGTCGTCCCACCACCGTTGGTGTCGACCAAGACCAGCCTTGGCGCAGCAGCCGGATCGACAAGCAAGGCGAAGAGCATGCAGCTCGGCGCGACTAAAACGCCTCTTTCGCTGTCAGCCAAGATCACGGCTGATGATGACGACTGGGGTGCATCGCCTACAGCTGGTAGGAAGGACGCGTGGGGTGATGATGCGGATGATGCAGAGGCTGCAGACGATGATGTGGGTGACGCGTGGGCGGAGAATGATTTGATGGATGTAAACGCTGACGCGGATGATTGGTGTGAGTGGCGTTGTGGATCGGCTGTGTGTATGGGTACTGATTTCGGTGGACAGCTGCATTCGAGTCTGCCCCGGTACCCGATGCCCTCAACGACGCTGGTAATCCATGGGCTGATGCCCCGTCATCTTCTCCTTCCCTTACCCGCGCTGCCCCTTCCACCAAGCCCGCAGCAAAGCCAAAGCCGCAACCCATATCGGCTCTCGCAGCGACGCCGGCACCTGTGGCGGCACCCGTGAAGAAGGAGCCTCCACCACCTGTACGGGCTAGCGCATTGGCGAGGATAGCACGGCCCGCAGCGACATCTACAGCAGGGCCCATCCCGGCGACTGTCGTGAAGCCAAAGCCGAAAGTGACTGCTGGTGGGGACGGCTGGGCAGACGATGGGTGGGATAAGGAGGCAGGTGACGGCGGCGAGGAGGAGAAAGACGGCGGTGACGATGGTGCGAAAGAAGAGAAGGAGGAAAAGATGATGAGCAAGGAGGAGAAGGCGGCAGAGATGGCGAGGAGGAGGGAGGAACGGAAGCAGGTGAGCTTGCGCGACAAGTTGCTCGCTGACGGAATAGGTACTGATATGTTTTGCAGAGGATTGCGGCGGCGAAGGAAAAGCGGGGGACAAAAGGCTGAAAGACTGTGGGAGTGATAGTGTACCAAGCAGCAGCAGCTGTTTGATACTTGTTTATATTTATTGTGCTTCTCTTGGCCGTTCGCGCCACGAAGCCCTATCGCTCCAAATCTGCCATCCTCCAATGCATTTGCTATAGCACAGATGTCATTCTCTGGATCATATGGCTTAACCTTGAAATCGTCGCTGATTCTCAAAGCATTCAATAAAACACAAGCGTTGCTGCGCACGCAACGTCTCGATTCTCAAAAACTTTGGGCAGGAGAGCAATGGGCTGATCTGGCACTCACACCTGCCGGTTCAACTTGGCTAAGCTTCACCCAGTTCGTCACACACGCAATAAGAAGCGTGAAGTGACAATGCTTCTGCGGATCGGCGAGATAACCGCCGAACCCGAACTACGTGCACGTTACCATGGCATAGTAATTTGGCATAGTAATTGACAAGGAGTTTCGCTTGCATGCTCGTGTGGATCAGATCGTAGTGAAGTGCACTGCAGCCACACTAGCACTCGGAAGGCTGGCGAGCGGTCGCTTTGGGCTCCCTCGGCGGTATGTGAGAAGAGTTTCCAATTCGGTGACCATGGCAAAAGCCATGCACGACGTTGCGCTGTGGTACACACCGACACAGACTATGGAAGGCATGTCTCTTCGGCGTGGCTCGGTAAGATATTCTAACGTTACACACAACCTTCCAACGAATATTTCAGTCCCCCTTTCAGAAGATCCCGTGGCTATTGCCCCGTCGTGCGGAGAAGCTTTAGAACGCGCATATCTCATCTTGCGACCTGACTCCATTACAGTCTTCTCCTATGGCTCAGGTGAGAATGGTCGTGTAGGGTGCTGCTGCAGTTGCTCTCTTCCCTGAGGGTGCTGTCAAGCGACCTTCCCTCGGACCACTCTCACTACACACCGTCTTTGAGTCGGAACTGTACAGCATCCTAATTGGTCTCTAGATTGTGCTAAATGCTCTAGAGGCTAAAAGGGTGGTTATCACTCTCGACAATCACGTGGCTATACGGTGAGCGCAAGCTCCTGCTCCAAAACCCGGTCAGGCTATCACCAAAGCCATTTTCACTTTAGTCGCGACTTAGTTCCATTGACCTGGAAATATTCTGAGCAAATTTTGTGCTGTGCTATGCCCACCACCTCAGATGTAAAGCGATAAGACTTAGAACTGGAGTCTGAATTGATGCTGGCTATCAAGTTAGAGTTTCGCGGTTTGACCCCAAATCGGCTCGACACTATTAGCGCAAGCTCAGATTCCACCTGGGTCAAACTCACACTAGCGCCAGAAATTGGCCAGCGAGAATAGAACGGCATGGATACTTCTATCACAAATTGCTGGATGCGGCAAATCAATAGCCCTGGTCGCGCAGGGCCTCTGACATGACGCTATAACGCTGCTAGTCTCCGCCTGGTAGGCGGAAGAAGGCCCTCAGGCCCGAACGTGGTCAGGCTTTTGATTTTGATCGCGATCGACAGGCAAGATAACTGCGGTCCGGATTCGGCGAGTCTACCTCAAATCACGCTTTGTTTGTAGACATTAATATTTCTCAGAGGCAATCCCTCCTCATTTATATGTGGCGTTGATACATGTATGGGTACTGTTCACTGCTCGGGAGTCTCATCAGCCAGATGAATGCCAAGTTGTCAGCCGGCCATCTCTTCGTTTCTGCACCCGACCTGTACGGCGCGGTTATGATACAAAGACCTTGGCAGCAACGGGTTCAAGGCATGGTTTGGCAGATGGGTTGTGTGTGCGAACTCGTGCATCGCGATCGTGTGAACGGAGTGATTGATGCCGAGAAGAACCACAGTCTGAATATAAGCAGCCGAGCGAAGAAAGTTACGAGATGGATCCTTTTACACGTGAGTTTTGGAGAATGAAAAGTCTGATACATCCGCTCATGTCGTCACCAACGCGAGCAATTTTGATTGACGTAGGAGCGCATACCGCCACTAACTCACAATGATCTCGAGCTGGATGGCTCTATTATTTTTTGAAAATGTGGAACTGTCACATTGGTGTTCAATCGGCCAGCAGGCGAGCACGGATTTTCTTCTCAAGCTGAGATACATTGTCGAGACAGTCGGCGGAGCTATCGCCGTGAGCTTGCATGATCGAAACGCGGATTCCTGGCAATGGAGGATGCAAACACAAGTGTACGCGGTGCACATGAGATGAGATGAGACAGTACCGTAGGTCTGTTTCTTTTGGGCCGAACTGGCTCCACGAGCGATATATCGTCACGAACTTGACTGACCGCTGAACTGCTGGACTACCTCCCTGTCCTGAGCCTCCGTTTGAAGATATTCGCGTACCCAATCAAGCTCCGTATTTCCAGCATACCCTTCCATAGAAGTGAGCGGTACAGTTCGACGCTGACTTTTTCACGTGGCTTACCCTTTGTAATCCGCTCGGCGTACCAGCTGTCAGCCGTCTCCGAGCAAATATCGAGTCCTGCAACTGCAATGTACGCCTCCAGACGGAAGTAGCCGGTGTTCGATTCAAAGTAAGCCGCGAGACGCGTGCGACGCTTCTCCAAAAGAGCCGCGCGTGCAAGTGCTAGCTGAAGGTTGAGCTTGTCGTCTAACTCTGCGATGGGGAGTGCTAGGCTTGTAGATTTGGCGACTTCGAAGAACAAGTTCTCGAAGTTCCAGTTCACGTCAAGCGGCGCAGGTGCCCTGAAATTGCGCTCAGGAAGACCTCGAGTCACAGCGCGAGCGTTCGAAACTTGGTGTCTGCGGTTGATCTCTTTCTTTTGATGCGCCTGAACGAATTCCAAGTCGAGCTCGCGGTGCAGCGAGAGGCGTTCCGTCGCGGGTATGATTTTCATAGCTTCGGTTGCTGCGGCAGTGAGAACTGACCATGCCTGCAGTCTATGGGCTGCGCGGGCGAGGCGGACCATGTTTTCGGCATCGGGGGTAAAGTCAATGAGCGGCTGTCTGTGTCGATATTAACACCTGCGGTCAACCGATATCGCGCTGCATAACTATCATACCTGCCGTATGCATCACGCAGGACCACCTCAAAGTCGTGGAACGCTACGTCGTGAATTGGTACTGGGTGCTCAACTGAGCTTCCGTCGGACTGCCGCGTCTTGTCCTCAGCTGGTAGTGCTAGCATATCCTTGATGAGACCACAAGACTGCGCAAGCATTGCGCGATGAACGTTGAAGTAGATACCATCCACCTGGTGGCCATTGATCAAAAATAAGGGACAGCAGGGTGGATGAGACCGATACCAAGAGGACCATGTTGCCGTCATCAAACCAAAACTCTTCATGCTTCTCATAGTTTTCTGACGAGACCATCCTCGTCAATGTACGTGTTCAGAGATAAGCCGGTACAGGTGAAAAGATAATGTGCGCTGGGACGGAGGAAAAGTTGCGTCTGCGTCTGCGCCGGCACAAAGCACCTTCCAGCTGATCAGTCACGGGATAGCACGCGCGCCTCTCATTATTCATGCGTGCATCACTACCCCACTAATTTTGCCCTCCAAATTTAAAGAGCGAAAGACCAACTTTCACCAATAGAGCTGCGGCTGGTATAGTCATCAAAGCGATCACAAATCATCCGGCATGGTTAAGAAGGTGATTATAGCGGTACCCACAGACGCGTGAGATGTAAATATAGTCACATTTTAGCTTCTTTCTGCTTGAAAGGGTGTCTCATCTAGATTTGAATTGATCGCAGAAATCCTGTACCACCTCCCGATCCTGAGCTTCCATTTGGAAGTACCCGCGCACCCAATTGACGTCACTACCACTCACACACCCTTCCATAGACATCAGTAGTACATTTTCAACAATGATGATTCTCTCCGCGTGCCAGATTTCAAGCTTCTCCGAGCAAATTTTGAGTTCTGCAACCGCGATGTACGATTCCAGACGAAAGTATGTAGGGTGCCTTTCAAAGTAGATTGCAAGTCGCTCGCGACGTTTCACCAGCAGCGCTGCGCGTGCGAGTGCCAGCTGAAGGTCCAACCCCGCAATCAGGAGTGTGAGGCTTGTCGATTGGGCGACCTCGAAGAACACGGTTTCGAAGTTCCAGCTGGCGTCGGCCGGTGTAGGCGGCGGCTCCGTCTACGGTCCCGACCAATTGGGTACATCGGTGCAAATTGCAGCTTGCTGAATGAATTTGTATCTTGTACTCTCAGTGCCGCGTGCTCTGGCTGGACGTGCGTATATTGAGCCGTATTAACCACAATACAGTATTCTTGTGATGTATTGCTGAAATTCAATACATCTATGGTCCATTATGAATTATGTGTATTGCTATCACACCGTGTGCGCTCCAAGCCATCGAGAAGAAAATGCGAATCCAAAAACATGTTTGCTGGGCCATGGAACTACATTGCACGAATTATTGCGAGGAAAAGGCGCCCCATCACGGAGATGATGTGAATGATTGTTGCTAACAGGGAAGTTAAAAAAAGATTGCAATCGGATATGGTGGCTATTCAAATTCATGGCCAAAAATTTGAACTGTTTCTGCCTGAATATCTCATGTTTGTGCTCACTTTGAGACACATGAACAAAAATTTAAGGTTTGAAAAGTTATGGTTGATTAGATATGAGAAATTTGATGGCACCAATTTTTATTGACAGTCATTAAGAGCTTGCTCATTGAGGAGATTAGTTAGGTTAGGTTATGCAAAATAAGAATCCTGAAACGTATCCCCCAAAACCCGAAGGGGGTCGCCATGGAGGAGGCCAGATGCCGCGCAGCGGCGTCTGGCCGGGGGGCGACCCCCGTAGGGTTTTGGGCAACACTAAGAAACACGGAACTTGATAAGAGGTTCATAATTGGTATATAAATCTAAGTGGGAAATGTTGTGTACAGAGCGGTAGAGCTCAATCACTGATTTGACTGATTTGGTAAATTTGTCCTGATTTGTCCTGAACTTCCAAAACCTTGAAATTCCAAGTTAAACACGTCATTATCTAAAGCTTTGCCATTTATAGCTTTTGATGGCATCATCTGGTGCTTTGCAAATGTTGGCCATGAATTTGATTAGCCACTATACCCCCCGTTGCAATAGACGCGACTTACAGCGAGGAGGCGCATGTAGACTTCGGCCCGGTTTCCTGAAGCTATGGACTCCAGTTCCTCGATCCTCTTGCGACAGGCATCGTCGGGGGGGGGGGCTGTATATGCAGTTCTTGATATACTGAGCCGTTCTGAAGTGCGCGATCGCCTCATCTCCGCGTCCTTGGGCGAATCGCAAGTGTCCAAACTCCAACACACATGACGCAAGACTGTAACGGTCGCCTCTATCACTGAAAATCTTCTCTGCCTCTCCCAGAAACTTTTCTGCCTGTATGAACTCGCCCTGATGGCGACGAACAGTGCCCATGTAGCGTGTACTCCGCGCCACATGGTGCTCGGCGCCCAAGCGAACGAACGCTGAGCGCGCAGCCTCGAATTCTACTATGGCAGAATTGTGATCACCCTGGTCAAGGTGCACTGCACCAAGATATTCTGAGCACAGGAAGGTACGATATGTGTCGCAGACGGTGTTGAAGGTCTGTCGGGCTGCAGCCAAGTGCTCGATTGCGGCGAGGTAATCCCTCCTCACCCGCATTAGCTCACCGAGATCCATTCTGCAACAAGCCTCCTCAGTATCATTGCCGAGCTCGGAGTTGATCTCGCGCGCCTCGTTAAGCAGAGCTTCTGCACGCTCGTTTTCGCCGAGCAGTCGGTAGGCTTTTCCGACCCGGCGTTTACACGAAGCTGCGTCAAGTTGGGACGGATTTTCAACCGTGATGAAATGCTCGGCAGCGGTGGTGAGAGAATTGATCGCAGATCTGTAGTCATCAAGCATAATTTCCGTGCTACTAATCGCATGTAGGCAGCGTGCCTTCCACTGCGGGTGGGCATCGAGATGCGGGAGGAGTGCCGACGCAACGGTCAAGGTTGGGTGTTGCCAGTATGCAAACTCGGTGAACTAAATCACTGAGTCAACAACCTTCGCGGATGGCTCCTTGACCATCACGAGTAACAGAGAGGACAAGTTGTTCATCTCCGGCGCGACCGCAGACGCAAGCTCCTTAAAAGCCTCGTCCATATCGGTAGGCAGGCGCTTCGCGATGTCGAAGTAAATTGAATGCAGGGATTTAATGTGTTCTGGCTGAGGAGGATGACGCCCCAGAACATGGTGACGAACAGGGCTGAGTGTTTGATTGTACCGTCAGCGCTCAGAGTCGCGAGTGAGTAAGCCTGCAGAACATCCCTTGCGTGGTCGATGCACACGAACTGTCCGCGAATTTTTTTTGAAAACATCCGGGTGGAGACCGTCCGAAAGCATACTGCACAGAGACAACAGCTTCAGGGATTCTCGCGTGGCATCGGCAGCACACAGCATGCCAATTGACAGTTCAATCAATACTTGAACGTTATTGACTCGACCGTTACCGTGTGTACCGAGTAAAGCGGTGTGCTCGCGGCTCCATCTAGCGAGAAGATTTGATACCGAGTTGCCGCGCCGGGAAAGCTGGCCAAGAAGCGAGACCGCCAGAGGCAACATGTCTACTGCACGAAGAAGCTGTTTGGCGATGAATACATCTTCATCGGACAACTGATGCCCAGCTCTGTGTTGGAACGTCTGTAGCGCAGCTTCTATTGAGAAGGAGTCCAGCACCGAGGTCGTGGTATTCGACCATTCCACTGACGGTGGGAGGTCGGTGCCTCTGCATGTAATGATAAGCGAGAGAGATGGGATCTGTGCAAGCCGGGCAAGTAACTCATCAACAGCGGTGACGGATGAGCCACCGGCCAGCCACACCGTCTCGAAATTATCGAAAACAAGGACTGTGCGAGGACCAGTTGTGAAACGCGTGACGACGGCGTCGAATAGGTCTTTCGACGCCGGAATCCCCAGAATCTTACCGAGCGATACGACGATGGCGTCTCCATCAATCAGCGCCTCGCAGGAAAGAAACAGGCGCCTACTACCAAAGCATTGCGCATCTTGAGGATCGTGTAGTAGCGCGAGTGTGAATGTCGTTTTTCCCATCCCCCCTGGGCCAAGAACGGCAATACGCGCAGTAGCTGGGGCAACCAACAATCACACCATGCAAATTACGAGCTTATCTCGACCATAAAACGCGATGGGTTTGGCCGGAAGGCTTGCCGACACCCTCAGGTCGCTGAATGGTGATTAGGAGCAACTCTAATAAACACGGATGATCATACCTCGTATATGGCTCAAACGGCAGGGAAAAGTTGCATTGACGTGGATTATGCTGTTGTTAATGATCTTTCCTGGACCGTGTATCTCGTTCACGTTCATGTTGCTGTTTTTGCGTAGTCGGGCCTGGTGCGTGATCCCCACTTGTCGATTGTGGCTCGATTGCTTCTCGAGCCAGCTTGCTGCGGGGCAGCATGGACTGATTCGAGCCCATGCGTGTGTAGGTGAGAAACCGTCGCGGAAAGGCGAGGTAGCCACGTGTTGGGACAGTTGAATCCGATTAGGACCCACAGCTGCCGGATGGAAACAATCAATTTACACTGAATAACTCTGTCTAATAAAACTGACCGGCACATAGTCTCGCTCAAGACTTTATGACACCGCAATCCAACTTTTCTGGTCGCACTTGAAGTCACCTACATCGTTGCTTCTCCGATTACCAGTGCTGCTCGCCGAGTTGAGAGTTTTTGTCGTTGTCATCAATGCTGATTCGGGAGGTGCGCGTGACACGGCGGACAATGAAGTGATCGACACGCCGATAAGCTCACTGATTTGTCCCGACAGCCGGTTCGACGACAGCCGACCGTTCTGCGCCAACGCACCCACGAAGACCGCGGCATACCAAATTGAACACCACTAGCCCTAATCAGACAACATATCTTTTTAGCGTGTACTCAATGCCATAATTATCGCTAACCCGATGGACGTGATACCGATTGCTTGCCCCAGTCGGATGATTATGTTGTTACTACCCGACGCGGACAGTGAGGGTACAGAGGCCACAGCTCAAAGCAATCGGCTAAATTATAGTTATGTTATCTGAAAACTCTAGGGCTGTTCAGTCAGGCGTGGTCGAGATGTTGCACGATCAGACCGTACGAAGGTATCAAGACACAGAGCCACACTAAATTACATGAAGGTCATGCAAATTCAGTAGGTCTTGAAATTCACACTCTAAGCCAATCAATGGAGTACAAGTCAACTACAATTGCGGCGGGATTGTGAACTCCAGTTTCCTAATCATATCGCGGCATTCGCCAGCCAGCAAGTCTATCTGCAGCTCTTGATAGATAATTTGAGCCGATTTGAAGTGCAAGATCGCCTCATTTCCACATCCCTGGGCGACTCGGAGAATTCCAAACTCCCATGCACATTGTGCGAGACTGTAACGGTCGCCTCTAACTCTGAATATTGTTTCCGCCTCTCCTAGAAGCTCTTCTGCCCGCATTAATTGGCCCTGCTGGCGATGAACAGTAGCCAGGTACCGTGTGCTCTGCGCCACATGATGTTGTACCCCCAAGCGAACGAACGCTGAGCACGCGGCCTTCAATTCGTTTGCGGCAGAATCAAGAATGCCCTGAGGGTGCGAAATGTCTGTCGGGCTGTAGACAAGTGATCGATTGCGGCGGGATAATTATGTTTCAGCCGCATGAGGTCACCGAGGTCTATCTTGCAACGTGCCACTTCAAGAGGATCACCAAGTTTGGCATGCACTTCCCGCGCTTCGTCGAGAAGCGTCTCTGCACGGTCGCCCTCGCCGAGGAAATAATGCGGTTCCGCAGCCATGTGTTTGCATGAAGCTGCCTGCGACCGATCACCGATTTCAATGAAGAGGGACTCAGCAGCAGATAAAGATGCAATAGCTGATCTGTAGTCATCAAGCATGACCTCCGTGCTTCCTATCATCTTTAAGCAGATCGCTTTCCAACCTGGGTAGGGTTCGAGATGCGGAAGCAGTGCCAACGCAAGAGTTAAACTTGGGCGCTGGAAGAATGCGAGTGAGGTGTAACTGATTACCGCCTCAACCACTTGATGTGATGGCCGTCCGACCAGTGTAAGCAACAAAGAAGACAGATTGTCCATCTCCGCTGCCGCTGCAAGATCCTTGAAATTCTCGTCGATTCTGATGGGTAGCCGTTGTGCGATGTCAAAGTAAACTGAACATATCGCTTCATTGTGACCTTGATGAGGAGGATGATTCTCGAGAACATGGTGACGGACGGGGCTGAGGGTTCGTATTGTACCGTTGGCGGTCAGGCTAGCGAGCGAGTACGCGCATATATTGTCTCGTGCGCGGTCGATGCATTGAAATTGTGGGCGAAGTCTGTCAAAGACCTCTGCGTGAAGACCACCAGGCAGCATGCTGCACAGTAACAGCTGTAGGGACTCCCTTGTAGCATCGGCCGCACACAGCATGGCAATCGACATTTCGATCGATACCTGAACGTTATTGACTCTACCGGTACCGTGTGTGTGAAGTAGCGCGGTACGCTCGCGGCTCCAGCGAGCGAGAAGATGCGAGACTATGTTTCCACGCCGAGAGAGCTGACCAAGGAGCGAAACTGCAAGGGGCATCATGTCAACTGCAAGAAGGAGCTGTTTGGCGACGATTACATCTTCATCAGACAAGCGACATGCCGCTTTATCCTGGAATGTCTGCAGCGCGGCTTCAAGTGAAAAGGGCTCGAGCGCTGAGGTATTTGCGTTCGACCATTCAACGGATTGCGGGAGGTCGGTACCTCTGCATGTGATGATAGGCGAGACAGTTTGGATCAGCGCAAGGCGTCCAAGTAGTTCATCGACAGCGGCAACAGATGTGCCACCAGCAAGCCAAACCGTCTCGAGGTTGTCTAGTACGAGTACTGTGCGAGGAGATCTCGTCATGTGAACGACGATGCCATTCAAGAGGTCTGTCGATGCCGGAAGTCCGAGAAGTTTTGCGAGTGATACGACAACGGCATCTACATCGATCAACGCCTCGCACGAGAGAAATAAACGTCGAACACCGAACCACTCCACGACTTGAGGATGATGCAGTAGCGCCAGTGTGATTGCCGTTTTACCCATGCCGCCCGAACCAAGAATGGCGATTCGCGCTGTGTTGCGCGCCACTAGCAGACGCGCCATGTCATTTACCAGCTCATCTCGCCCATGGAACACGATGGGATGCTTGCCGACACATTTAGGTCACTGAATAGTGATTAGGAATCAGCTCAACAAGTTGAATAGGTCCCACCTCGTATATGGTGCAGGAGGCAGTGGAGGACGCGCGTCGACATAGACGGGGTTGTTGTTGTTGATAGTCCCTGGGCCGTGTATCTCGTTTACATTAGAGTTGTTGTTGTGCATGACAGGGCTAAATCTATGGTCCCCATCCGTCGATCGTGAGTCGATCGCCTCTCGCACCTTCCTCCGGCCGGACCGTGTGGAGATATTCGATCCCATGACCGTGTAGGTAAGAACTGAGTACGGGAAGGTGAGGCAGACACGTGTTGGGGCGGTTGAAACCGGCGAGTGGACATAGAGCCGCGCGTACAAACACCCCCTTGGACTTGAGTAACAGATCACGGCGAGGGAAACAGTTGCTTCAGATTACTATTAAGATTTCCAGGCTCGGAACATGTTGTGCAGAGATCTACGCCATTTGTAATCAAGGATGATGCGTGCCCGAAGTCGGAACCCATGCGATGCAGGTGGACCATACGTGCATGCACACGTCGCAAATGCGGCTCCAGCATGGCAAAACTGTGTTCAATTTGTAGCGTCAATATCCCACGCGCTGTGCACCCTATGCCTGAAGATTGGAAGTTATCTTTCGGCCCTTTCGGTCATCGCCAGCCTCCAAGATTTTGACTGTGCCCACATCACAGCAAATGATCGTTATCATCAACGTTCATTCGGAGGCGCGCGTGAGGTACAACACTAAGAGAATAGCGAGAGCCAATAGCAGACTCGGGAGAGGCGTGTGCGGGACCATGGCTGGGAAGAAGGCGACGCTAAATGACGAGGTCTACAAACGAACGGGCGATGAACAACCTAGCATACAGGTCGTGCTCATTCCTCGTCGTCCTCGCTCTCCTGCTCCTCAAGGAACTTGACAAGCGCCTCGGTCGCCTTGAGGAAGTGCTGTTTGCCTTGCGGCTTCGAGCCTTTCTGGTGCCAGTAGATGATCGCCTTGTCGCTGATGCAGTCCGCATTATAGAGGACCTATGATCAACGGAGATACATTGAAGCAAGGGTAACGACAAAGACTCGTCAGCAGCGATGGCAGGAGGCCATGGAAGTACGCACCTTCAGGATACCCGGGAACACTTTCATAAGTCGTGTGTCCTCGTAGCAGTACACCTGGACGACGTTGATAAGGCCGACTTGGACCTTGGCGCTGTTACAGAATGGCTCGAGAGCAGGAGCAAATTTCTGAGTGGTGAGTGTCAGCCGCTAACCGAAGACTTCTTCGAGGCAGTTCCTGTACGCACACCGATCTCCCTCAATGCCAAGGCCTCTACCTGGTCCGGCCGTGCGCTTGCCCAGTCGACGCTCGCCATGAGCGCAGGCCAGACGGCGCCAACGAGGGCTTCGGCAGGCTCGGCGAGAGCACCAGGGTGTGCGGTTTGCCAGGACTTGATCGCGGCGACGATCTGTACGGTTGATCCGAGGTGAAGGCGAGATATTGGAGGCGAGGAGTGACGAGGGAGAAGGGGCAGCGGGTGGCGTGATAAGAGGCATGACGAGGGAAACGAAGGTTAGCACTGCACTGGTAAGGAACGAGGAAAAGCGTACGGCTTCAGCGCCTTCGTCTTCGTTCCCTGCGACCTCCTTGACTGTTGCTACCAGCTCGTCGCGCGCCGCCACTGTCTGCCTCTTCGCCCACCAGTCTGCAACCTTGACATGTGTATTAGAATAAGCAGACCGGGGCAGGGTTTGCTCATAGACAAGCCATAATCCAACGTACCTGCGGCACACCCTTCTCCCTGAACCACTCTCCCATGGCTGTCGGGTTCCGCTTGCCAGCGACGAAGAACGGCGTAAGGTCTTTGATTCCGCCCTTGCGCAGTGCGCCTGCGAGCTGGTCGATGCTCGGCTGCTCGCGCAGATATGACTTGAGCGTGAGAGTAAGGAGTGTTGCGGAGACGTCTGGATCAGACGAGAAAGGTCAGTAAACGAGAACGAGGAAGGTAAAGGCGTGTTTGGGAAGGAGAGCGTAGCGCGGCTGAGGAAGGCCAAACAGGGATGCATGTCACGGACAATGAAGATACGTACCGTCTTTGACCAGGTGCTCTTTGATGAGTGTGCTCAGTACGGCGCTCGTCGCGAGACCGTTGGCGAGCATGAGGCCGATTGCTTGCGCCAGCCTGTCGCGCTGGTCGGGTTGCCACTATCAGAGCAACAGCACAGGGCAAAACAAGGCACGACGCGTGGGATGGATAGGTGGATGGGAAAAGAAATGCATGTCAGTGCACGTCGAGGAAGGCACGAGGAAGAAGCGTACCCTGTGGCCGTACTGCAGAAGCTTCGGCAGCGATGACTCTTCGAGAGGCTTTTGAAGGTATTTGTACCTGTCGAGTATGAACTTGCGTGAGCCTCCGTGCGCGTATAGACATGAACGCCAACGCACCGACGGATGAGCTTGTTGAGAACCTCGACGCCATCTTTGACGTCCTTGTCGGTGGTTTGAAGTACGAGCGCGAACGGGCATACAGGAGCGTTATCTTGCAAGAGATCACCGCCGGGCTGAAACGCTTCGCGTCAGCTACGGGCACAACATGCCGTTCTCCGGCTCTTCGACTGACCTGAAGGAGCCCGCCAATGATCAAGACGTCAAACATCTCGTCGGCATACTTGAGAAGTTCCAAGTTGCCTTGTCCTCCGGCCGCTACTAGACGCTCGTATAGCGCATCCCAGTCGCCGGGTGGCGTGGCGGCGATGTGCTTGAGGAGTTGGTCGCGGAAGATGGTAGGCTCGTGCTTGGCCTGGGCTTTCACGGCGCCCTTGCGCGCGCGGATTCGTACGCCTGTGAGCGGTCAGACGTTCAAGGCAGCACGGAGGATCAGAATGAAGGGTGAAATAATGTTAAAGGGTATTGAGAAGGATGGAAGTGGTGACCAGGTGACCGGGTGCGATGAGGCAGGGTCGCGAGTCAGACGCGGCACCGTAGGCGATAACCGCGCAGTCATGACAATGAGCGGTCGAGGTCAGGTAGGGTAGTGACAAGAGTCATCAAGTGCGAGCGGACCGATTGTAAGTGCGAAACAAAAGAATAACAAGTGCAATGTGAAGAAGACCATGGAGTGGGGTGGCGGTCGTGAATGTAGTGAACGATGAGCAGCAGAAGATGAACGGCAGCAAGGACGTGTGTCAGTTTGGGAAGAATGTGAATGTGGGTGAATATTAGATGTATATGAAGAGAGTGGTCATGAGACGCGGGTCGTGTGAGGCGGCGCGAGTGACGGGGACGAGCAGAGGGTCAAATCAAGCATCGATGTGACTCATCGCGCACACAGTGCAGTCCATAAGATCCAAATGATGGACCAGTTGTGTATGGCCAGAGCGATTGGACGTAGCGGGGGTACGGAAAGCATGCGACACAATCGGTGCGAGGAGGAAGTGGCGCGACCCAGAAACGACGAAAAAGAGACATATAAAGTGAGAATAAATGATTGTCAGCAATGTCGGCGGACAATTAGGATGACCCAAGAGGGTAGGCAAGAGTCGAGGCGACGTACCGGTGAGCGACGGCTTCGGTACAGCGGTAGACATCCGTTGGACCTTTCAAGGTCAGCCGCGCACCTCTGACGCGCGCCCGCCGGATTCAGCCGAGTGTCAACCACTGGCCTTGAACCTGCATTTCTGAGCATCTTCATGCGTCAAGCTCTCCTCATCTGCATATATGATTACATTCTTCGGCTAGCTGGTATATAAATGGAACGCTATTCACTCGGGTTCAGACTATCTGCGCAAACTCCTCCTCACCTTCCGCTTTCATTCTCATCATCTGCTACCGAGATGCCACAGAGATTTTATCACCGGATATCCAGTGTTTCAGCATTGCCATAGTCTTGGCCTGAGTCCGTACATGCTTGAAATGGGAGACACCGCTCGGGCGAGAGCCTACTTTCTGCCGAAACTCTAAGGTCGTAAACAACCACCTGAATATAACTCGATAATGGATATCGAGGGATTCACTTCATATGCACCCGTGATATGATTGAACAAACACTTCAGGAACTTTGGGACACGCGATCTCTCGTCTCACACTTATGGACATCAAAAATCGGAATCTAAGCCTACCAGCGGTGGTATATACAGTGCAATGCTGAAGGACTTATGGACAATGCTGGCTCTGCATTCATGGCTCGCACTGAATGCAGCGTAATGTTGCGGTCTACGCCATATAAAAGGTACGACGGTCCTCCTCGTCCTGTCATGCCACAACCAATGACCACCACTTCCGCGGTCCTGTCTCACTCTCATCATCATCTATTCTATCGGGCTAAACTGCCGCCAAATGACGTGTATGCCTTGCATCTGGCAGTAGAGCTTGTCGGCATGTCGGACCTGTGACAGATTGGCCGACATTATACATCATGCTTTGCATGACAGCATCCTAGGGGAGGACGAATTGGCAAATACAAGACAAATGCGCCAGCGTCTATGCAAATGCCTTCCGACGTGCAATAGTCCATGCAACTTCTAAAACTAGTAGAAAGCTAGACGCACAGGTCAGCGGACTGGGCTGAGATCTGGCGCGGAGACGCGTGGGAGCCATCGGTTCTACTGAGCCTTAGTACCTACTTCTCTGTCAGTTCAGAGAGAGACACTGAAAGATTGTAGCAACAGCTTTCTCGAGTTTCTGAACGCACGCGCCTGGTCATCTTCAAGATGTATACCACGTAAAAGTCTACAGGAGCCACCATCACGCTTTTCGAATTCAACTTGAACGCCGCAGACCGACAGTAGTCCATGACATCGGCCCGTCGGGAAGCTGTATCCGAATGCACAATGCAACTACTTTGCGGCTCTGTGCTATATAGGTACGCAGGAGCGTTTCAAATGGGCCATAGCAGCAGCAACTCATCGCCGCTACATGCTCTTCTCACTTTCGTCATCTTCTATCCTGGTGGCTACACGCCAATGCGGTGGCGGAGCATATCTGTCTGCAGCTACTACTCGTAGTTGCAGTTCATGATTACAGCTCGGAAGACAGAAGCTACCGCATGAGCTGGTGTCACACAGCTCTCGAACGCCTCGGAAACTCTATGTCACCGCACGCCGAGTTGTCGGACTGGAAATATGAGCACATGAAGCTCTACACGGGATAGAAACACTGTCTACACGAGATATTACACCGAGTACGCTCGCATTGAGTAACAGGAGATACTTCGCACGAGATGCACCCCTTGATGCTGAACACGCAAAGCGTCACGACCACTTTCTAGTGTTATCAGATTTGCTCACATTATACTCGGCCTTACAGCGTGTTTGCTGCGGAGATCAAATGAGGTACAATGATTGGAACGCTCTACGTGGAACTATGGGTCCTTCACGGTCCCCTGTTGGCGGTCCGACCGCGGCACTGGCTTCACTGTACCCGTCTCTCTGTCCGAGCGCGGTGCAGCTTTGATGACCTCGACCTTCTTTTCACCGGCCGATTTGCGCTCTTGAACGACTAGTGGGTTATACAATCAGCATCGACAGAAACGCAGAAGCGGAAGGAGTCTAGACTACATACGCGCGCGATTGACCTTGATCACGTCGACATTATTTACCCCAGTGACGCGGCTGTCAAGCAGAACTGGAAGCAACAATTAATCTTCCGCCGGAGAGAATAAGAAATGGGTGCTACTCACGCCCACGCTCGATGTTCTTCGAGTCTACATCGCGCGGTGACAAAGCAGCCTCCTCTGTGAGAGATTGTCAACCAGGGTTTGAAGTTCGAGCTTGAGCAAATGACATACGGAAGCCAAGTGGTGCGGCGGCCACAGAGAGCGTGAACAAGGCGAGGGCAAGCGATCGAAAGAGCATCATCACAAAGACAGAAGACCTGAGACTCGAACGAACGCGTGAATGGCGAGTGGCTTGCGTCTTTTATTCGAAGGTCGTGTGCGGCCGGTGTGCCTGCACGCGTGCAGCGTGAGCTTGGAAGGGGATGATCTACCTGAGGTTGATAGGGGTGATGTAGTCTGTCATCGGAAGCACGCTTGCATGTGCACGGATGGAGAGAAACCTTGAGGCTTCATTTGCCGAACAACCAGAGCGAGCTGACTGGTATCGCACGACACTATATTCACAGTGAATCTGGTAGCGAGTAACGGTCGCTCGTAGATCTTAGAAGGCAAAGCAAGGTACAATCAATGAATGATGAGCTGAGGTCTCGTGTGTGCACGGCGATACGGCGGTTTTAAGCGCAACTGATGTCGGTCAGTGTCACAAGCAGAGGTATAGAGTCTCAGCAGTGAAGCCACTGGCTACCCAAGGTCGCGCCATGCACCATGTTGGAGTAATTTGATTGTAATGACCACTTCTTGCAACTGGCAGTCGTATTAAAATGCTCACCGGCCACTGTCCTGCCAGAGCCCCTGTAGCTCAATCGGAAGAGCATTAGACTTTTAATCTAAGGGTCGCGAGTTCGAGCCTCGCCAGGGGCTTTTTGAAAGTCAGCCGTCGTCGAGCCTCAAGGCTGCACAGCGACCTGCTTGCATGCGCCAAGTGTAATTTTTTTTTTTTTTTTCGGTCTTTTTCG
>Ga0247815_10001051_pt1 | contig 21316 bp, 13 predicted proteins | sample UWRJL194509B1_FD_181014 | JGI IMG/M metagenome (GOLD analysis project Ga0247815, IMG submission 181014) | Plant litter microbial communities from Arlington Agricultural Research Station in Wisconsin, United States - UWRJ-L194-509B-1 | ecosystem: Environmental > Terrestrial > Plant litter >...
ACGGAGACCGTATTTTTACTTAACGTTTTTCTCTAAGTAAGCAATTGCTTGACCAACTGTACCAATGGTCTCAGCCTGATCATCAGGGATTGCTACATTGAACTCTTTTTCAAACTCCATAATAAGTTCTACTGTATCCAAAGAATCAGCACCCAAGTCGTTTGTGAAAGAAGCTTCCGGGGTAACTTCGCTTTCATCCACACCTAATTTTTCAACGATAATAGCCTTAACTCTTGAAGCAATATCAGACATAATGTTATAATTTAATGGTTAAATAATTCAGTGCAAAGAAAAATAAAAATCCGGCACTTTTCAAATGTTTTTATTTGTCTATCAATTTTAATGTTTTTATTTCGAACATTAAAGTAAAATTAGTTTTATAATTTCGTATTCCTGATAACATCCTGCGATTTGAACAAAACATATTTAAAATTATCCCTGGACCTTGATTTCGTGCTCATCGCCATTACCGCTTCTTTAAAGGACTATATGCTGTGTCACAAAGTCAACACCAGCCTCAATTTTAACTTTGAAAAGGTTGAGGATCACGAGGTTTACTTCAATGTTGACGAAGATCCGCTGACGTTTTCAAAGTATTTTTTTTTTGTTGAGCAAGGTGAAATCGAATACTATATCCTAAACAACAGAAATGCAGAAGGGTTTTTGATTCCTGAGATGAATAAGGTGGATTTTTTTATGATTATCCATCAGTACATTGACAAGGAAGACTTAAATTTCATCCTAACAGGTCTTAATAAACTTGCTGATATTCAGGTCGCTGCGCAAATAAATCCTGCGAAACTAAAATCAAATCAGAATTTGATAATGTAATTTTTATATTGAAGGTGTATTAAATACACTATATTTGATTTTACTTTATCAGACAAATAATATTAATAATCGGGTTAGCATCGGTTTTTTGGATAAAAAATCGCGGTACTGATCAAACAATAAACTTTAAGTAACCAATGAAACCATTTCATTCTAGAACAAAAATTGTAGCCACATTAGGCCCAGCATCAGCCAAACCAGAAGTATTGTACAGCATGTTTAACGCCGGATTGGACGTTTGCCGCTTAAATTTTTCTCATGGTTCACAGGCAGATCACCAGGCAGTATTGGATACTATTCGTGATATCAATCAAAAATATAATTATAATGTCGGCATTCTTGCTGATTTGCAAGGTCCGAAGATCAGGATTGGTACAGTAAAAGATGGTGGTATCCATTTAGTTAACGGTGCAAGAACCATCATTACCACCCAAAAATGTGTAGGTGATGAAGAACGCATTTACATCACTTACGAAGCTTTTCCTAAAGACGTGAAGCCAAACGAGATCATTCTTCTTGACGATGGAAAGTTGCAAATGCGTGTGATCGAGACGAACTTAAAGGACGAAGTGCTGTGCGAAGTGGTACATGGTGGGATCTTGACTTCAAGAAAAGGCGTTAACTTGCCGAATACCAAAGTTTCAATTCCTTCACTTACACTTGAAGACCGTGATAACCTGGAGTTTGTTCTCGCAAACGATGTAGACTGGATCGGCCTTTCATTTGTACGGAACGCTGAAGATATCATTGAACTGAAAGATATCATCAAGGCAAGAGGAAAATCTGCAAGGGTTATTGCTAAGATAGAGAAACCTGAAGCAATTGCCAATATCGACGAAATCATTGCCGTTTCAGATGGGATTATGGTTGCCCGTGGAGACCTTGGAGTCGAAATGCCGATGGAAGAGGTACCCTTGCTTCAAAAAATGATCGTTCAGAAATGCCGTGCTGCTTCAAAACCGGTTATTGTAGCTACACAGATGCTGGAAAGCATGATCACAACCCCAAGACCAACACGCGCTGAGGTAAATGACGTAGCGAACTCGGTGTTGGACGGCGCAGACGCAGTGATGCTGAGCGGTGAGACGTCGGTAGGAGAGTTTCCTCTGATTGTAATCGAAACCATGCAAAAGATCATCCAAAATATAGAGCAGAACAATTACCCTTTCCATCCGGAAAAATTCCTGAAACCAAAAGCAGAAAGCTTTTTGAGCGATGCGGTTTGCGATTCAGCTTGTGATTTGTCTAAAAAAACCGGGGCGGTCGGTATCGTGTCTATGACCGTTAGCGGGTACACAGCATTTGAGATTTCAAGCCACAGGCCAAAAGCATTGACTTACATTTTTACTAGCAATAAGTCCTTACTGAACGCATTAAGTTTGATCTGGGGCGTTCAAGCTTTTTATTATGATAAGTTTGAAAGTACAGATGAAACTATTTTGGACGTTAATGATTTACTAAAAGCGAAGAAATTGGTTAAGAAAGGCGATGTCATCATCAATACTGCTGCGGTTCCTATGGAAGCACAGGGCAGGACTAATATGGTAAAAGTGACCGTTATTGATTAATATTCCTTAACATTCAAAAGTTTTTCTACTTTTGCAATCCGCAAAAAGGAGAGTTGTCCGAGTGGTTGAAGGAGCACGCCTGGAAAGTGTGTATACCTCAAAAGGGTATCGAGAGTTCGAATCTCTCACTCTCCGCCAAAACCCGCAAGTACCAAGTACTTGCGGGTTTTTTATTGGAACAATCGCCAAGTTGGTCCACATCAAGCTGTCGGTTAAATTGTCTGAAGCATAACTGTCCCTTATTAAAGCGTAAAAGCTGATCTTTTTCTAAAAAACTACCATTTCTATAGATTTAATTGTTTTTAATAAAAAAGTACTATATTTGTCCCAATAATAACTGTTTAAAACCAGTGAACAAATGAGAACAGACTTACATCTTATTAAAATTGACAGGACGAAACGCATAGAAGGAGTGAGCTTCCGTGTAGATTGTTGTTGTCGCTGCTGATTTTGTCCGCAGTAATAACCACGTGGTGCTAAGGCTCTAAACCCCATTATCCAATTTATACAACCAGAATAGCTTATAAATACAGCTACATGGATGGGTACACAGTTTTTTGCCGGCGCAAAAACGAGTAAAATAAATTAAACGAACGTGCAGGCAGCAGTAAGGACTGCACATAACCAAAAAACCACATTATTTTAAAATCATGAAAAAAAGTTTACTTATCTTCTTTTTATCTGTGCTTTCGGCAAGTTTTGCTTTTGCCCAAAGAACCGTTACAGGTGTTATAAAGGGGGCCAATGGTGCTCCGGTACCAAACGCAACGGTATTAATCAGGGGCACTAAGATTTCTGTAAGTGCAGACGATAAAGGTGCATTCAGCATCAGTACAAAACAAGAAACCCCATTTTATCTTCAGGTGAGCTCAGTTGGCTATAAACCACAGGATTTTCAGGTTCTAAAATTTCAGGACACCCCTTTAGAATTTACCCTGGTTGAAAACGCCGATCTTGATGAGATCGTTGTAACGTCAAGAAGACGTTCAGAGGTTTTACAGGATGTGCCAATTGCGATTACTGTAATTGGCGGTCAGGCTGCAGAAAATGCAGGTGCTTTCAACGTTAACCGTTTAAAAGAACTGGTTCCTTCTGTACAACTATATGCTTCAAACGCACGTAATACGACTTTGAACATCAGGGGTCTAGGCTCAACTTTCGGCTTGACCAATGATGGTATCGATCCGGGAGTAGGCTTTTATGTAGATGGTGTTTACCAGGCACGCCCTGCAGCTACCTCTACAGATTTCCTTGACATTGAGCGAATAGAAGTGCTCCGTGGTCCCCAAGGTACTCTGTTTGGTAAAAACACAACAGCGGGTGCATTTAACATCACCACAACAAAACCAACGTTGACACCATCTGCAAAAGCTGAATTTAGTGTCGGTAATTATAATTTTATCCAGGCAAAAGCTTCAGTTTCCGGAGCCGTAGCAAAGAATCTTGCTGCAAAATTGTCCTTATCGGGCACGCAGAGAGATGGTACGATCTATAATGTTACCGAACAACGCAAATACAGCGGTCAAAACAACCTTGGTTTAAAAGGCCAGTTATACTACACACCTTCAGAGCAAATCCAAGTATTATTGAGCGGTGACGTGAGTTTCCAACATCCCGCGGGTTATCCCTTGGTAGTCGCAGGTGTAACCACAACAGAAAGAAGTGCTTTCCGTCAGTATGAAACTATTATTACTGCTTTGGGTTATCAACAACCTAAAATCAATCCTTTTAAGAGAGAAATCTATACAAACACCCCATGGAAGCAAAATCAGTCAATCGGCGGAGTATCTGCAAACGTAGACTATAAAATCGGTAGTGGAACATTGACTTCTACTACGGCTTGGAGATTCTGGAACTGGGATCCGACCAATGATAGGGATTTTACGGAATTTTCTGCTTTGACCAAATCGCAGGGTAACTCCCGTCATGATCAATACTCTCAGGAGTTCAGGTATGCAGGTAACATCAATGAGAAAATAAGTGGTGTAATCGGTGTATTTGCACTTGCCCAAAACCTTAAAGGTTTGTCCCAGACAGAAGAAGTAGGTAAAGATCAATGGAGATTTGTACAAACCAATACCTCTGCTGAACAGACACGTTATAACACGCCGGGTCTATTGGATGGCTTTGGAATCACGACCAATTCAACCATCAAATCATTGAGTACTGCGATCTTTGCTCAGGCAGACTGGGAATTTGCACCGCACCTGCATGTTTTACCTGGTTTAAGGTTTACTTACGATAAAAAAGATGTAGATTATGACAGGACAACTTATGGCGGTCTGCAAACTACCGACGCTGTCTTACTTAAACTTAAAGGAGACGTTTATAAGAACCAGCAATTCAATACCAGCACCGACAATGAAAATCTGTCAGGTAACATTACGGTATCTTATCGACCAACAACGAAAATCAATGTGTACGGAACTTTCTCGACCGCCTACAAACCAGTTGGTGTAAACGTAGGTGGTTTGCCAACTACTACTACCGGAGAGGCAGACTTAACGCTTGCTGTAGTGAAACCAGAATATGTTCAACATTATGAATTGGGTGCAAAAACAAAACCAATAAAAGGTGCGATCTTAAACATTACTGCTTTCCAAACAGACATCAAAGATTACCAGACCAACGTACAGTCACCTCAATTGGGTGTGAACAGGGGTTATTTGGCAAATGCTGAAAAAGTTATTGTTAAAGGACTTGAAGTTGATGGAACCTACCAGTTGGGAAGATTCCTGAGCCTGAACGCAGCAGTAGCTTACCTAGACGGTAAATATGACAAATTCACCAATGCGCCACTTCCATTGGAAGAAACCGGACATACCGAACTTGTAAGTGGTGTTGCTACCCAGGTTGCATTTAAAGATGCTTCAGGAGGCAGATTGCCAGGGATTTCCAAATGGAATACTTCAGGAGGTTTCGAGGTAAGCATCGCTGGTAAACTGTCAACTGTAGAAGGCAGATGGTTTGTAGCCAGTGATATCAGCTATCGTTCGGAATACTCTTCTAACCCAACACCTTCGAAAGTGCTGAATGTAGATGGTTATACCTTGTTGAATGCCCGTTTCGGATTCAAAGCTGACAAATTCTCGATCTTCGGCTGGAGCAGGAATATCGGCGATACCCATTACTTCGAACAATTGCAGGCTGCAGCTGGTAACTCAGGTTTGTATGCAGGTGTACTTGGTGATCCAAGAACGTTTGGAGCTACTTTAAGATATGCTTTCTAATCTAAAAATTGTATTGAAGGATCCATAAGGATCCTGCTGACAAATAAACATGGAAACCCTGCAAGCAATAAGCCTGCAGGGTTTCCATGTTTAATGAGGTTTGTTCAACTTCGTCCAGCCAGCCAAGTTCCAATAAACCACGCGAGCATTAAGACCTGTCCCCTACGAACAAGATATGTATCAAATTTAATACGATTGGACACTGCTCCTACTTGGCATTAAAGCGCTAACGGATAGGTAATTTTCACTTTTTTTAAAATTGGCACATTTATTTCTTCCGTACTCTCAAATAATGGAAGGGCATGGAGTTGCTTCCGAATATTTAACAAAAATCTAACACATGAAAAAATTATTTATTTTAGCCTTAGGGCTTTTCATAACCGGTGCCGTGCATGCACAAAGTCCAATCAGATTGGGCGTAAAGGCTGGCCTAAACATTTCCGACATTATTAAAGGTGATGGTAACAATGATTTTGATACTAAAGTGAACCCTGGTTTTAATGCCGGTGTGACGCTAGACATTAACCTGATCAAAGGCCTGGCCTTTACTCCGGAGTTGCTGTATGCGACTAAAGGTTATAAAGGAACTGGTACTTTTGGTGAATTTACACAGACCACTCATTTTATTGATGTACCAATTTTGGCTACGATCAATTTAGGTGGCAGTGGACTGAACCTGGTAGCTGGTCCTCAGGTATCATTTTTGCTGTCTACTAAAAACAAGTTCGAAAACGGATTTGGGTCTGCAGAACAAGAAATTATCGAAGATAAATCTGACAGGTTTAAAAAGAGCCTTGTCGGTGGTCTGATCGGTTTCAGATATGATGTGAATGACCAAATCGATATTCACGGACGTTATGCACTGGACTTCCAGAAAAATAACGAGGATGGATCAAAAGAAACTCCTGAATATAAAAACCAGGTATTTTCTGTAGGACTTGGAATAAAGTTTTAATATACCCTGAATAGTAATAATTAGCCGCCTGATCAGCGGCTTTTTTTATGCCCGGGTTTTCTGAGAACTTGAGGCATTAAAACGCAATTCTAAAAACAATCCTGGTTTCAGAGCGTTGTTTATCAAGATTAACGCTACAGCATAGTTTTAACCTAAAATTTAAAATGATGAAGAACAAACAAGATGCAAGGCCTATCGGTTCAGAACAGGGAAGGCCAACTTCAGATCGTATGTTTCACAATGCTAAAGACGACAAAAAACAGACCGGAATAACCAATGGCGGTGGTCAGCGGTCCGATCAGACTTCTAACAAAGACAACCAGCGAAAGCGCGATCATCATTAACGGGCCTTATTTGTGTGAGGATAATATTCCCTATTACCTGTAAAAGGGGCGGTCTAACGGAACGCCCCTTTTTGTTATTTGTCTTTCGCTGTTTTACTTACCTTTGATCCATCAACCGACATTACCTATGACTACAAAAAAGCTATACACGATCCTGTTTCTTGTTTTTGCCGTATTTTCTGCCTCGGCGCAGAAGATGACTTACCTTCAAACACTGGAGGCACCCAACAAATGGGTCGATTCGGTATTTCGCAGGCTCAGCAAAAAAGAAAAGATCGCACAACTTTTTTTTATCAGGGCGCATACCAACTTGGGCAAGGCGTATGAAGATTCGGTAGGCATGGTGATCAAAAAAGAGCACCTTGGGGGTGTAGTTTTTTTTCAGGGCGGCCCAGGCAGACAGGCAGTGCTGACCAATCAATACCAGTCTTTTTCTCGGGTGCCTTTGCTCATCACGTCTGATGGGGAATGGGGCTTGGGTATGCGGTTGGATAGCACCATTTCGTATCCTTACCAGATGGCGCTCGGTGCGGTGCAAAACAAAAACCTGATCTACAAAATGGGCTTGGAAGTGGCAAAGGACTACAGAAGACTGGGGATGCACATGAACCTGGCTCCAGATGTGGATGTGAACAACAATCCTAAAAACCCGGTGATCAACTACCGTTCGTTCGGTGAAAATAAATACAATGTCGCCACCAAGGCTGCTGCATATCTGAAAGGCATGCAGGACGGTGGACTACTGGTCAGCATCAAACACTTTCCAGGTCATGGGGATACCGATGTAGATTCTCATTATGATCTGCCGCAATTGAAGTTTTCCAAAGCAAGGCTCGATAGTCTGGAAATTTATCCGTTCAGGGAGCTGATCCGTGAAGGTGCTGCGGGAGTAATGGTAGCGCACATGAATATTCCTGCACTTGACGCGACACCAAATATGCCATCAACTCTATCCAAACCGATCGTCACAGATATCCTAAAAGGGGAATTGGGCTTCAAGGGACTGATCATTTCTGATGCCATGGGCATGAAGGGGGTGGTTAAATACTTTAAAGACGGAGAAGCGGATGTAATGGGGCTGATCGCCGGCAACGATATTCTGGAGCTTTCTGAAAACAGCGACCGTGCCATCAAACTGGTAAAAAAAGCCATCCGTCAGGATAGACTTACGATGGACAGGATTAATGAGAGTGTCCGGAAAGTGCTGACGGCCAAGTACTGGGCGGGACTGAATGTGAAAGACACCGTCAGTGAACGGAATGTGCTGGCGGATGTAACCAGGGCAGAAAGTTATAAATTGCGCCAGGAACTGGCAGATGCATCGATGACCATGCTACGGGGAAAAGACTTTGTGAAGACCCTGTTTCCTTTTAGCAGGACACTGATCATCAGCATCGGTACACCTAATGTCACGCCTTTTCAACAGGAATTGGGTGCTTACTATAAAAACTCCATCTATTATACACTTGATAAAAATGCCGGTACGGCAGCTATCGCCAATGTCGTGAAGGATATGGGCATGTTTGATCAAGTGATTATCGGCATCCACGATACACGTACACGCCCGGGCAACGGGATGGTACTGAGCGATCCTTTAAAAAACTTCATCAGGGACATGGCACAGAAAAATGCGGTTTTTGCCTTGTTTGCCAATCCGTACAACCTGGCTGCGCTTCCGGGACTTGAAAATAGCAAGGGCCTGATCGTCGCTTATCAGAAGGAGGATTTTATGCAGCAGGCGGCAGCTTCGGTCATCAAAAATAAACTGGTGCCAAGCGGCAAACTTCCCGTTACGGTAAATGGCTTTTTCAAGTATGGGGACGGAGAAGTTCCCGTGCTTACTCTGCCGTAGCCGAGATTATTTCTTTAACTTCAGCCTATGCCTCAACAGCCTCTTAAAATACTACAAGCATCTGCGGGATCAGGTAAAACATTCAGCCTCACGGCGCATTACCTGACGCTGCTGCTGGCCGGTGAAAACAAATACCGGGAGATCCTAGCCGTTACCTTTACCAATAAGGCGACAGAAGAAATGAAGACCCGGATATTGGAAGTGCTGAAGGGCTTTGCGGAGGGTGATCCTTCCAAAGAGGTATATCGCCAGATCGTACTCCGCGCGCATCCGCAGATGGATGCAGCACAATTAAAAGTTTTATCGGACAAGATCTACCGGAAGATCCTGCACGACTACAGCCGTTTTTCGGTAAATACCATTGATGGTTTTGTTCAAAAAGTGATCAGGGGATTTGCGTTTGAATTGGGTCTTGATGCAGGATACGGTCTTGAGCTGAACTATGATAAAGTGAAACAGGACCTGGCCTTGCGGCTGGACAAAGCGCTGGATACCAATCCTGTGTTGCTGCAATGGATCATCGATCTGGCGCTGGACAGGATCAACAACAATCTGAGCTGGAACTACCGGCGGGAACTGATTGAACTAACCAATGAGATTTTTAAGGAACGGTACCAGCCCTTCGAAAATGCGATCCGGCAGTTGGAGGATTCTTCCGATCTGGACGCTTTATTTAAGGATTACAATAAAGTCACCCGCCTGGGGATAGAAACTTTTGAGTCGGGCATCAGGGATCTGGCGACAACTGGTCTGCAGATCATGCAGGTAGAAGATGTAGATGTTTCCATGATGAAAGGAAAATCCCGGTCTCCACTGAATAACCTGGCGAAGGTAGCCGAAGGCGATCTAACTAAAGTGGCCGGACTATCCAAGCTGGTCGATCAACCTGAGGAGTGGTTTCAGAAAGGATATGCTGGCAATGCCTATGAGGAACTAAATCCTTTGTTATCTGATTTATATAGCAAATACCAGGAAGGCTTACCGGCCTACCTGCTGGCTTTGGCGTTCAATAAAAACCTATACTACCTCCGGCTCATGCAGGAGATGGCGGCTTTGCTCAGGGATTACCGTTCTGAAAGTCCTAACTTACTGATCAGCGATGCGCAGAACCTGCTGAGGGGAATTACTGATGATGCCGACGGCAATCCGTCCTTTATCTGGGAGAAAATGGGAAACAGGTATCGCCATTTTCTGTTTGACGAGTTTCAGGACACTTCTTCCAATCAATGGGGGAGTTTCAAATCCCTGCTCACCAATGCCATGGCGACTGCCACTGGCAGGCTCACTGATCATCTTATTGTAGGAGACACCAAACAATCCATTTACCGTTGGCGCAACGGCGATTGGAATATACTGCACCAGCAGGCCAAAATTGACGTGCAGCTGCACAATGTGATTGAAGAAAGCCTGGAGGAAAACTACAGGAGCACCAAAAATATCATTGCTTTTAACAATGCACTGTACGCGAAACTTCCAGCCATGATGCAGGGCAGTCTGAATGCAGCCATTGAAGAGCAGGAAACCCGGACAATCCTGGACTGGTGGACAGAAAAAGGTTTTGATCACATCGTAACGGATGTCTATGTCCAGGCCTCGCAAAAGACTACGCCTTTTAGTCCGGATGGCGGAACGATACATTTTAATGTCCTGAAAGAAGATGAAGCTGGAAAGGCCCTGACCAAAGTTAGCTTTCGTGATGCCTCGCTCCTGAAAATGGTGGACGAAATTCAGGTCCTCTTAGATACAAAGGGTTATCAGCCGCAGGACATCTGTGTGCTGGTGCGGTCCAATTCTGAAGCGGTGGCAACTGTAGAGCTACTCATGAACCATGGCATCAATGTAATTTCGGGTGAGGCGCTATTGCTTAGCAATAATAGTGCGGTCAAACTCATCATCAATACTTTTTATGTACTTGGCGGACTGGCGAAAAATACGGCGCTTTATAAGGCCAATTGTTTGCGCATCTACAATCGACTTCAAGGCAAAAACAACCTGCAACCCGAACATTTCTTCCTGCTTAAGGAAAAAACACTGGCGCAACTGAGCGGACTGTTGCCAGAGGAACTTTGCCTGAACTGGCAGAGCTGGATGCAACAGCCGATTCCTGCATTGCTGGAAAAAATCATTGCGGCCTACGGACTCAATGCCCCTGAACAGGTGCAGCACCTGCCGTATCTGTTGGCCATCAGGGACCTGGCCGGGAATTTTGCCCAGCATGGGGAGAAAGGCGTTGCTTCATTTTTGAACTATTGGGATGAAGAAGGGGGAAGGAAGACGCTTCCGTCTTCAGACAATACAGATGCAGTTCAGGTGATCACCATTCATAAGTCCAAGGGCCTTGCATTCAGGGCCGTGATGTTACCTTTCTGCAACTGGGATGTGAATGGCAAGGCCAACAGCATCTTTTGGGTGCCTGCTGCCGATACGCCTTATCACCACTTGCACAGTATACCACTCAAATATGGCAAAGAATTGGGCCGGTCAACGGTAGCCAGGTCTTATTTTGAAGAACTGCTGTACAACAATATGGATGCGTTGAATATGCTTTACGTAGCTACAACACGGTCAAAGGAATATTTGTACATCAATGCTATGGGCAAAAAAACCGATACGATCAGTAACATTGGCGACTTGCTGTTCAGGGTTTTTAGCGATCAGTTGACTGATGAAAGCAATTATAGTATAGACGAACCGGTGGCCGGACAACCCGCAAAACCTAAGGATGCTGATACCATTGAACTCAGTCACTACCCCGTGTCTGACCGCCTCAGTCAGGTGTTTGACGCCTCTCTGAAAAGGCGGGACATCAATTTGGTAACTGGTGAAAATGCGGGGAGAACAGGAACTATCCTGCATGAGGTATTGGCCAGGGCCATTGATCCGGAAGCTGTAGAGGGAGTCTTGCAACAGCTGATGCTGGAGGGAGTGTTCAAACAGGAAGAGCTGGAATATTTGAAGCAACAGGCCCTTACGGTACTGCGGCACGAAGGCCTCCAGGAGATTCTGAACAGCAGTGACAAAATCTTGAATGAGCGGAGCATCATCGATACGGAGGGTAAAATGTACCGCCCGGATAAGGTATTGTTGAAGGGAAGTGGTGTGACGCTGATCGACTATAAGTTTACCCAACAGGAGAGCGACCGGCATGTCGAACAGGTGAGTCATTACGGGGAACTGTTGCGCGCCATGGGTTATTCAGAGGTGAAGGCCTATTTGTTTTACGCCCTTAGCGGCCAGTTAAAATCAGTTTAAAGGCAGAATCATGAAAGCATTTTTAAGAGCAGTAGCAGAAGACCTGGTGGCACGTTTAGGGGGCGACTTGCAGTATACCGCTGTAGTGTTTAACAACAAACGACCTGTCGCTTACCTGCAAAACCACCTCGCACAGGTGATCGGGAAGCCTTTCTGGAGTCCGGCTTTTTACACCATCCAGGATTTTTTTGCGCTTTCTTCGAAATTGAAAGTAGCGGATGCCTTTACCCAGTTCTTTACTTTATATAAAAAGTACAATGAACTGATGGTGCAGGAAGGAGAGGCACCGGTAGAGCCCGACCGGTTCTATCCGATTGCGCGGATCATTCTTAGCGACTTTGCACAGATAGACAATGATTTGGTAAACCCTGTTAAGTTGTTCGAACAACTGGAAGATTTTGCACTCGTTGACTATCAGTTTGATTACCTCTCAGAAGAGCAGCAGGAGTTTTTAGTCGGCTTTTGGAAATCCTATTCCGAAGGAAAACAGAAGAAACAGCAGGAACAGTTTATCCGGATGTGGCAGCGTATGCCCAAACTTTACAGGGCCTATCATGATGAACTGAAACGCAGGGAGATGACTACCATGGGCCATGTGTACCGCCTGCTTGCAGAAGGTAAGGAGGAAGTCCCTGATTTTATTGCGCCATATAGCAAATTGGTGTTCGTGGGTTTTAATGCCCTGAGCCGGTCGGAAGTACAGGTGTTTAAACGCTGGCAGGAGCAAGAAAAGGCGCTCTTTTATTTCGATACGGATAGCTACTACGTGGATGATCCGATACAGGAGGCCGGTTTGTTTATGAGGAAAAACCTGGAGCAGACGGGGCTGATCAATGCGCTTGGCGCCAGTCAGCCGCTGATCCAGTCAGCAATAAAGACGGTAAATGTCTATAAGACGCAGGGACAGACTGCACAGGCCAAGATTTTACACCATGCGCTGGAACAGGATTATCCTTTGCTCAGGGAAAAAGACAATGCAGGTAAAATTGCCTTGATCCTGGCAGATGAAAGTTTGCTGCTGCCGGTATTGCAGACGATACCAACACATTATGTCTCCGGAGACACACAACTGCCGGTAAGCCTGAATGTAACGATGGGTTATCCTTTGGTGGCTTCTTCGATTTTTGGACTTGCAGACCTTTGGCTCAGCATCCAGTCGCAGCTGATCCTGCAAAACAAGCTGACCGTCAGTTACAGAGAGGTGGAATCCTTCCTCTCTCATCCGCTAACCGGGATCAGTGAAAAAATGAGGGGCAAGATACAAGAACGCTTGCTGGCAGAGCAACTGGTGGAAGTGCCTTTAAGCCGTCTGCAGTCCCAGCGCGGACTCTTTGACCTGTTTTTCAAAAAGGCGGACAGCAGTGCCCAGGCGACCAACACCCTGCAGGCCATTTTTAAGCGCATCCTCGAGCAGCAATTGGCCGATAAAACACTGAAGCAGACAGAGGCAGACCTGCTGGTAGCCACGATAAAGGAGTTGAACAGACTGCACGATGGCCTGACGACTTTTCTACCGCAATTGAACAGTGATAAGGCCCTGTCTTTTGTTTTATCCCTCATCCAGAAGGCCATTCAGGGCATTGCTGTGCCGCTTACTGGTGAACCGCTTCAGGGCATACAGGTGATGGGACTTTTGGAGAGCCGGAGCCTTGATTTTGACCAGGTATACATTCTCGGTGTCAATGAAGGACTGCTTCCCCAGACCAGTGTAGCCCCAAGTTTTATTCCTTACAGTGTCAGAAAGGCCTACGGACTACCGGTATTGGAAAATCTGGACGCGATATCCGCCTATATGTTTTACCGGTTAATGCAGCGTTCTGAAAAGGTGAGTTTGGTATACAATGCCCAGGCTGACGAGAGCAATACCGGTGAACCAACCAGATTTCTGAAACAACTGGAATACGAGAGCGGCTTTAAATTCCGTTACCTCGAACACAAGCAACACATTACCACCGAGAAAAAACAGCGCGTAGTGGTCGAGAAAAACGTGGCGGTAATGGCGGTACTCAATAAATACCTCAAAGGTGAGATCCCACTTTCCGCCTCCGCATTAACGGCCTACGTCAATTGCCCTTTACAGTTCTTTTATCGCTACATCGCCAAGATCGAAGAACCTGAAGAGGTCTCGGAAAACCTGGAAGCCAATTACATCGGGTCGATGCTGCATTATGTGTTGGAAACTTTCTACCAGCAATTGAAGTCTGCCGATCCGATGGTAACCAGCGCGCGAATCAGCGAACACCGTAAGGGAGTACCTGAACTGGCGGTAAAGGCCTTTTCTATGGTGATGTTTAAAGATGAAAAACACCGGCTGGAGCACAATGGCATGCAGAAAGTGGTGCTGGCCATTGTAGAAGAATATGCCAACCTCATCCTGGACTATGATGAACTGGAGGCACCCTTTGAAATCCTCGCCCTCGAAAAAAAGGACCGGATCAAATTCAGTTTTATGGTAAATGGCGTACCGCAACAAATTACCCTGCATGGGATTATTGACCGGATCGACCGTAAAAACGGGGTATTGCGCATTGTAGATTACAAAACCGGGAGCGACAACCTCAGGTATACCACACTGGAGGAAGTTTTTGACACCAATGGGGGCAAGCAGAACAAGGCGCTGATCCAGACCCTGTTTTACACCTATGTCTTTGAACAGGCAAATGGACACCAATCGGTCGAGCCCAATCTGTACAGCATCCGCAACATGCGTAAAGAAGGCACTTTTTTTATGGAAGGCAAGGACAAAGTCAAATTGCAGGGTGAACGACTGGAAACCGTCAAGCAGGAATTTACCGGCTTTTTGAGCGCCAAACTCTCCGAGTTGTTCGACCAAAATATTCCTTTTGTACCAACAGAAGATGAATCTGGCTTTATGTACTCCCCATATGTCACACTTTGCGGAATGTAAATTGCATTTAAAAACAATTTTATCTAAGTTTGCGGCAGTTAATATTTGAATATACAATGAGAGAGATTCAATTTAGAGAAGCTTTGCGTGAAGCCCTTAGCGAAGAAATGCGTAAAAATGAGAACGTATTTTTGATGGGTGAAGAAGTTGCACAATACAATGGTGCATATAAAGTAAGCCAGGGGATGCTTGATGAGTTTGGCGATAAGCGTGTAATTGACACTCCTATTGCCGAGTTGGGCTTTACCGGGATAGGCATCGGTGCAGCAATGAACGGACTGGTTCCAATAATTGAGTTCATGACGTTCAACTTCTCTCTTGTTGCTATCGATCAGATCATTAACGGCGCCGCAAAAATCCTTTCGATGAGTGGTGGCCAGTTCTCAGTTCCCATTGTTTTCCGCGGCCCTACAGGTAATGCAGGTCAGCTTGGTGCACAGCACTCTCAGAATTTTGAGAACTGGTACGCAAACTGTCCGGGATTGAAAGTAGTGGTTCCTTCCACGCCTTACGAAGCAAAAGGCTTGTTAAAGCAGTCTATCATTGATCCGGATCCGGTTATTTTCATGGAATCTGAGGTCATGTATGGTGATAAAGGGGAAGTTCCTGAAGATGAATATTACATACCATTGGGCAAAGCTAAAGTGGTGAAAGAAGGTACAGACGTAACTATCGTTACTTTCGGTAAGATGCTGACACGCGTAGTGAATCCTGCGGTAGAAGAACTGACCAAAGAGGGCGTAAGCGTCGAAGTGATCGATTTACGTACTGTCCGTCCTATCGACTTCGCAACCATCATTGAGTCTGTAAAGAAAACCAACCGCCTCGTTATTGTTGAAGAAACCTGGCCATTGGCATCTATCTCTTCTGAGATCGCATTCCATGTTCAAAAGAATGCTTTTGATTATCTGGATGCACCTGTACTGCGCATTACTTGTGCAGATGTGCCGCTTCCTTATGCGCCGACCCTGATTGCTGCGAGTTTACCTAATGCAGAACGTGTGGTTAAAGCTGTAAAAGAAGTATTGTACGTAGCAAAATAACAACGTTTAGTTAAGAAAAATATAATCCCGCTGGCTGATACCCTGCGGGATTTTTTATTTATTTTTGGCGCCGTTGCCATTAAAAAATCAAATAATAATAAAATGAGTAATCACTCAATGATCATTGCTGCGGAACTCGCAGTAGCAGAAAAGCAGGTTATTGCTACCATTGAACTGCTGGATGACGGAGCTACTGTTCCATTCATTTCACGTTACCGTAAAGAGATGACAGGGAGTCTGGATGAGGTGCAGGTAGCAGCGGTCAGGGACAGATTTCAGCAACTGAGGGAACTGGATAAGCGAAGGGAAGCTATTTTAAAAGCACTTACAGCTTTGGATAAGCTTACACCAGAGTTGGAGAAAAAGATCAATGCCGCAACCAACATCGCCACTATCGAAGACATTTACCTGCCTTATAAGCCTAAGCGCAAGACGAGGGCTTCTGAGGCTCGAAAAAAAGGACTTGAGCCACTGGCACTTTCGATATTGGAGCAGGATAAAAAAGATCCCCAGTTCAGCGCAGAGCAGTTTCTTAATGAAGAATTGGGGGTAAACTCTATAGAGGAAGCCTTGGCCGGTGCCAGGGACATTATTGCAGAAATGATCAATGAGCATGCAGACGCAAGGACGTCCATGCGTAAATATTTTCAGCAGCAGGCGGTTGTAAAGTCAACTGTGATCAAAGGCAAGGAAGAAGAGGGGATCAAATACAAGGATTATTTTGACTGGAATGAGCCATTGAAAGCTGCGCCTTCTCACCGGATACTTGCGATACGCAGGGCAGAACACGAAGGAATCCTAAAACTGGAAACCCTGCCGGCCGAAGATGCTGCTATAGAAATATTAGAAAAACAGTTTGTCAAAGGAAATAATGGTGCTTCGGCACAGGTCAAACTGGCCATACAAGATAGCTATAAGCGCCTGCTTGGACCTGCTATGGAAACAGAAGCCAGGAATTTGGCAAAAGAGAAAGCCGATGAAGAGGCGATCAGGGTATTTGCAGAAAATGCAAGACAACTCCTGCTGGCCGCACCGATGGGCGAGAAAAATGTATTGGCCATTGATCCTGGTTTCCGTACCGGATGTAAAGTGGTCTGTCTGAACAAACAGGGCAAGCTATTGGAGAATACAGCAATCTATCCGCACAATGGAAATAGAGGGGTGCTAGAGGCCGCACAGACGATCAAAAGGCTTTGTGTTGAACATGAGGTCGAGGCTATCGCAATCGGCAATGGAACGGCTGGCAGAGAAACGGAGGTGTTTGTACGCGGACTAGGCCTCGAAAACATACTGATTGTAATGGTTAATGAAAACGGAGCTTCCATTTATTCGGCTTCAGATGTAGCGCGTGAGGAATTTCCAAATCATGACATCACTGTTCGTGGAGCTGTTTCAATCGGACGGAGGTTGATGGATCCATTGGCTGAACTCGTGAAGATTGACCCCAAATCAATAGGAGTGGGACAGTACCAGCATGATGTAGACCAGAATAAATTACAGGGGTCGCTTGATGATACGGTGATGAGCTGCGTGAACGCGGTAGGGGTCGAACTCAATACTGCCTCTAAACAGGTACTGGCTTATGTATCCGGACTTGGCCCGCAACTTGCACAAAATATTGTGAGCTACCGTAATGAACACGGAGCCTTCAAAAACAGGGAAAGTCTGAGAAAAGTGCCGCGCCTGGGCGATAAAGCTTTTGAGCAGGCTGCAGGTTTTCTAAGAATCAGAAATGCTGAACAGGTGCTGGATTCCAGTGCGGTTCACCCGGAACGCTACGCGCTGGTCAGCAAAATGGCCAGGGACTTGAACTGCAGCGTTGCCCAACTGATGCGCGACGTAGAATTGCGCAAACAAATCAAACTGCAGCAATATGTTAGCGATGAGATTGGCTTACCTACGCTCAATGACATCATGAACGAGCTGGCCAAACCAGGCAGGGATCCCCGTGAGCAATTTGAGTTGTTTAGTTTTACGGATGGGGTCAATGAAATAGCAGACCTGAAGGTGGGCATGAAGTTGCCGGGTATCGTGACCAATATTACCAATTTTGGTGCTTTTGTAGATATTGGCGTTCATCAGGACGGACTGGTACACACCAGTCAGATCTCCGATAAGTTTGTCGCCAATGCGGCAGATGTCGTAAAAGTCCACCAAAAGGTAGAAGTAAGGGTAGTGGAGGTAGATGTGGCAAGGAAAAGGATTTCGTTGTCCATGAAAATGGAACAGGCACCGAAACTGAAGCAGGATCAGAAACGGCAGGGAGATAGAGCGAAGAAGCTCACGAAACCAGCTGCCGGTCAGCCCCAGCGCAATCCACAACCGGCGGGTCAGCAACATAAAAAACCAATAAAGCCTCAGCATGTGCAGAAAAGTGAGAAAAAGGAGAAACTTCCTGATGGGGATTTGCAGTTGAAATTGGAGGCGTTGAAGAATTTGTTTAAATAGGGGGGATGCCATTCTCTTCGAAAAAGGAAAAATAACCATTCTCTTCGAAGACTGCATTCCCGATGAAGAATCGGGACGCTGATGTCTTCTCTGAGAAGGTGATTTTCTTTTAAAGCGAAAGGCAGGGAGTTTAATTTCCCTGCCTTTTTTAATTTTGGGGACTGCAGCTCGGCAATTTATTCCCTGTTCATTCTCACAATCCGGGGTTGGAACCGGCCTTCTACATTTATCAGGTCAGTTTGTGCCGCCATTACTTTTTCAATGTCCTTATAAGCCTTCGGACTTTCTTCCACACTGCCCCCGATCAAGGTCACACCAGCTTTGCCCAATACTTTCTTCAAGTCCGACGCCGTTGTGCTGTCCTTCGTTTTGCTTCTGCTCATTGCCCTTCCCGCACCGTGTGCGGCAGAGTACAAGGAGCTTTCCGATCCAGTCCCGGAAACCAGGTAGGCCGAACTGCACATGCTGCCGGGAATGATTCCCATTTCGCCTTTATGTGCAGGAGTTGCCCCCTTGCGGTGTACAATCACCTGTTTGCCGTCAGCGAGCGTGTCCTTCCAGGCAAAATTATGATGGTTCTCCACTGTAGTCATTGCTTCAATCCCTAATGATTTCAACAAGTTCCGGTGTATGACCTCATGACAAGCCTTTGCATAATCACCAGCTAAGTTCATACTCAGCCAATATTCCTGCCCTGCTTCCGAATCCATGTCCAGCCAGGCTAGTCGCTCCACTGCTTTAGGCAGCCTACAAGTGTTCATTGCTATTTTGGTATAATGCTGCGCAATGTTTGCGCCCAGTCCCCTGCTCCCCGAGTGAGACAACAAGGCCAGGTATTTTCTGGCCGGAAGTCCTGCCGAGTTGCCTGCAAATAAGTCAATCTCACCGAATTCGACAAAGTGGTTGCCACTGCCCGAACTTCCCAGTTGCCGCGCAGCTTTTCCCTGCAGGCGTTTGAGTAAGTCAGTGTCCCGAAATACCGGGCTATCCAATACCTCGTGCTCAGCCTGTACATCCAGGCAACCTTCCATACCAAAATGCGTTTGTTCCTTTAACGCCATTTTCATCTGGTGCGCATAACGTTTAAAGAAGCTGTCGCTTTCATCGATAATAGAAAGTGCCATTCTGCAGCCGATATCTACCCCAACCGCATAAGGAATTACTGCGTTGTCTGTCGCCAGCACCCCACCAATAGGCAAGCCATATCCCGTGTGTGCATCTGGCATTAATGCGCCCTGCAGTACAACAGGAAGTGACATGGCCAGTTCCATTTGTTTTTTTGCCCCATGGTCGATCTCCTTCCCGCCGTAGATTTTTAGCAGTCCGGTTTCCAGCAGGAGGGAGTAGGTCTTAAAATCAAATTGTTTCGGACGATCCATAAAGGTCTCCGCTATTTTTCCGGTTATTTCATCATTGAGGTAGTTCTCAGGGCTGTTTAAAATGTTTGTTAATAATGCTGTTATTTCGGCTTTGCTATGATGCTTAAAATGCCGGGATACGATATTGATCACCAGACTTCTTGCTTTATGATTGGTATAGCCGATTTTGCTTAATTCTTTTGTTTTTAAAATGCTCATGGCGTTTAAAATTGTTGTTCTCTGTTAAATGCTATTGCACTGTTCATCTCGAGCAGTGCTTGTTTTTTAAGATCGATATGGCGGGGCTTATCCGTATAAACAAAGGACTTCCAGTATTTATAAGCACCACCTGTCAGCTTGTACATATGTGCGTCCAGGTTGTGCTTTTCGATAAAATTATTTAGCAGTCGGATGTCGCTTTGTAGTTGCTCATCAACCATTTTTACTTCTGTAATCATATGCGGTACTACTTTCAACACATATCTCCAGGGCTCGTTGAACCTGTAAACCATCTCTGCGGTTTTGTTTTGCTCATCCCATTTTTCATAAAGGCTAAAATGCGCTTTCGCCATCTCAGTGAGGCTGTGGTATTTGTTACCATGCCACTGCCAAAGTTGAAATTCACGCAGAAGCTGTTTTTGCTCCACATAAGATTTTCTGTATTTACGCTTCTTTCTCGCTTTGAATAACTTATCCTGGGAATGCTGTACTGTATTGATGTTCTTTAACAGTTCCTCATAAAAATCTGCTGTGGGAGCTCTTTTTAGATCTTCCCTCAAAACAAAAATGCGTTTCCATCCTTTTTGATATGGCGTTTCCAACGGAATCCAGGGCAATGCCAGCTCCTGTTTAAAAAGTCTTTCTCTTTTTCTGAAGAGTTGTATAACCTGCTTATCTAAATCTTTTTTTTGCAGCCGTTTCTTTTGTCTTGCAGTTTTCAGTTTATACTGCGAGATGTCAAACGGCCATTCATGATTGTCCATTAGACTGTACTTGAATTTTTAAAGTTTTTTTGATTTGAAAATTCATCCTGAACAGGATATACCCTTTCCTGAACTCAAAAAAATCCAAAACTAAGACAGACGTACTCTCTAATGGTAGCTATTCAAAGCTGGTAGATCGGTTATTCCAATAAAATTAAGGGAAACAGAATTACGCCTGCCTGTTTAGGCAATGAGTGAAAGGGGCGATATGTAGGTTAATTCTGTCATGATTCCTATGTTTTTAGATAATAAGTACTAAGGAGTTAATGCAAAGGTATAAGAAATCTTTAAAACGAAAGGCAGAATTTACAATTCAATCTGCCTTTTGATGCTTTCTTCCAGTGAAATCAGCGTTTCGGTACGCTGTATGCCATTTACTGCCTGGATTTCCTCATTCAATACATGGCGCAGGTGACTGGTGTCCCGGCATACAATCTTCGCAAACATACTATACGCACCCGTTGTATAATGCAATTCCACCACCTCTTTAATTTTACTCAGTTGCTCCACCGCATCCTTATATTGAATTCCCTTCTCCAGGTAA